>Ga0315282_10001599_pt1 | contig 42447 bp, 32 predicted proteins | sample YL17G07_20_MG_FD_203693 | JGI IMG/M metagenome (GOLD analysis project Ga0315282, IMG submission 203693) | Sediment microbial communities from Yellowstone Lake, YNP, Wyoming, USA - YL17G07_20 | ecosystem: Environmental > Aquatic > Freshwater > Lake > Sediment | place: USA: Wyoming | collected...
AGAGGGTCACGTAATCGGCCAGGAGGAGTAGCGATTCGCGGTCGATCCAGGGATGCCGCGCCTTCAGCCCGTCGAGCTCCTTGCCCTCGAACGAGGCCAGGATGCGCGGCTCGCCGAGGCCGATCTCGCCGGCCACGACCGGCAGGAGCTTCTTGGCCAGGATGTAGGCCTCTCCCTTGCCGGCGTCCACCGCGACGTATTCGTAGTCGGGGTGGAAGGCGATGGCCAGGTTGGCCGGCAGGGTCCAGGGGGTCGTCGTCCAGATGACGACGAAAACCCTGCGGCCGGCGAGGGCCGGGAATTTCGCCGAAAGGTCCGAAATCATCGGGAACTTGACGTAGATGGACGGCGAGGTCTTGTCCTTGTATTCGATCTCGGCTTCGGCCAGGGCGGTCTGGCAGTTCGGGCACCAGTGGACCGGCCGCTTGCCCTTGTAAACGCTCCCCGAGACGAAGAAGGCCGCCAGGCGGCGGATGACGTCCGCCTCATAGTCGGGATTCATGGTCAGGTAGGGATTGTCCCATTCCCCGAGGACGCCCAGCCGCTTGAACTCGTCCCTCTGGATGCCGATGAACTTGAGGGCGTAGGCCCGGCACTCCTCGCGGATCTCGGTCACGGACATGTCCTTCTTGCGCGCCCCGAGGAGCTTGTCGACGTGGATCTCGATCGGCAGGCCGTGGCAGTCCCAGCCCGGGACGTAGGGCGAGAGATAGCCCTGCATGGTCTTGGCCTTGACGACGAAGTCCTTGAGGATCTTATTCAGAGCCGTGCCGAGGTGGATCTTGCCGTTCGCGTAGGGCGGCCCATCGTGCAGGACGGACGCCGGCCGACCCTCCCGGCTCTTGATGATCCGTTCGTAGAGCTTCTCCGTCTCCCATTTCCTGATGATCTCAGGCTCCCTCTGGGCGAGAGAGGCCTTCATGGCAAACGGGGTATGCGGCAGGTTCAGCGTGCTCTTGACGTCCAGATTGTCGCCCATGGCGGTCTCCGATCAGTTCAAACTATTGCGTTATTATAGAACAAGCGGTCCCTTCTCGCCAGTCCGTAGCGCCGACGCACAAGGACGAGCCCCGCCTATTTCTTGATGAAGTGCGCGCCGCGGCTGACGGGATTGCTCAAGGCGGCCCGGGTGATCATCTGGGCGACCTCGATGCCGTGCCTGAGGCCGACGATCTTGGCGTCCATCCGGGCCTCGCGGTAGAACCGCTCGATCCGGTGGCGCATGTAGTCCAGGTCGGACTCGGCCCGCTCCAGCCGCTTCCGCGTCCGGATGATCCCGGCGTAGTTCCATAGGGTCGAGCGGATGATCAGCCAGTCCTGGTTGATGAGGGCGGGGTCGAACTCCACTTCCTTCGCGGGATAGTACCAGTGGTGGATTTCCGAAAGCTTGTAGGGCCGCCCGCCGTCCAAGCCGGCGGCGATGTCGCGCCCGGCCAGCGTCCCCCAGACGAGCCCCTCGAGGAGCGAGGTCGAGGCCAGGCGGTTGGCGCCGTGGAGGCCGGTGCAGGAGACCTCCCCGACGGCGTAGAGTCCCTGGAGCGAGGTCCGGCCGCGGCCATCGACGAGGACGCCGCCGCAGCTGTAATGGGCGGCGGGGACGACCGGGATGGGCTCCCGGGTGATGTCGATGCCGTATCCCTTGCAGGTCCGGTAGATCGTCGGGAACCGCTTCTTGATGTCGACCTTGACATGGGAGGCGAGGTCGAGCCAGACGTGGCTCGAGTTCGTGACGATCATCTCCTCATAGATCGCCCGGGTGACCTCGTCGCGCGGCGCCAGGTCGGCGGCCCGGCTGTACTTCCTCATGAACGTCCGGCCGTCGCGCGTCTTGAGCCGCGCGCCCTCGCCGCGGACGCTCTCGGAGATCAGGAAGCCGTCCCCGTCCTGGCTGAAGAGGGTCGTCGGATGGAACTGGATGTACTCCATGTTGACGATCCTCGCCCCGGCCCGCAGGGCCATGGCGTAGCCGGCGCCGATGGCCTCGGGCGGGTTGGAGGTGTGGAGGAAGACGGAGCCGCAGCCGCCCGTCGCCAGGACCGTCGTCCGGGCGAAGAACCGTCTGACCCTGTGGGCGGGATTGTCGAGGACGTAGGCCCCGAGGCACCGCGGCGGGCGGTAATAGGCGACCGGGTTCTTCGAGTGATGCGGGATGGTCAGGAGGTCGACGGCCGTGTGGTCCGGGAAAAAGGTCACGTTCGGCAGGCTCTTGAGCGCGCCGACGAGCTTGCTCTCGACCGTCCGGCCCGTGGCGTCGCGGACGTGGAGGATGCGCCGCCGCGAATGTCCCCCTTCCTGGGCATAGTCCATGGCGTCGGGCGAGCTGCGGGAAAAGGGGATGCGCAGCTCCTTGATCAGGATCTTCTCGACAAGCTCGTGGCCCTCGCGGACGAGGATGTCGACGGCCTCCGGATTGTTGACCGCGTCGCCGGCCTCGATGATGTCCCCGCGGAGCAGGCCGGGCTTGTCGTTGGGCCCGAGCGAGACGATGCCGCCCTGGGCGTGCTGGGTGTTCGAGGCCTCGATGTCCGCCGTCCTGGTCAGGACCGCGACGCGGAGCCCGGCCTTGGCCGCCGCCAGGACCGTCGCCGCGCCGGCGATGCCGCAGCCGATGACGAGGACGTCGGTTTCGTAGTCGTTCTCTCTCGCGCTCATGCGGATCTCAATCGAGGAATTCCAGGCTGATGTCCAGGGCCTTCGGCGAATGCGTCAGGGCGCCGACGGAAATGTAATCGACGCCGATCGCGGCGATCTCGCGGGCCCGCTCGAGGGTGACGTTGCCCGAGACTTCGATCGGGACCCGTCCGGCCAAGGCCTGCGCCGCCTTCTTCATCTCTTCCATCGGCATGTTGTCGAGCATGACGATGTCGGCGCCGGCCGTCAGGGCCTCCCGGGATTCCGCGAACGTCGTCACCTCGACCTCGATCTTGACGCCCTCGGGCACGTTCCCCCTGGCCCGGCGGACGGCCTCGGCGACGCTGCCGACGTGGCGGAGATGGTTGTCCTTGATGAGGACCATATCGGACAGGCTCAGGCGGTGGTTTTGTCCGCCGCCCATCCGGACGGCGTATTTCTCGAGCCCGCGCAGGCCGGGGGTCGTCTTCCGCGTGTCGAGGATTTTCGTCCCGGTGCCGGCGACGGCGTCCACGTAGCGGCGCGTGGCCGTGGCGATGCCGCTGAGGCGCTGGAGGAAATTCAGGGCCGTCCGCTCGCCGCCGAGCAGGCCGATAGTCGGCCCGTGCAGCTCGGCCAGGACATCGCCCTTGCGGACGCGCTGGCCGTCCTCGGCCTTCTCATGGAAGGCGATGCGGTCGTCGACGATCTCGAACACGCGCCGGGCCACCGGCAGCCCCGCCAGGACGCCCGCTTCCTTGGCCAGCAGGACGGCCTCGGAAACGGCGGACGAGGCGATGACGCTCTCCGAGGTGATGTCCCCTTCGGGCATGTCCTCCCGCAGCGCCGCGGCGATGATGTCGTCGAACTCGAGCTCGGCCATTTGCTGGAATTATAAGGGTTTGCGGCGGAGGCGTCAATCAGGAGCCGGCCGGGCTCACTTTTTCTCGGCTTCCTTTTTATCGGCGTCTTTCTTCTCGACCTTCTCCGCCGGCTTGAGGTCCTTGGCCCGTTCCTTGAGATGGTCCTTGAGCTTGAGATAGGAAACGCCGTCCGTGTACCAGGCCGGGGCCGGCTTGCCCATGAGATGATGGTCGAAGAACTCCTTCATCCGGACCGTGTAGTCCTTCCGGTTGGCCGGCTTCTGGAGGCCGTGGTTCTCGCCGACGTACTGGAGCATGATGACCGGCTTCTTCAAGCGGCGGAGCGTGTTGTAGTATTCGATGCCCTGGTTCCAGTCTACGGCGCCGTCCTTGTCGTTGTGGAGGATGATGAGAGGCGTCTTGACCCGCTCGGCGTAATAGACCGGTGAATTCCGCTGGTAGGCCTCGAGGTTGTCCCAATAGCCTCCCTTGAAGCGCCCCTGGCTGCTCTCGAAGATCGGCTGATTGGCCGAGCCGCTATTGAAATAGATGGAACTGTACATGCTGATCATGTTGGTCAGCGGGGCGCCGGCCACGGCCGCGGCGAAATCGGCCTGGGTGACGAGGAAGGCCGTCTGATAGCCGCCCCAGGAATGGCCCTGGAGCCCGACCTTGGCGCGGTCGACGACGCCCGCCGCCACGGCGGCGTCGATGGCCGGCAGGACGCACCAGGCCGCGGACATGCCCGGATCGTTGACCTTGTAGGTGATGTCCGGGTAGAGCACGGCATAGCCGTTGCTCGTGTAGAAGCTCTTGTTGAAGCCGTTGGCCGACGGCATGTTATATCGGTTCAGCATCTGCGACATCTTCTCGTAGTAGTAGACGATCGTCGGATAGCGCTTGCCCTTCTCGTAGCCGGCCGGCAGGAACAGGGCTCCCTGGAGCTTGTCGCCCTTGGCGCTGGTGTAATCGAGCAGGATCTGCCCGCTGGACCAGAGAATGTCCTTCTGCTGGGGATTGGCGTCGGTGATCTTCCGCCCGGCCTTGAGCAGGGCGTCGGTCACGCAGTAATCGGGGAAGTCCTTGTACGAGTCGCGCGTGTAGATATAAACCTCGGCCTTCTTAGCCTTTGAAAGGCCGCCGAAGCCGGCGTCGTCCCAGACGAGCATCGCCGGCGCCGCCTGACCCTTGGCCAGCCGGGCCAGTCCCGCCTTCTTGGTCCACTCGCCGTAGGCCGCGAAGTACTGCGGCTCGCCGAGGTCGACGGCCTTTTCCTCGGGATCGAGCCGGAGGCGGCGGTAGCGGATCTTGTCCCTGGCGCCGTTCCCGGTCAGGTTGACCGCCTTGCCGGCTCCGGCGACGGGCACGCTCCAGACGTCCCAGCCGTCCGAGAGGAGAGCGTGGAGACCGTCCTTCGTCCATCCGACCGGGTAGTCGGGCGGCTGGATGACGTTGTGGTCGTCGTCCTCGTTGACGAACGAGGCCGGGACGTCCTTGGTGATGTTGACCGAGCGGCCCGCCGCCATGTCGTAGGCGTGGAAATGGCCGCCCTCGTAATAGAGGAAATGGGCCCCGTCATAGAGGGGCCAGAAATAATAACGGCACTTCTGGAGGGCCAGCGTCTTCGCGCCCGTCTTCATGTCGATGACGTAGACGTCCTGGTACCTCCGGCCGTCGAGGTTGGTGTCGAGCTCGTACGCCCGGATGTCGCTCCCGACGGCGAAGCGCCCCTTCGGGGCCGGCTCGACTTCGCGGAGATTGTCGTCGGCCAGCCGGATGAATTTCTTCTCCGCGACGCGGTATTCGGCGAGATAGCTGTAGTCCTTGTCCTCTTGTTCCTCGACCTGCTGCTGGGATTGGAGCCGGCTGTCCTTGCCGTGCCAGATGACGAGGTCGGGGATGTCCTCATCGGCCTCGTCGACGGACTTTTCCGGCCCGGCCGGAGGTCCGTCCTTCGGGGCGTCTTTCTTATCGGCGTCCTTTTTCTTCTTGGCCTCGTGGATGCCGAACAGGATGGCGTCGAAATTCTCGGTCCACTGGGGGACCCGGCTGGGGCTGACCGTCATGCCCTCGGGAAAGGATTTATCGCCGAGAGGATCATAAACGATCTTGCGCGGCCCCTTGGCGCCGGCGAAACCGTTGAAGCCGACGACGCTCCAGAGCTTGTCCTCGTAGGCCTTGTCCTCCTTGCCCCTGAGGACGGCGAAAGCCTCGCCCTTCTCGGTCCAGGTCAGGGATTTGTAGGCGGCCTTGTCGTTGTCGAGGGATACGACGGCGCCCGAGGCCATGTCCCGCAGCTGGACGCCGTTACCGGCCTGGCCCTGGGCGTCGATGACCAGGGCCAGCCGCGTCCCGTTCTTGTCGAAGGCGAACTCGGCGACATTGCCGATATTGATCTCCCTGCCGCCGGCGAGCTCCCTAAGGACGAGGTCGGAGCCCGTCCATTTATCCTTTTCCTTCTCCTGGCTTTCCGGGGCGTAGCGGTGGAGGGCCAGGAAGGCCGGATTCTCGCCCGAGAAAGAGAGGCTCCGGACCTTCTCGAAATCCGTTTTTTCGCCCGTGGCCAGGTTCACCAGGACGGCCGTGGTCGTGATCCTCTTCTTGTCCTTCCGCAAGGCCTTCGTTTCCTTCGATCCGGGATAGGCCAGGAAAGCGGCCCACTTGGAATCGGCCGAGAAGCCCGTCCGTCCGGAATCGCCGTAGCGGGGAGCTTCGCCGATGGGAAAACGGTATTCCTTGGTCCCTTTCGTTTGGCGGATGACGATCTCGCTTTCCCCTTCGAGGGGGCTGACCTTGTACATGAACCAGCTCCCGTCCGGGGAAAGCTCGGACGAGCCGATCATTTTCCAGGCCAGGATGTCCTGCAGGGTCATCGCGTGGGGGCCGGCGGCCGGGGCGGCCGGCTTGCCCGCGGGCTTGTCCTGGGCGGCCGGCGCGGCGAACGCGGCCGACAGGGCGAACAGGACGGCGACGAAAAGAATGCTCGCTTTTTTCATGGGCGGTTTCCTTCTTTCTCTTGATATCTCGTTGATCGAAATCGGAATGCTCTTCTCAACCATGCGCGAGTGAACTTAGCAAACGCGCCGCGGAATGTCAAAGGACAATCCGGCCTCCCCCGGAAATGTCCTGGCCATCCAGCGCGGACGAATCGGGGCCGTCCGGGGCCGCGCGCGTTTGCCTCACCCCCGGATTTATGCCAGAATGGGGAACGAAATGGACGCGCCGAAGACGAAGCCCTCCGTCTCCGCTCACGGAGCGCCGTCCCCTCCCCTGCCTTATGTCGATCACTTCCATCTCGACCCGGCGGACCTCAGGAAGGTCCTCGGCCTGGCCCTGGCGAGCGGCGGCGACTTCGCCGAGATCTACATGGAGCACCGGGCCTACGACTTCGTCAACATGGAAGAGGACATCATCAAGGAGACTGCCGAGAGCATCGACGTCGGCATCGGCATCCGCGTCCTCTCCGGCGACAAGACGGGTTTCGGCTACACGAGCGACCTCTCCCTCGAAAAGATTCGGAGCGCGGCCCGGACCGCCGCGGCCATCGCCTCGGGCAAGGCCAAGGCCGCGCCCCGCCGTCCCAGGGAAAAGCGTCTCCCGGCCAGTGTCTACAGGGTGTCGGTGCCGGCGGACAAGGCCGGCCTCGGCAAGAAGATCGCCCTCGTCCGCGAGGCTTATGGAGCGGCGCAGAAATCCTACGGCCGGATCGCCAAGGTCAAGACCTATTTCCAGGACAGTCTGTCCCACGTCGCCCTGCTCAACTCCGACGGGCTCTTCGTCCGCGACACGCGGCCGATGGTCAAGCTCGTCTGCGTCGCCATCGCCGAGAAAGACGGCCGGCGCGAGCTCGGCTTCTGGGGCGGCGGCGGCCGCGTCGGGCTCGAGTATTTCCGCCGCGTCCTCACGCCCCGGACGATCGGCGAGCAGGCCGCCCGCGAGTCCCTCCTCCTGCTCGAGGCCGTGGACGCCCCGGCCGGCGAGATGCCCATCGTCCTCGCCCCCGGCCACAGCGGCGTTCTCATCCACGAGGCCGTCGGCCATCTGCTCGAGGCCGATTTCAACCGCAAGAAGACGTCGATCTTCTGGAACAAGATGGGCAAAAAGGTCGGCTCCGATTTGGTCACGATCTACGACGACCCGACCATCCCCGCCTCCCGGGGCTCCTACAACGTCGACGATGAGGGGACCGTCCCGCGCCGGGCCCTGCTCATCGAGAAGGGGGTCGTGCGGGGCCTCCTCCAGGACAGGCTCTCGGCCGGGATCATGGGCCGCCCCCTGACGGGCCACGGCCGCCGGCAGGATTTCAGCCACGCCCCCATCCCCCGCATGGCCAACACTTATATCGCCGGTGGCGAGCACGCCCCCGAGGAGATCGTCAGGTCGGTCCGGAAGGGGTTCTACGTCGCCAGCCTTTCGGGCGGACAGGTCGAAGACTCGGGCAAGTTCACCTTCTCGGTCAGCCTCGGCTATCTCATCGAGGACGGGAAGCTGACGGCCCCGGTCAAGCAGGCGACGCTCATCGGCACGAACATCGACGTCCTGCGGCGGATCGAGATGGCCGGCTCGGACCTCGAGTTCGGCCTCCAGACCGGGACCTGCAGCAAGGACGGCCAGGACGTGCCCGTCACGGACGGCTGCCCCACCCTCAAGATCTCGAAGATGACCGTGGGAGGCCTGGCGTGAAGCGCGCAGCCGCCGCGGGAGCCGCCGCCGCGCCGTCCGACCTCCGGGTTCTGGCCGAGACGCTCGTCAATTTCGCCCGGAAGTGCGGGGCGGACGAGGCCGAGGTCTCGGTCGTCGACGGCCGCGACTTCGACGTCGACGTCCGCCGGGGCCGGATCGAGCATCTCGTCGAAGCCGGCTCGCGCTCCTGCGGGCTGAGGGTCATCAAGGACAAGCGGACCGCCTACGCCAGCTCCTCGGACCTGGCGCCGGAAACGCTGCGCCGCCTGGTCCGAAATGCCGTGCGGCGGGCCGAGCTGGCCAGCCCCGACGCCTGCTCCGGCCTGGCCCCGCTGGCGAAGACGTCCATCGACCCGGCGACGCTCGACCTCTTCGACCCGGCGGTCGTGAGTCTCGACTCGAAGACGAAGATCCGTCTCGCCCGCGAGACCGAGCGCATCGCCCTGGCCGACAGGCGGATCACGAATTCCTACGGGGCCAACTTCGGCACCGGCGAGATCCGCTCGGTCCTGGCCAACTCAAACGGTTTCGTCGGCGAGTACGAGCAGACCGACTGCGAGCTGAGCGTCGGGCTCCAGGCCGGCGGCACGGACGACAAGGTCGAGGACTCGTGGTTCTCGGCCAAGCGGCATTTCCGGGACCTGGCGACGCCGGAGGAAGTGGCCCGGAAAGCCGTGCAGAGGACCGTCCGCCAGCTCAGACCGCGGAAGATCGGGACGCAGAACGTGCCGGTCATCTTCGAGCCGACGCAGACTTCATGGCTGATGGGCTTCCTGTTCGGCTGCGTCACGGGAACCGCCGTCTACCAGAAGGCGACCTTTCTGGCGGGCAAACTCGGCGAGCGGATCGGCAACGAGTCCATCACGGTCGTCGACGACGGACTCCTGGCCGGGAAGCTCGGCAGCCGGCCTTTCGATTCGGACGGCCTGCCGTCGCGACGGACGCGGGTCGTCGACAAAGGCATCCTCCGGAATTACCTCTGCAACACTTACGCGGCCAGGAAGCTGGGGCTCGAATCCACGGGAAACGCGGACGGCAGCGGCGTCGGCCCCAACAACTTCTTCCTCGAGCCGGGAAAGACGCCGCCGCGGGACATCATCGCCGGCACGAAGAAAGGCCTCCTCCTCATCCGCGCCCTGGGACACGGGCTGAACGCCGTCAACGGCGATATCTCGCGCGGCGCCTTCGGGCTGTGGGTCGAGGACGGCGAGATCGCCTATCCCGTCTCGGAGATCACGATCTCGGGGAACCTGGGCCGTATCCTCAAGGATATCGAGGCGGTGGGCGACGACCTCGAATTCTTCGGCCCCGTGACCGGGCCGACGATCAAGGTCGCGGAGATGACCGTCGCCGGTCAATGATCCGGCAACGAGTATTCCGGAAATAAACCGGGGACACAATACTCATTTCCGATTTTCCATTTCCTCCGGCAGTCGTCCTGCCCCCCCCCAAAAAAAGATAGAGGACAGGAAAGGAAGGGAGACCTGAAGCTCCACGGACTTACGTCCGTGGGATCTGCCCGCGCAGGCCTGGAGCGCCTGTCCCCGAAGCGGGGAGTTCGCTATCCCTCCGCGGACTCACGTCCGCGGATTCCCGCGAAGGGGATTGATCTCATACGTCCGAAAGAAATTCGGAAATGAGTATTGTGTCCCCAAATTAAAAACGGTTGAGGTGGAGGACCGAGGCCCGCGTCCTTTTCGGCACGTGGAGGCGGCCGGCGGCGTCCTTCCAATACTTCAGCGACCCCGCGTAATCCTCGACGGCCGGCTCCTCCGCCGGATAGCCGAGGGCGAGGACGCTGTCGATGCGATAATTGCCCGGGACACGGAGGATGTCCTTCAGGGCGTCCCTGTCGATCGATAGGAGCCAGCAGCTTCCCACGCCCTCTCCGAGCGCCGCCAGGATCATGTTCTCCATGGCCGCGCCGATGTCGTACTCGAACATCTTCTCCCGGACGTCCGCGTTGACGAGCGTCACGACGTACGCGGCCGGCTCCTCCCCCGGCTTGGGCGTGCCCGCGGGCGTGATGTAGGCCGCCCACTTCAAGCACGGGAAAACCCGGCCGCACGCCGTCTTGTCGTCCACGACGACGAATTCGAGCGGCTGCATGTTGGCCGCCGACGGCGCCAGCCGCCCCGCGTCGACGAGCCTCTCCAGCAGCTCGCGCGAGATCGGCTCCGGCTTGAACCGGCGGATGGTCCGCCGGGCCGTGATGATCCCGCCGATGTTTCTGTCACCCTGACACATACGGCACCTCCCCGATCTGCTGTTTTTCCGTGACCGGCGCCTTGGCCATGAAGACGGCCGTCGCCGCCAGGAGCAGGACGCCGGCGAAAACGTACATCCGCCGGTATCCCATGATGTCCGATATCCAGCCGAAAAAGGGCGCGCCCAAACCCATGCCGACGTCGAACAGCGAATTGTACAGGCTGATGGCCAGCCCCTTGTTCCGGCGGCCCATGAAATCGATGATATAGGTGCTGAGGGCGGGGAAGATCAGCCCCTGCCCGATGCCGCCGACGAAGCCCGTCACGATGAGGAGCGGCCGGCCCTGGATGCGGGAGATGAAGAACAGGTTGACCGCGATGATCAGGGCGGCGGGCAGGATGACGGCCTTGCGGCCGAAGCGATCGGAGAGGTCGCCCGTGCCGAAGCGGGTCAGGATCGCCGCCAGGGAAAAGACCAGGAAGAACGCTCCGACACGGTCGATGGCGATCGACTTGCCGAAGATGGCGATGAAATAGATGATGGCCCCGCGGATGGCGCCGTGGAGGACCGGCATGGCCGAGATGATGAGAATGACGGCCAGCGGCACGCCGCCGAGGTCGCGGAATCCGCCGCCCCGCTCCTCTTCCTCCTGCGGTCTCGCGCCGGGCCTGACGGCCCAGATGCAGATGAACGCCGCGACCAGGCAAAGCAGGGCCGCGTCGAAGACGCCGCCGAAGCCGAATCGGGCGCTGATCTCCTCGGCCGCGAGCGGGCCGAGGGCGTTGGCCACGAGCCCGGCGACGCCGATGATGCCCATGGAGCGGGCCAGTTTGTCCGCCGGGGCCAGGTCGGAGCACATGGCGATCGAGGCCGACATGCTGATGCCCCAGCCGATGCCCGTGAAGGCCCTGAGGAGCAAGGGCAGCCAGCCGGCGTCCCGGACGAAGTGGAAGAACGGCACGCCGACGAGGAGGACGACGATCCCGGCCAGGGCCAGCGGCTTGCCGCCGCGGAGGTCGATCATCCGGCCGAACAGCGGACGCACGGTGATGGCCACGACGCTGAAGATGCCCATGATCAACCCGACCTGGCTCTGGCGGGGGCCGAATTGCTTGAGGAAGACGGGCAGGAGGAAGAACAGCGAAACCGCCATGTACAAGCAGAAGAAGCCGAATATCCCCAGCAGGAAATCGCGGTTCCAGAAAGTGACGGGGCCGGCTCCCGGCGAGGGAGTCCGTCCAGAATTTTCGTTCATGATGAAGAACCGGTTATAAAGGAGCCGCGGCGGATTGTCAAATCAACAGGTCAGGATCTTAGGTTGAATAATAGCTGATGCCTCTCGCGCGCGCGAGGTGCATCTCGTTTTCACACTTATGGACTTTAGCTATCAGGTGTTTTTAGGTCTGTTACGGATTGAGTTCACTCAGGATTCTGATGTGGGATTCTTAGCCTTATGCCTTAAGTTGTCCAAAATACTAATAACTGGAGCAAACGTTCTTATGTCTTCCTGTCGTCTAGACCTATTTTTAGAAATGCTTGCGGTCATATCTCTTTGCTCAGCATTTATTTTCTGGATGATTTTTTTATCATAATGTTCCTTAGGACGAACGCAAAATAAAATGCCCCATCCATTTTTCCTCTCGTCTGTCAGCAACCGAGATTTGGCTGCTAGTATATATGCTCTCGCCTGTATTATTTTCATCCCCTCCACATATTTTTTCATTTCGTCTGCTATCCGTAATATGTACAGGCGAAAATTCTCTCTATTTACCCTCCCTTCTTTAAATAAGGCTATGCACTCGTCGTAGGCGGTTTTTTGCATTTCGAGGTCCCCATTCAAATAGTCTATATCCATGCATAGCTCTAAATAGTCATTAACAAAATCAATATTCCTCACATCATCGGAATATTCGTACTTAAGCGGGATTTTATTCGGACTCCATAGACATTCATCCGCCACGGGCAGGATTTCGATATGTTTTTCATATTTTACGATATTGGTATCTAACCGTGAGATGATTAGGCTCAAGAGGCGCTCAATATTAACAAGACTATTGAAGTGGTCGACATTTTGCTTACTCCGGGCCGAGACCCATTTAGTAATGATAATGAATATAAAAGCAAAGAAGGCACCAAAAAAAGCTCCGATTCCATTCTTGATGAAATCTTCGTTTAGCTTGGGCAACAAATTAAAACAGAAAACCAAACTGAGTGTGATAATGGAAAAAAAGAAAATAGCCCAATAAAGACAGTGGAGGGCTTTGTAAACGACCTTGCGAATATTCATTAATGACCCTCCTCATTATGTCTCTTTCCTTGGCGGCCGAAGCGCCCATGTCGCTATCTGTATGGTACGAAGCAGTGGACATTTTTCCGTACAGCGGAGCGCATGAATGGAGCTTTCGAGACGACCGCATGAATGTTTCGAATGAATTCGGGAATGCATATCACTTCGATGTCACCCCACCGCAGGCCATTACCGTTGACGTTGGGTCCGCATACCGTTATCTTGCGGACCTTCCTGATGTCAACGCCCAGAGCCCGTTCATACTGCTCATGAGACCAGCGCATTTTCTGACGCATGATTTCCTCGCGCTTCTTTAGCGACCACGCATCAGTGCTGGTCTCGATATGAATTAATTCACGGGTATGAGGCTTATGTGCAAGCACATTCATCTCCCCGCTATGGCCTCCGTGTGGCAGTTTTTTAGTGGCCACGTTGCCTCGGACAAAATAATTCTGGTAGTTATACCATTCCGCTGCCAGTTATTCTAAGAAGTTCATACCCCCACCGATAGTATGTTTTGGTCCACCGATCACCTCTGTTGCCCTATTAATGTTTAGATGTCTTTAGAGCTCTTTGAAGCCTTCCGCGTTACCCCTGCTGGAGCCATTTTTTCGCCCTCTTTGACTATCTCCCTAAGTATGTCGCGGATATTCACGCCCTTCGGCTTTGACATAGAGAGCTTGACTGCAGTGCCTGAGAATGAATAATCTATATCGTGTCTCTCAGTGCCTAAGCATAAGAGTGCCGAGGCTCCACTACATAGTAAGAATTGCCCATTACGACTAGCCAATTCTGAAAGGGCATAGAGACCATAGCCTGAGTTATTCCAGATATCCTCGTCATCTGGTTTTCCACAAACGCGAGTGATCCCTGGCCTAATCGCCGCCCTCAATGCGTCGGAGTTGCTGTTAAATTCGTATCTCTCGGAAAGAGAGGCCAGGATTCCGCGCCCCTTATCAACTACGGCGATTTCGAGGTTGCCTTTATACCATTTTTGAGCACACACAGAACAATATCCTGTATTCGCGTGTTCAAACACATTCCTAATTACTTCTCGGAAGCAATAAGCTACTGGATTGTTTCTTATAGGTTCGCTAAGATTGAGCACTACTTGAGCCAGCCGCTGCGCTTCTTCTTCAACAATGGCATTTAATTTTACGCCACGCCTGTCTGCAACCCTCTGCAACGTAGAGCGAGCGATATTGCGGAACGGGACATAATTCATTCCGCCCCGCGCTTCTCCGGGTGCTTTTCCTCTCCGCGCGTTCCCGTGATGTTTAAAAAAGCCAATATGTGCAAGATAGGAATGGCAAATATTATTTTCGTTGAAACCGGTGCCATTAGTTTTTAAGCCCATACCTATTCGCGCGTGGACAAAGTCCCCAATTTCTTCCGATAGCACAAGAGACCCAAAGGGATAGGCAAATTGAACCGGGCCGTAGTCCAGTGTAATTTCAGGTTCATGAACCTCTTCCCACATTGAGGTAATCCAAGGGAAAACCGTATCTTCGCTCAGTTGCCTCGGCATAGGGATATTCATTCTTGTACTCTATGCGGGAATCCGCTTTCTATATGGATTCTCGTTATTCCAGAAAATCTAGAGCAACGCGAATTTTGGGTTCTTGAAAACGATGCTATTAATATCGCTAAAAAAGCTAACAACGTGTGGACGTTCGACTTGGGCTTCGCCTGGATGAGCACTTTGATTTCTATAGAGGAAACATACTCGTGTCAATCTGTCAGCTTGGTTAGAATCCAGTAACTCCATTCCTTCGCAAACTGTAATTAAGTCGTTATCAAAAACGGTTTGTAGTTCTGCTAATGTAGTAATTGAAAACTCTTTATTCCAGTTCTTGTATCTGCCCTTTGTCTGGTCTTTCAACTTTTTTGATGCCTCATTAAACTTTTGAAATCCTAGAGCTTGTACTTTCTTTTGAATTCTATCAATCGCCGCACACCATCCCAATACGATAGCGGCGCGATGGAAGCTAGCTTCTGCGCAATCAACCGCTTCTTTTAGGTAGTCGGATTCTGCCGGGCCCGCAAGACCTGGAATTATCTTCTCCAAGTCAAGCACATTTTCCAATTCAGTAGCGGTTTGTTTTATTGGCAGAATAAATTTATTATCAAAATCTTTTAGGACGGCCGACAGTAGCTTTATGTACGAAGTCCTTTTATTACATGGGCGACTTAGTATATGGAGATGCTTCATTTGCTCAGCCGTCTCTTGGATGACTGAGGACGGTATCTTAAACTTGTATTCGAGCGGGCTCCTAATTTCCTCGACCCATTGCGTAGCAATTTCGTCCGCATGCTTTCGAAAATCAACTTTATTGACAGTAGGAGTTTTGACGCTATTAACGTCGCGCTTTAGCGATTGAAGCGACGAGCGAAAGGCTGATAATTTGTCTAAGATATCTTTTTTCATTAGTCTGCTTGCGGTCCCCTGATGAATTTAGCTAACTCGGCGTATCCTTCGTCGGTTAAAGTAGTGGCTTCTCCCTGAGGTGCTAGGTCTCCCTTAAAAAAGGACGCATTCTTGCCCTGCTTAAAATTCCTGGCAAAATGCGCCTGGGAGTAGAATCCCTTGTCCTGACAAACTGACCGAACTGATTCAGCATCAACGGAAAAGGTGTTCTTCAGTATGGCGTTTTTTAAAGCAAGAAGTAAGGCCCACTGAACCTGGCCTAGCGCAGAGTTGGTCGTCTTTGGTTCTTTTATAAAATGAACGTCATCGTCCGCGTACAATATTGCCTTTTTAAGCTCATCCTCAGTTATGCCGGTTTTTTTCATGAATACTCTGACAGAGGCTGTTATGGGTATCGACTCTCCGCTATCTTCTTTAAGTTTGTCGTAAGCGGAAGAAGGAATTTGGTGTTGTTTACCTCCAGAACAGCCCGCCAAAAAGCCATTTAGGAGTATCTCAAAACATTTTTCTTTAAACTTTTCGGGGACCGATTCGGCAGTGGCGACAATTTCCTTCAGTTCTTCCTTAATCTTCAGATAATCCATTTCACCCTCCACTTCTTAGCCAATCTTGTTCTTAAGGTCTTGGAAATGCCTTCCGCGTAAAAAGCAAAGGAAACTTTCTTCGCGGCTTGCACCCTCCTCCCTAAGTGACCTTAAATGATCTTATCGTCCTTCTGTCTAACCGTCAAGCGGATTTCTCAGATTAGCCGGAGGCAGGTGGAAAAATGGGAGTGCTTATGTCGGAGATGTCCATCCCTTTTTGCGGCTTTTCTATTAATCGTTCTAATCCCATTTCTTCCTAGGGCTTACGACCCGTCCGAAGGGGGAAGGCTGGCTGTCGGGGGTTGGGGAAATCAAATTAAGGGGATTTTGAAGGAGGGTATCCTTATAATTGCCTTGCACAGCCAGCGAAACAAAGCGTGATTAAATTATAGCAGACAGGGCAGAAAAATCAAATCATCAGAGGCCGCCGAGGGAGTCGACAAGGCGGCGGGCCCTCTCCGTCAGGGAGTTCCAATCCCCCGCCGCGACGGCCTTCTTGTCCACCAGGGCCGTGCCGATGCCGACGGCGCACGCCCCGGCCTCGAGGAAGCTCCGCGCGTTCTCGACGGTGACGCCGCCGGTCGGCATGAGCTTGATCTGCGGGAACGGCCCGCGCATGTCGCGGAAGAATTGCGGGCCGAGCGACGTCGCCGGGAAAACCTTTACGACATCGGCCCCCCTGTCCCAGGCCGCGGCGATCTCCGCGGGCGTGAAGGCCCCCGGCGCGACGAACGTGTGATGAGCCCGGCAGGCCGCGATCATCCCGGGGTCGGCGATCGGCGAGACGATGAAGTCCGCCCCTGACCAGATCGCCGCCGCGGCGGTGTCGGCGTCGAAGACCGTGCCCGCGCCGACGAGGACCCCTTCCGGCTTCGTCTCGGCCAGCTTCCGGATGACGTCCAGGGCGCCGGGGACGGTCATGGTGATCTCGAGAATTTTCACTCCGCCCTTCCGGAGCGCCTCCGTGACTTCGACGATCCTGGCCGCATCGGACATGCGGATGACGGCAATGACCTTCGCCGCCATGATGGCCTCCGACGCCTTGTCCCTTTGCATCTCCGCCTCCCCTATCTCCTCACGCGGCCGGACGCGTCCCCGGCCATCAGGGCCAGGATGTCCTTCTCCGTCGCCAGGTTGAAATCGCCGGGGATCGAATGCTTCAGGCAGGAGGCCGCGACGGCGAAGGCCAGGGCCTCGCCGTCCCTCGGCAGGGTCTCCAGTCCATGAATGAGACCGGCCGCGAAGGCGTCGCCCGAGCCGATCCTGTCCACGATGTCGCGGATATCGTACGACGGCCCGGCCACGAAGCCGGTCCGCGTCCTCATCACGGCCGACCATCCGTTATGGGTCGCCCCGTGGCTCTCCCGGAGCGTAACGGCGACGCGGCTCAGGTTGGGGAAGGCGTTCATGACCTCGGCCGTCAGCCGTTCGTAGTCTTCGGCGGCCAGCTTGCCGGCCGCGACGCCCGCCGTCGTCCCGATGCCGAGCGCCTTCTGGCAGTCTTCCTCGTTTCCGATGACGAGGTCGGCGCACTTCACGACCTCGGGCATGACCTCCGGCGCGCTCTTGCCGTATTTCCAGAGCTTGGCCCGATAGTTCAAATCCACGGAAACGCGAACCTTGGCCGCCCGGGCGGCCTTGACCGATTCCAGGGTGAGGTCCGCGGCCGTCGCGCTGATGGCCGGCGTGATGCCCGTGACATGGAGCCAGCCGGCGCCGGCCAGGATCCGCGGCCAGTCGAAGTCGCCGGGTTTCGCCTCCGCGATGCCTGAGGCGTCCCTGTCGTAGACGACCTTCGAAGCCCTCTGGTTCGCCCCGGTCTCGGCGAAATAGATCCCCAGCCGGCGGCCCCGGCGGCGGACGAACTGCGTGCCGACGCCCCACTTCCGAAGCTCGCGCAGCGCGGCCTCGCCGACGTCGTTCGCCGGGACCACGGAAACGTACCGGACGTCGTGGCCGAGGAGGGCCAGGGAGACGGCGACGTTGGCCTCTCCCCCGCCGAAAGAGGCCTCGAGCCGCGGCGACTGGAACAGGAACTCCCGGCCCGGAGGCGAGAGCCTGAGCATGATTTCCCCGAATGTCGTGATGACGGCCATCCCATCTCCTCCACGTCTTCAATACCACAATTCCGCGAGCATAATCAATTCGCCCATGCCGGACGGGTGGCCCGGGGCCAGTCCCTTCCCGCCGGCAGGAAACATTGATTATTCCGGCGAGTGGTGTAGAATAAGGCAAACGCAGGGTATGGAGAGAATCCCATGGCCAAAGATTCCCGAAGCATCAGGTCCTACGTCGCCGACGGCCTGCTGATCGTCGCCGGATGCGCCCTCATGGGCCTGGCGTACTCGCTGTTTCTCATCCCCCATCATTTCGTGCCCGGCGGCGTCTCCGGCATCTCCATCATCATCAACTATTTCATCCATATCCCCGTCGGCGTCCTCATCATCGTCCTCAACGTTCCCATCTTCCTCCTCGGCCTGCGGACCATGGGCAAGAAATACGTCGTCGGCAGCCTTTTCGGCATGATCCTCTCCTCGGTCATGATCGATTTCTTCAACGAGGTCCTCAAGGTCCGCTCGGCGACGCAGAACGACATTTTGGCCTCGATCTACGGCGGCATCCTGCTCGGCATCGGCCTGGGGCTCGTCTTCCGCGGCCGGGCGTCGACCGGCGGCTCCGACATCACCGGCATGATCCTGAGCAAGTACTTCGGCATCTCGCTCGGCTTCGGTATGATGATCACGGACTTCTTCATCATCTCGGCCTCCGGTCTGGCCTTCCGCAACCTCGAGGCCCCGCTCTACGGCTTCATCGTCCTCTTCCTGTCCACCAAGGTCGTCGACATGGTCCTCGAGGGTTGGAGCGTTTCCAAGCTGGTCATCATCACCTCGAGCCGGACCGACGAGATCGCCGACTTCATCCTCTACAAGCTCGATCGGAGCGGCACGGCCCTCCGCTCGCGGTCCCTCTACCTGAACCGCGAGGGCGAGATCATCCTGACAGTCATCCACCGGAAGCAGCTGACGGATCTGCGGCAGTTCGTCCGGGTCACCGATCCCGAGGCCTTCATCATCATCAGCGACACGTACGACGTCCTCGGCCGCGGCTTCAAGACCCGCCTCATCACCTGACCGCCGCCGCCCCGCCGGCCGCGGCAGTTTTCCTTGCGGAACCGTTTGGGATAGAATAGCCTCGAAAACTCCACGGAAAGGAGACGTCCGACATGTCTCAGGCAACCTCATCTCCGGCGAAATGGATAGGCGCGGCCGCGCTGGCCCTGTTCTGTCTGGCGACGGCCTGGGGCCAGGCCCAGGACCCGGCGAGCCTCGGCTTCAAGAAGATGTTCATCATCGAAATCCGGAATCCGAGCCCCCTGACCCTCGAGAACCACCCCATCGTCCTCGACGTGGAGACCATCCGGGCCTTCGCCCCGGACTTCAACACCTACTACTACGCCGTCTTCGAGCAGGTCGGCCGGGAATACCAGTTCGTGCTCACCCAGGCCGACGACCTGAACAAGGACCGTTATCACGAGGAGATCGTCCTCGTCCGAACCCTGCCGCCTTCGTCCACGACCAGGCTCAAATGCTATTATTCCCCCAAGGGGAGCTTCCAGCTGATGGTCTCCGCGCCCAAGGCCTTCGCCCGCCACAGCACGGGCCAGGCCGGCGCGTTCCTCGGCTGGGAATCCAACCAGGCGGCCTTTAAGTTCGTCGACGGCCGGATCGAGGTCTTGGGGAAGCTCTACGCCGGGCTGGTCCTGTCCAAGCTCCGCGGCAATGACTCGACTCTCCAGGAATGGGGCCTCAACGTCCTCGCCGGCGGCGGCTCGGCGGGCCTCGGCGGCCTCAGCCTGTGGGACGGGGCGACACGGATTCCGTTGGCGGGGAGCGGCGTCGAGATCCAGAAGACAGTCCTCGCGACCGGGCCCCTCCGGGCCCTGGTCAAGGCCCAGTATTCGGGCATCCGCTCGGGCTCGAAAGAATACGACGTCGTCGCTCTCTTCTCGGCCTACGCTGACAACGTCTTTTCCCGCCAGGACGTTTTCGTCACCTCGAAAAGCGGCGGCCCGGTCGTCTTTAGCGCCGGCGTCCAGAAGCTCGAGAAAGAGACCGTGACCTTCGACAAGGACAAAGGCTTTCTGGCCGCCTGGGGCCTGGGAACCGGAGCGGCCGGCGAAGTCGGACTATCCGTGATCTTCTCTCCGTCGGCGTTCGCCGGTCTCGACGAGAGCGGGGCCGAACGGTCCGTCAAGCTCAACGCCGCCCCGGGCCGGAATCAGACATACTGGACGATCGGCGGCTGGGGCCGCGGCATCGTGACCGCCTCCACTCCGGCGGCCGGGAACTGGGCCGCCCGGGCCGGCGAGACCGCCGCGAAATTGCGCGTCCCGGTCGAGGTTAAGTACAAGGCCCAATAAAACGGGAAGGACGGACGGCGGACGGATCGGCCGCGGCGCGGCCGGCTACTTTTTCGACAATTCCTCGATGACGGCCTGGACGCGTCCGATCTCCTGCGGGTCGGAGATCAGGCCGAGATATTTCTTGTAGCTTTCGATCGCCTTGGGGATATTCCCCGCCTGGGCGTAGGCGGCGCCGAGCGAGCGGTACGTCAAGGGTTTTCCGGGATCGGCCGCGGTCGCCTGTTCCAGGCACATGACGGCCTTGGCGGGCTGGCCGGCGTTGAGATAGAGCAGGCCGAGCGACGAGTACAGCAGGCCGTTCTCCGGGTAGGACCGGATGGCTTCCTCGACGACGGGAATGGCTTCGTCGCACTTGTTCAGGATCCCGGACACGTTGGCCAGGTTGACGTAGGCCTCGAAGAAATCCGGCTTGATCCGGACGGCCTCCCGGAACGAATGGAGGGCCGCTTCATAATCCTTGAGGCGGTAATAGCAGTTGCCGGCGCCGAAGTGGACGGAGGCGGCGTCCGGATTCGAGATCAGGATCTCGCGGTACAAATCCAGGGCTTCCTGGTATTTCTTCTGGACGTAGAGATCGTGGACCCGCGCGCTCTGGTCCTCCCAGAGCGGCTTTTCGGGCTTCTTGGGCGCGGGCATCAGGGTCGCGTCGAAGACATTGTCCTTCCTGGCGGCGATGGAGATGGTTCCGACGAGGGTTTGGAAGCCGGCTTTCTCAAATTTCAGGAGATAGTCGGCGGCCGGGATATCCGTCTTGCGATAAGACCCCTTCTCGTCCGTCATGATCGTGTAGGTCCGGTCGCGGGCCTGGTCATACAGCGTAACGATCGCGTCCTTGAGCGGCACGCCGCCGATGTCGACGACCCTGCCCCTGACCGTCCCGGCGGCGGCGAAGGCCGGCGCGGAAACGAGAAGGAAGAGGCCGGCGGGAAGCAAAAAAGCGGCGAGGCGGAAGGGCCTGTTCATGAAGATGCTCGGGCCAAACTTACGCCATCGGACAGGGGCTGTCAATCCCCTCGGCGGGGCGAACAACAGCCTCCTCCCTTTCGGGGACTGTCGCGCCATGACCCGACATCGCCAGATGCCACGGGCACAGGATCGCGGCGCTCCGGGAATAACAAAAGTAAGAACGGCGTGCTATAATGGCTCGTTCTGAAGGACCGCCAAACGATGCCCGCCACAGAGAAACTTCCCCCCATTCTGGACGTCATCCCCCGCGTCACTCCCCCCTTCGATCCCGGCTTCCGGCCGATGACCCTCGCCTGCCGAAGCTATCGGGCCGCGGCCGCCGTCTCCGGCGCCGTTCCTGTCCGGATCGGGGTCGAGCGAGAGGACGGCCTCATCTCGACGTTCGAGACCGAGGTCGGCGGCGACAAAGCCCCGGCCCCGGCCTCCGCCCTCGTCGTCGGCTGGATGGTCAAGTTCCTGCTCTGGTCGAGGGGCGGCTGGCGGATCTATTTCGAGGGGCCGCCGGACCTCGGCGCCGCGATCCGGACGGCCTTTTCCGAGACCGGGACGAGAGCCTTCGACGTCGGGCTCATGAGTGGAGTCTACGAAAAGCCGTTCGAGGTCGTCCTGGTCCGCCCCGGGGAATTCCCGGCGGCCCGCGAGAGCCAGCTGTCGCTGGGCGGCCATCTCGACGGCTGCCGCATCGGGTTCGACCTCGGGGCCAGCGATTACAAGATCGCCGCCGTCCGGGACGGCGTCCCCCTCTACACCGAGGAAATCCCCTGGACCCCTGGCGAGCAGGCCGATCCCGAATACCACGGCCGGCTCATCCGCGAAGGCCTGCAGAAGGCCGCTTCGCACCTGCCCCGCGTGGACGCCATCGGCGGCAGTTCGGCCGGCATCTACATCCGCAACCAGGTCCGCACCGCCTCGCTCTTCCGGTCCGTCCCCGCGGACACGTTCGAAGCCAAGGTCAAGACGATGTTCCTGAAGATCCGCGACGAATGGGGCGTTCCCTTCGAGGTCATCAACGACGGCGAGGTCACGGCCCTGGCCGGCATGCTCTCGCTCGGCGAGAAGGCCGTTCTCGGCGTCGCCATGGGCTCGAGCGAGGCCGCCGGCTTCCTGGACGTGGAAGGCCACCTGCCGGGCTGGCTCGACGAGCTGGCCTTCGCCCCGCTCGACGCCAATCCCGGCGCGGTCGTGGACGAGTGGTCGAAGGCGAGAGGCGTCGGGGCCAATTATTTTTCCCAGCAGGCCGTCAACAGGCTGGCTCTGGCCGCGGGCTTCACCTTCCCGGCCGAGGTCAAGCTGCCGGAGCGCCTGAAGGAGATCCAGCGCCTCGTCGAGCAGGGCGACGGACGGGCCGTCCGCGTCTTCGAGGCGATCGGGATCTACCTCGGCTACACGATCCCCTGGTACGAGACCTTCTACGACCTTCGCAATCTGCTTGTTCTCGGCCGCGTCATGTCGGGCGCGGGCGGAACGATCATCATGGAAAAAGCCGGCGAGGTCCTGAGGACGGAGTTCCCGGACACGGCGTCCCGCGTCCGTCTCCACCTCCTCGACGAGCGGAGCCGGCGCGTGGGACAGGCGGTCGCCGCGGCCAGCCTGCCCAGGATCGGCTGAGAGGCCGGTCGGAGGAGACCGATCATGACCATGAAATTCAGCAATCCCGAAGCCTCGATCTTCATTCCGGACGGGAAGTCCCCGGACGAGGCCCTGCGCCGGATCACCCATCTCGGCGTCGGCGCCCACCAGGACGACCTGGAGATCATGGCCTTCCACGGCATCGAGCAGTGTTTCAGCAGCCGCGACTGCGCCTTCGGCGCCGTGGTCTGCACGAACGGCGGCGGCAGTCCCCGGGCGGGCGCCTACGCCGGCTACTCGGACGCCGATATGGCCGTCCTCCGGCGGCGGGAGCAGGAGAAGGCGGCCGTCATCGGCAACTACGCGGCCCTCGTCCAGCTCAACCACCCGAGTTCGGCCGTCAAGAACGTCAAGTCCGGCGACGTCAAGAGCGACCTCGTCAAGATCCTGAAGGCCGTCCGGCCCGAGATCGTCTATACGCACAACCCGGCCGACAAGCACGAGACCCACGTCGCCACCGTGCTCACGCTCCTGGCCGCGGCCCGCGAACTCCCCGCCGGGGACCGTCCCAAGGCTGTGCTGGGCTGCGAGGTCTGGCGGGGCCTGGACTGGCTGGCCGACGACGACAAGGTCGCGATGGACGTCGGCGCGCGCGAGGGCCTGGCCCGGGCGCTCATCGGCGTCTACGACTCGCAGGTCGCCGGCGGCAAGAGCTATGACCTCGCCACCATCGGCCGGCGCCACGCCAACGCCACCTATTTCCAGTCCCACGAGACGGACCAGGCCGAGCAGCTCTGGTTCGCCATGAACCTCACGCCGCTCGTCCAGAACGATTCCCTGGACGTCGCCGATTTCGTCCTGGCCCACATCGACCAGTTCCGGCGGGACGTCGCCGACAAGATCCGGAAATACCGGGCCAAGCCCTGACCCGTCACCGAGGAGGCCTCCGATGGAGATCATCATCCAGCCCGACAGCCAGCAGGCCAGCCAGGTGGCGGCCCGCATCGTCGCCCGGCTCGTCCGGAGCAAGCCCCACGCCGTCCTGGGCTTCGCCACCGGCACCACGCCGCTCCAGCTCTACAAGAACCTCGTCCGGATGCACCGGGAAGACGGGCTTGATTTCGGCGGCGTCACCACCTTCAACCTCGATGAGTACGTCGGCGTTCCCCCCGCCCACCCGTCCTCGTACCACAGCTACATGTGGGCGCACCTCTTCAGCCAGATCCACATCCCGAACGGCCAGATCCACATCCCGGACGGCATGACGCCGGACATCCCGGCCGTCTGCCGAAAGTACGAGGAGGCCATCAAGTCCGCGGGCGGCATCGACATCCAGGTCCTCGGCATCGGCACCAACGGCCACCTCGGCTTCAACGAGCCGACGTCGTCGCTCGCCTCCCGGACGAGAATCAAGACGCTGACCGACCAAACGCGGCGCGACGCGGCGGCGGCTTTCGGCGGCCAGGACAACGTTCCGTCCCACGTCCTGACGATGGGCATCGGCACCATCCTCGAAAGCCGGATGTGCCTCCTCCTGGCCTTCGGGAAAAAGAAGGCCAAGGCGGTCTCCCTGGCCGTCGAGGGGCCGCTGACGGCCTCGGTGCCGGGCTCGGCCCTCCAGCTCCACCCGCGGGCCGTGCTCGTCCTCGACAGGGACGCGGCCTCGGAGCTCAAGATGGCGGATTATTACTCCTGGGTCTACGAGCACAAGCCCGACTGGCAGAAGATCTGACGGCGCAAGGCGCGCGGCCCCGCGGCACCGGCGGCGGTCAATAGATTTTTTTCCAGGATCCCTTTTCGAGATCGAGCCGCCACAGTCTGCAGGTCAAGCCGTCGGCGACAAGGACCTTGTCGTCGGAAGCCAGTATATTGAAGGGTGACCTGATCGCGTCCGGGAACGGAATCCTCTTCTCCTCGCCGAGGTCCGGGCCGAGGATCTTGAGGCATCTGTCGCCGCGGGGATCGTTGAAAACCAGCCGGGCGCCGTCCCTCAGCCAATCGATGTCATAGAATTGGCCGGTGCTTTCCTCGGCCGTCATCTCTTTCGAAGCCAGCGTCTTTCCGTCCGGGACCGAAACAATGGTCAGGACATAGGCCCCGTTTCCCCGGGAAGTCTCTTTGCGAACGAAAAAAGCCAGCTTGCCGCCGTCCGGGCTCCATCTCAGCCGGTTGATGCTCCGCTCTCCGGCCACGTCGATCTTCCTGATTTCGAGGCTGGCCAGGTCGACGAGGGCGATCGCCAGGTGCGGGATTGCGCCGTCCATTGTCTTCATGGGCGCGGCGAGCGAGCGGCCGTCCGGCGAGAAAGTTACGGCCCAGCCGATCCCGGGGTATTCGAGCAGAACCCGCGACGTTTCCTCTTTAAGGTCGGCCAGCCACAGCCGCGAGGGTATCCCGGAGCGCCTTGACCCCTGAAAGATCAGGACCCCATCCCGGCCCGCCGTCCATCCCAACAAGCAGACAAAATATTCTTTCCCATTCTCGAAGACGGCGGAGTTCAGGGGGTGATTCACGAGTCCGGTGCCGTCGGCGTTCATGGACCACAGCGGCGACCGGCCCTTGACGGGTTTCCGAAGGGCGTCCTCGTCGAGGAAGGCGACGCGCCCGCCATCGGCGGACAGGACCTGGCTGTACGAGCTCAACCCCGATCTCGGGTCCCCCGGCGCGAGCCCGGAGCCCAGGAGCTGGCGCTTCTCCGAACCGTCGGCGTTCATGATCCAGAGGTTCACCGCTCCGTATCGGCTTTTACCGCGCTCGAATTCCGAGAAGAGGATCTTTCTTCCGGCGTTGAAGCTCAGGCCGGCAGACCAGTTGAGAAATCCGGACGGCGCGATCCGATGGATCTTGTCCCGGGCAGGTTCATAAACATGAAGTCCGGCGGGAAAAACGTCGATATACGCCTCTCCGCCGGCGCCACGGTTGAGCGAAATATAGCCCCCCCCCGTCCTCGGCAGGAGCGCCGTCCAGGCCGCCGTGATGAGAACGGCCGCGACGAGCAAGGGGATCGCGTGTTTGACGAACGCCGCAACTTTCTTTCTCGGCTGGGAAAAATCGGCCCGGCTGAAGGTCAGGACCGAAGCCGCGGCCAGGGCCGCTGCCATGAACGCCAGGCCCCAGCGGAACGCATGCAGCCATTTTCCCTCGTCGAACCATTCGTCGCGGAGAAAGCCCAGGAGGATGGTCGCTTCTCCGTAGGCGACGCAGGCCAGGGCCAGCCCGGCCAGGAGGGCGGCGAAAAGGACGGTCGATCCCTTGCGGGACAGGAAGGACAGCGAAAGCCCCGCTGTGAAGAAGAAGAGCGAGAGAAGGAGGCTCCAGGGCAGGAAGCTGATCTCCGCCCGGAAGGCGACCGGAAGCCGCAGGCCTTGGACGATCGCGCGGAGGGCGGGGCTGGCCCACATAAAGGCCGCGAAAATGAGCCAGAGAGCGGCCAGCATGCTGAGAAGCGCCGCATACTTGACGATCCAGACCCCCCTTTTGCTGACCGGCCTCGACAGAAGATAGGCCCAGGCGTCGTTCCGGAATTCCGCTTCGAACGCGGACGAGCCCAGCAGGAGACCCATGGCCGGGAAGTACAGGGCCAGGATCACCCCGGCGACGAGGTCCCGGCGGCCGTCCAGGCCCGGCAATGCCGCCGAGGCCAGGAACGCGAGAACCAGGATGCCGGCGGCGAAGGCCCACAATCCCAGCTTGTCCTTCCACTCCTTGACAAACAACGCTTGATACATGAGGCCTCCTGCCTACTTCCGGTCTCCGCTTACGAGACCGACGAAGATGTCTTCAAGGCTCGCCTGATGCCGCGCCTTGACCGCGTCGAAATCCTCGTCCAGGATCAGGCGTCCGCCGTGAAGGATGAGGAGCCGCTCGACGACGCGCTCGAGTTCATGGACGACATGGGTGGCGAACAGAATGCTCGTGCCCGAGGCGGCCAGCTCGCGGATGATGTCCCGGAGAAAGTCGCGGCGCGTCGGGACGTCCAGGCCCGAGGTCGGGTCGTCCAGGATGAGGAGCTCCGGGGCCGCGGCCAGGGCCGTGACCAGCTCCAGCTTGAGCTTTGTCCCCCGGGAGAGTGTCGCGATCTTCGCCTTCGGCTCGAGGCCGAAGCGATCGAGGTCGGCGGCCGCCCTTTTCCCGTCCCAGCGCGGATAGAACCTGGCATTGAAAGCCAGCATGCCTCGGACGGTCATCCCGTCATAGAAGAACGGGTCCTCCGGAACGTAGCCGAATTCCCGCTTGTAATCGCTCGCCCCGAAGGTGATCCTGCGGCCCTTGAAATGGAGGCTCCCGCCGTCGGCCGGGATGACGCCCATCAGGACCCTGGCCAGGGTTGTTTTGCCCTCCCCGTTCCGGCCGAGAAGGCCGTAGACGCGACCGCTCTCGATCGTGAGATTGAAATCCCGGAGGACGCTCCGGCGCCCGAAACTCTTGGACAGGCGTTCGATCCGCAACAGCTCACTCATGCCGGCCTCCCTTTTCGCGATCCACGGCTCCCGCCCCGGAGCCTCTCCTCGAAGAGCGTCAGGATGTCCTCGGCTCCCAGGCCGAACGTCCCGGCCTCGGCGATGGCGGCGTCGAAAACCCGGCCCAGGTAGGCCTTTCTCTCCGCTTCGACGTCGGGGGAAGCGCCGGCGGAGATGAACGATCCGCTGCCTTGGCGGGTCGAGATCAGGCCGTCCCGCTCGAGCTCCCGGTAGGCGCGCGCCACGGTGTTGGGATTGACGAGGATCTCCGTCGCCAGGTCCCGGATGGAGGGCAGGGGCGCGCCGGGCTTGAGGGCCCCCGCGGCGACGAGCCTGACGATTTCCTTCCTGATCTGCTCATAGATGGGAACGAAGCTTGTCGTGTCGACCCTAATCACGGCTTGACCTCCGTATCACTGTACTATTTATATAATACACTCCCCTGCTTTTGTCAAGCATTTTTTTTGGGCCTTCTTTTTTTTCTCCGTCTCGCGTACACTGTAAGTGGATCCTCCGCCCGGGGGGCCGGGGGAATCCCGGATGAGATGGGAGGTCAGGATCATGTCTTTCATCAAGCACATCCTCTGGGCCACGGACTATTCTGACGAATCGCGGGACGCCCTGCTCCACGCGGGCCTGTTCGCCGCGACGTTCGGCGCCAGGCTTTCGGCGCTCCACGTCGTCCCCGATTTCTCCCCCGTCCTCTATGAGTCCCTGCCCGCCGCCGAGGCCGAGCTCACGGGACGGATCGAGCGGGCCCGGGCCGCCGCCGAGGCCAAAATCGTGGACATCAGCCGGGCCCAGGGCATCAAGTTCGACAGCGTCCTCGTCCGCAAGGGCTCGGCCGCGAAGGCCATCTGCGAGGCCGCCGCCGCGGAAAAAGCCGACCTCATCGTCATCGGCCGGACCGGGCTTTCGGGAAGCGGCCGATCGGCGATCGGCAGCGTCACGGACCGGGTCCTGCACGGCTCCGCCGTTCCCGTCCTGGTGACGAAAAAGAGGCCGGGCGGACCGTCCATCCACAAGATTCTCGTTCCCACCGACTTTTCCGGACGCGAAGAGATCGAGCGCGATCACGCCTGGAAGCTGGCCAAGGCCTTCAAGGCCTCCCTGGGCTTCCTCTACGTGATGGAGCTCTTCGGCCATGATTTCCGGCTGACCGACGAGCTGTTCAAGGCCGTCCTCGCGAAACTCAAATCCCGCCGCGCCAAAGAGCACGAGACTATCGAGATGACCGAGGACGTGGCCAAGGCGATCTACGCCTCAGACGGGATCGTCGAGTACGCGGACGTTCATAAGTACGATCTGATCGTCATGTCGACCCACGTCGGAAAGGTCGCCCGGGTCCTGCTCGGCAGCACGACGGAAAAGGTCATCGCCCGCAGTTCCCTGCCCGTCTTCGCCATTCCCTCGTCCGCCGACTGAGCGCCCGGTTCCGCGCTTCCGGCTCCCTCCCCCGCCGCCGGCGAAAAGGGGTTTGACATTTCGCCGCGAATTCACTAAGTAAAGACGAGGCTCATGAAAAAAGAATACCGGCCCATGGCCCTGGGCTTCTGGGGCGTGGCCGTTCCCCTCGTTGTCTTCGGCCTTCTTTTCTGCCGGACCGCGGCCGAGCGGATCACGGTCTTCCTCTCGGCGGCGATCTTTTTCCTCGTCGGCACTCTCATCCGCGGGGCGAAGCAGTGATGCTCGGCCTGGCGGATTGGCTGTTCATCGCCTGGTACTTCGCCCTGTCCATCGGCATCGGCCTGTACTACTCGAAGAAGGCGGGCAAGAGCATCTCCGAATATTTTCTCAGCGGCCGGAGCCTGCCCTGGTGGCTCCTCGGCACGTCCATGGTGGCGACGTCCTTCTCCGCCGACACGCCGCTGGCCGTCAGCGGTATCGTCATGAAGGACGGCGTCTCGGGCAACTGGTTCTGGTGGAACTTCATGCTCGGCGGGGCGCTGACCATCCTCTTTTTCGCCCATCTTTGGCGCCGGGCCGGGGTCATGACCGAGGTCGAGTTCATCGACATCCGCTACTCGGGCCGGCCGGCCAAGTTCCTGCGCGGTTTCAAGGCCCTCTACCTCGGCGTTCCCGTCTCCTGCATCACCTTCGGCTGGGTGACCCTGGCCATGGTCAAGATCATCCAGGCGGTTTTCCAGACCAACGCGACGACGGCCATGGCCGTCTGCCTCGGACTGACGATTTTTTACACGGCGCTCTCCGGCCTCTGGGGCGTCGTGGCCACGGACATGCTGCTGTTCGGCGTGGCCATGCTCGGCTCGATCATCCTGGCGGTCGTTTCGGTCGAAAAGGCCGGCGGGATCGGAGCCATCACGGCGGCCGCGACGGCCCTCTCGGCGCAAACCGGCAAGGATTATCTATCCGTCTTTCCGTCCTTCGGCCGGGCCGTGCCCCTCGCCTTCTTCGTCGCTATTTTCGTCCAGTGGTGGGCCGTGTATTACCCGGGCGCGGAGCCGGGCGGGGGCGGCTGGAGCGCCCAGCGGATGCTGGCGGCCAAGAATCCCCGGCATGCCGTTCTCGGCACGCTGTGGTTCAACATCGCCCACTACGTCATCCGGCCCTGGCCGTGGATCCTGACGGCACTGGCCGCCCTGGTCCTCTTTCCGGCCCTCGCCGGCGCCCCGGCCGGCGTCCAGGAGGCCGCCTACCCGAAGATGATCGCCTTTCTGCCCAAGGGCATCAAGGGCATCGTCATCGCCTCGCTCTTCGCCGCCTTCATGTCCACGATCGAGTCCATCGTCAATCTCTCCGGCTCCTTCCTGCTCAACGATTTTTACCGGCCCTTCATCCGCAAGGACGCCAGCGAAAGGCATTACGTGATGGTCTCGCGGCTGTTGGTCATCGCCGTCTCGCTCCTCGGCGCCGGCTTTTCCCTGGTCCTCGGCAGCGTCAAGATGGGCTGGCAGATCCTCATGGAGCTGTCGGGCGGCATCGGCCTCGTCCTGCTCCTCCGCTGGTACTGGTGGCGGGTCAGCGCCTGGTCGGAGATCTCGGCCCTGACCGCCTCGGCGGCCATGGCCGTCTATCTCCGGAGGTTCCCGGGCTCGCCGCTCGTCGGCGCCCTGTCCTCGGCGCTGGCGCGGGCGGGCTTCAAGGTCGATGCCTGGGGCGTCGACATCATCCTGATCGTCGCCGTCACGACGGTCGTTTGGATCACCGTCACGTTCCTGACCCCGCCGGACGACCGGGACAAGCTCCTCTCCTTCTACCGGAGAGTTCGGCCGGGAGGCTTCTGGGGCCCCGTCGCCCGTCTCAACGGCCGCTCCTACAAGCTCCAGGCCTGGCCGTTCCTCGGCTGGGGCCTGGCCCTGCTCATGATCCTCTGCTTCCTCTTCGGCGTGGGCCGGCTCGTCTTCATGGATTGGGCCCGCGGCGCCGCCTTCGTCGCGGCCGGCTCGGCCGCGGCCGTACTGCTGTCCATCATCATCAAAAAGATCGATTGGGAGGGACAATGATCAACAAGCTCCGGACACTCATCATATCGTCGATGGTCCTCGCCGCCCTGTCGTCGGCCGCGGCGGCCGTCGCCGCCGAGCCGCGGGGGCCGTTCGGCTATCCCCTCGACGGCGAGCCCTGGTATTCGGTCCGGGCGGCCTTCACCCCGGCGGCGGCGTCGGGGGGGGTCGTCTGCCGCGTCGCCCGGGTCGAGGTCAACAAGGCCCGTTGCCGGGATTTCGTCCTCTACCAGGGCGGCAAGGAGTTGAACGCCAACGGGATCCGGATGGACCGGCCATTCGAGATCAAGGTCCGCTGCGGCTGGCTGGCCAAGACCGCCTACACCGTCGGCATCGTCCTGGAAGACGTTAAGTCGGGAAAGACGCAAGCCCTCGAATGGTCCGCCGTCTCGCCCGCCGGCAAGGGCTACTGGAACGCCTCCTGGAAGAATTACGTGTCGCTCGTGCTTTCAGAAGAAAACGGCTTCGAGAGGACGGGCTATCCCATCCACGCGACGATCGGCATCCTGAGCAGCTACCTGAGGACGCCCAACGAGATCCGGGTGGTCCGGGCCGAGGCCAAGGGCGGCGACATCGTCTACCGCGAGATCCCCAGCCAGGTGTACGACGTCGTCACCTGGAACGATCAGAAGATCCTGGGCATCGAGGAGAAGGACGCCAAGACCGGCAAGCCCGTCGTCCGCTACCATCCGACGACGTCCCTGAGCGTCGCCTTCCTGGCCGACCTCAAGCCGCGGGCGAAGGCCACCTACCTCGTCTTCTTCAACAATCCCCGGGCCCCGAGACCGGCCGTCAAGAGCGACCTCGTCGTGAAGAAGGGGCCGAAGCTCAGCCGGACGATCGACAACCGGTTCTACAGCATCGTCCTCCAGGAGACGAGCGGGGCCATCACCGAGATCGTCGAGAAAACGACCGGCCTCAAGCTCGAGCACAAGCTCGAGACCAACGGCGCCATCCAATGGAATCCCGACGTCTTCTCGCCGCCGCACACCTGGTACCACAGCTCCGACTGGACGGACCCCAAGGCCGACGAGGTCACCGGCCCGGTCTTCTACTCGCTCAACATGAAGGGCAGCCTGCCCTTCCCCAGGGGCGTCGACATCGGGCTCCGCTACCGTTTCTACGCCGGCTCGCCGGTGGTCATGGTGGAATCCATCACGGAGATCAAGGACGACCTGTTCGTCATGGCCCTGCGCAACGGCGAGTTCGTCTTCAACAAGAACGTCTTCACCAAGGTCGCTTTCCCCCGCGGCGGCAAGACGGAGGTCCTGGACCTGGCGGCGACGAAGATGCATCCGGACCACGTGGCGGTGCTCCGGCCCGACACTCCCTGGGTCAGCCTCTTCGACGAGGCCAAGGGCGTCGGCTTCGCCGGCCTCTACCTCGATCTGGCGACCCCTAACCTCAACGGCGGCCAGGCCTCGCTCGAACAGCCGTTCATCTACATCGAGAACGGGCCCTGGTATTACGTCTCCCGCGGCCTGGTCTATTCGTTCGCGACCAACAACCAGACGCGGATGCTGCCGGTCAAGGCGGGAAGCGTCTATTACGAGCGGAACGCTTGGATCGCCTTCCCCTATCCGAAGGACGGGCGGCTCCCGGCCTGGCTCGACGCGCAGTACGACATGCTCAAGTATCCCGTCGCCGTCAAGGAGGACATGGAGACCTTCGCCGAAAGCCCGGAAGGCTGGGTCGTGCCCATCCTGACCGAGCCGTTCGAGGAGGGCGTCAAGGGCGCCGTCGGCGGCATAAAAAAATAAGATGGGGTCAAATCTACGCAATGCCAGTTTCTTGGCCGGCCGTCGGCCAATGCTCAGAGACTCTGATTTGAAGACTGGCGTTGAGCAGCCTCGACTCCATCTTGACATAAAACTGGCATTGCGTAGATTTGACCCCGTCTTGACAAGGCCGTCGCCCCATACTTTAATGGATGGGACATGAGGGCCGCCGCGATGAAGCTTCTCTCCAGAAACCCGTTCGTTTTCGCCGCCTTGCTCGCCGGCCTCTGCCTCGCCCCCGCCTTCGCCCGCGCCTCCGCGCCCGCGCTTCCGGACGATCAGATCGTCGAGGCCAAGGCGCTTCTCTCGCGCGACGCCGTCCGGCCCGGAGAGACGTTCAAGGCCGCGGTCATCCTCAAGATCCGGCCCGGCTATCACATCAACGACAACGCCCCGCTCGACGAGTTCCTGATCCCGACGGCCCTGGCCATCGCGGACGATCCGGCCGTCGAAGTCGTCGAGATCTCTTATCCCGCCGGACATCGCGGCCGTTTCGCCTATTCGCAGGTCGATCTCGTCGTCTACGAGGGCGAGGCCGTCCTGGGCGTTCTCCTGAAGGCGACGGCCGGCCTGCCGGCCGGGACGCTGAAGCTCAAGGCCGTGCTGACCTACCAGGCCTGCGACAACGGCTCCTGCCTGCCGCCGAAGGACCTGGCCTTCGACATCGCCGTCCCCGCGCTCCCGCCCGGCGGCGAGGGCCGCGACCTCCATCCCGGGATTTTCAGCAAGCTCTCGTTCAAGACGGCGGTGAAGTAGTGCCCGTCCCGGACCGGAGAAGCGGCGCAACGCCGTAACGAGGTCACCATGAACGAACCGCTCCTCAGGCAAATCCCTTCGCTCGACGCCCTCCTCCGCGAGCCCGCCGGCGAAGCCCTGGTCCGCCGCTACGGGCATCACGCCGTCGCCGCCGCCGGACGCCTGCTCCTCGATGAGACGCGGGCCGCCATCGGCCGGCAAAATCCGGAGGCCGCGCCCGCGCTCCCGGACCTCTTCCCCGCCGCCCTGCTGGCCGGGCTGGAAATGAGGCTCGAGCGGCAGTTCCGGCCGTCCCTCGGCGCCGCCGTCAACGCCACCGGCGTGATCATGCATTCGGGCCTGGGCCGGGCCGTCCTGCCGGCCGAGGCGGCGGCCGCCCTGGAGCGCGTCGCCCGCGGCTATTCGACGCTGGCCCTCGACCTCGAGACGGGCCGGCGGGCGTCGCGCGACCGGCACGTCGAAGGCCTTCTCCGCGAGCTGACCGGCGCCGAGGCGGCGACCGTCGCCAACAACAACGCCGCGGCCACGGTCCTCATCCTCAACACGCTCGCCCGCGGCCGGGAGGTCATCGTCTCCCGCGGCCAGCTGGTCGAGATCGGCGGTTCCTTCCGGATGCCCGACGTCATGAAGACGAGCGGCGCCGTCCTGCGGGAGGTCGGGGCGACGAACAAGACGCATCTCCGCGACTACGAGGAGGCCGTCGGCGAGGCGACCGGGGCCATCCTCCGCGTCCACCACAGCAACTACAGGATCGTCGGTTTCGCCGGGGAGCCGGGGATCGAGGAGCTGGCCGAGCTCGGCCGCCGGAAAGGCGTCCCGATCATCGACGACCTGGGCAGCGGCGCCCTCGTCGATCTGGCGGAGTTCGGGCTGGCCACGGAGCCCCTGGTCCAGGCCTCCGTCCGCGCCGGGGCCGACGTCGTCTGCTTCAGCGGCGACAAGCTCATCGGCGGCCCCCAGTCCGGCATCATCGTCGGACACGCCGATTGGATCGGGAAGATCAGGAAGAACCCGCTGGCCAGGGCCTTCCGCTGCGGCAAGCTCAGCCTGGCCGCGCTCGAGGCGACCCTCAAGCTCTTCCTCTCCCCCGAGAGCCTCCGGGAACGCCATCCGATCTACCGGATGCTCGGCTGGACGCCGGACGAGCTCGACCGAAGGGCCAAGAGGGTCGCCGCCGCGCTGAAGAAAGGCCTGCCCACCGACGTCCGGATCACGGTCGAGGACGGCGAGTCCCAGGTCGGCAGCGGCGCCGTCCCCGTCGAGACCATCCCGACCAAGGTCCTGGCCGTCGCCTCGCCGTCGCTTTCGGCGGACGCCGTGGCGGCGAAGCTGCGCCACTTCGATCCGCCGGTCTTCGCCCGGATCGCCGGCGACACCGTTCTCCTCGATTTCCGGACCATCCAACCGGACGAGGACGAGATCGTCGTCTGCGCGCTCAAGGAATTATTGTGCTAATACTTATCGAATGGGCAGAATAAAATGAGGGGACGGGTGGCACGGTGCCAGTCCGGCCGGGAGCGGGAGCGACCGGCAGAAACACGGCTGAGTAGCTCGAAGCGGTGTTTCTGCGAAATATCTTGGACGAGTGTTATTGGACCTTCTCCAAAAGCCGCAGTTATGAGCGATAAAGCCCAAGAAGAATCAACGATTGTTTCAGATATTTATCAAAAATACGACTCCGAGTTGCTCCGTCGTACTTTTGCGGGTCGCTCCGAAGACTCCGCTCCCTGCCGGCCCCGTCCGACCTTTTAGGACTTGATATGATCGATTACAAGAAACGCCGGCGCATCATGGGCCGGTCGATCCGGCTCGGCCATTGCATCTGCAGCCCCAAGCAGCCCTGCCCCTGCGATCTCTTCAAACGGAAGAACGTCTGCTTGTGCTCGGGCGAGCGCGAAAAGGACGCCATCGAAAACGTGCCCTTGACGACACTCGTCGAGAACGCCGGTTGCGCCTCCAAGATCAGCCAGGCGGACCTGAAAAAGGCCCTCGCCGGCCTGCCCCGGATCTTCGATCCGCGGGTCCTCGTCGGCGCCGACACCTGCGACGACGCCGGGGTCTTTCGGCTCAACGCCCGGACGGCCCTCGTCCAATCAGTCGACGTCTTCACGCCGGTCGTCGACGACCCCTATGTCTTCGGCCAGATCGCCGCCGCCAATTCCGTGAGCGACATCTACGCCATGGGCGGGCGGCCGCTGACGGCCCTGTCGATCATCGCCTTCCCCATCGAGCGGCTGAGCCCCCGCATCATGAACAGGATGCTCCAGGGCGGGATCGCCAAGCTCCGCGAGGCCGGCGTCTCCGTTCTCGGCGGCCACAGCATCAAGGACAAGGAGATCAAATTCGGCTTCGCCGTGACCGGCGTCGTTTGCCCGAAGAAGATGACGGTCAACGGCCGGGCCAGGCCGGGCGACCTCCTGGTCCTGACCAAGCCCATCGGCACCGGGACGCTCAGTTTCGCCCGCCAGATCGGGCGCGCCCCGGCCGAGGGCCTGGCCGAGGCCGAGCGCTCCATGACCGAGCTCAACCGGGCCGCGGCGGCGGCCATGACCGCCGCGCGGATCACGACCGCAACCGACATCACGGGCTTCGGGCTGGCCGGCCACCTCAGCGAGATCGCGGCGCAGAGCGGCGTCGAGCTCGAGGTCTGGGGCGGGGCCATCCCCGTCTTCGACGGCGTCATGGATCTCATCCGGGACGGCGTCATTTCGGGAGGCGTCGAGCGGAACCGCGAATACGCCGCGGCTTTCGTGAAAAGGCGATCCGGCGCCGGCGAGGACCTGGAAACGCTCCTCTACGATCCCCAGACGTCCGGAGGCCTGCTCATGGCCGTCCGGAAGACCCGGGCCGCCTCGCTCCTGGCCGCCCTCAAACGAAGGGGCGTTCGCGGCGCGGCCGTCATCGGCCGGGTGACGCGGAAAGGCCCCGGCCGGATCATCCTGGTGAAGGACGCGCCGGCCGGATGCCGGAGAGGCTGATAGGCGGAGATGCTTCCGAGGCGCGATGCCGGATAAAGACCACGTCATCGTCGGGACCGCGGGTCACATCGACCACGGCAAGAGCGCCCTGGTCAAGGCCCTGACGGGCATCGATCCCGACACCCTGCCCGAGGAAAAAGAGCGCGGCATGACGATCGAGCTCGGGTTCGTCTTCCTCGAAGATCCCGGCGGCGGCAAGCAGATCGTCTTCATCGACGTCCCCGGCCACGAAAAGTTCATCAAGACCATGGCCGCGGGCGCCAGCCACCTCGACGCCGCTCTCCTGGTCATCGCCGCCGACGAGGGGATCTCCGTCCAGACCCGGGAGCATTTCGACATCCTCCGACTTCTCGGCGTCCGGCTGGGCGCGATAGCGCTGACCAAGAGCGATCTCGTGGACGAGGCGCGGCTGGCCGGGCTCGCGGCCGAGGTCCGGAGCTTCGTCGGCGGCTCATTCCTCGAGAACGCGCCCGTCGTTCCGGTTTCCGCCGTCACGGGCGCGGGCCTCGGCGACGTCCGGACCGTCCTCCGCGATTTCGGCCGGAAGGCCGAGCCTCGGCCCGACAGCGGCGTCTTCCGCATGCCCATCGACCGGGTCTTCACGATCCAGGGCTTAGGGACGGTCGTCGCCGGCACGGTCCTCGGCGGCCGGGTGGCCGCGGGCGACCGGATCGAGATATTCCCGGACGGCCTCAAGTCGCGGGTCCGCGGCGTTCAGGTCCATGGGGAGAAAAAGGACTTTTCGACGATCGGCCGGCGGACGGCCCTCAACCTCCAGGACCTGAAAAAGGAGGACCTGCGCCGCGGCCAGGTCGCCGGCGCCGAGGGCTCGCTCGTCCCGGCCGTCCGTCTCGACGCGCGGCTGGACGTGCTCGCGAGCGCGGCGAAGGACGTCAAGCATCGCGACCGCGTCCGGCTCCACATCGGCACGGACGAGGTCATCGCCCGCCTGGCCCTCCTCGAAGGACAGACGATCGGACCGGGCGGCTCGGCCATGGTCCAGCTCATCCTGGAGAGGCCGGCCGTGGCCCTGCCCGGGGACAGGTTCGTCATCCGGTCCTTCTCCCCTCTCCTGACCATCGGCGGCGGGCGGATCCTCGACGCCGCCCCGGAGAAGCACAAGCGGCTCAGCGGCCGGGTCCTCGAAGGCATGCAGAGGCTCGGCGGGCCGGCCCGGGACGCGGTCGAAGAGGTCTTCCTGCAGGCCGCGGGCTCGCCCCTGAGCGTCAAGGAAGCGGCGCTCAAGCTGGGCCGGAGCGAGAGCGAGGCCGGCGAGGCGGTCGAGGAACTGCTGGCGGAGGCGCGCCTGGTCGAGATCGGCCGGGAAGCGCCGGAAACCTACCTCCACCGGACGGTTTACGCGGACCTGGCGAAAAGAGTCGAGGCCGGCGTCCGGAGCTATTTCGCGGCCTTCCCGGACCGGCCGGCCATGCCGTTCTCGGATGTCCGGGCGGAATTCCTCAAGGCGGGCGACAGCCGGACGCTCAAGCTCATCGTGGACGACCTCCGGCGGGCGGGAGTGCTTGAGGAGGCCGGTGAAACCCTGATCGGGCTCGTCGGGCACGAGGCCCGCATGAAATCCGCGGACTTGAAGGCCGGCGAGGAGATCGAGGCCGTTTTCCGGCGGGCCCGCTTCGCCGCGCCGCTCGAGGAAGACGTTCAGCGGCGGCTCGGCTTAAAGCCGTCCGTGTTCAAGAGCATCGCCAAGGCGCTCATCCGCGAGGGAAAGATCGTCCGGCTGGGAGCCAAGGTCACGTACCATCGGGAGGCCGTCGAGGCGGCCCGGGAAGCCGTCCTCGGGCTCGTCGAGCGTCACGGCAGCGTTACGATCGCCGAGCTCAGGGATCGGCTCGACGTGTCCCGCAAGTACGCCCAGGCCATCCTGGAATATTTCGACAAGACCGGTTTGACCCGGCGCGTCGAGGACCGGCATGTCCTGGACAAGAAGACATGAACGACGCCGGGGATTCTTGTCAGGCTTTCGTGCGGGAACTCCGGATGCCGTCCAGCACCGGCTTGAGGCTCGGGGCCATGGCCAGGAACGTGGCCAGCGTGCCGCAGGTCTCATAGTCTCCGCAATGGGCGCAGGTGGGCAGGGCGCGGCCGGCCGCGCAGGCCCGGACAGGACATCGCTCCGTGTACCCCCCGAGGCGGCCGCGGAGCGTCGCGCATCCGTCGCAGGTGACATTGGCGGCGGTGATGTCCGGCTGCTGGAATTCGGCCCGCCACTTCTCCGCGACTCTTTTCTTGGCGGCCTCATCGCCCGCCGCGGTCGCGATATACGCTTCGCACTTGGCGCAATCCAATCCGCAAAATGCCCTCGACTCCGACATCGGCAGCTCCTTTCGCTCCGTCTTACGGCAGAGGTGAAACGTGAGTCCGAAAGTTGGCCAACTGGGCCGACTGGTAGGCCAGCTGCAGCCAGGCGCGGCTGAAAATGAAAACCTGCGTCAGCAGGAAGACGCCCCAAACGGCCGCCGCGGTGGTCACGGGAACCGCGTGGATGACGAGCCTCCAGGCTGCGAAAATCGCCAGGCCGGTCACGCCGAGCAGATAATACAGGCCGAGCGTCAGCCCGGGACGGCGGAAGACAAAGCCCAGGGAATCGAGAAGGGCTCGGAAGACTTTTTTCGACTTGCCGGTGACGATCCGGATGCGGGCGTAGTCCATGATCATCTTGATGAGGAAGAGGAGGAAGACGGCCAAAGCGATCCGGAAGAGTGTCAGGCAGAACGTGAACTGTTCGTGCGTCGAGTCCTTGGTCAGGGCCTTGATGAGCGCGTTCACGAGGGAGAAGAAGAGGGCCGCCGGCACCCAGAGGACGAGGGAATAGACGGCCAGCCGGAGGAACCGGCCGTAGTACTGCGCGCCGCCGGAAAAGAAGACGCGGCCGGAACGGTCGTCCAGCGTGACATCGACCAGGCCCCCCAGAATCCCTCCCTGGAGGAAGATGGAAACGAAGAAATAGCACAGGAGGAGCGCGTACAGGCCGGCCAGCATGACGCCCAACGGACGTCCCGAGCCCACCAGCGCTTCTAAAAGGACGTTCATGTCGGCTTTCGTCATCAGCCCCGCGGCCGCGCCGCTCCGCCCCAGGGCCGAGGCGAAGAGGCTCGAGAAGAGCCGATACGCCAGGAAGGCGAATATGACGTTGGCCGCCCATAACACGAGAACGATCTTCGGCCGGGCCGTCGCTTCCTTGATTCCCCGTTTATAGCAGGCGAGAATGTTCATGGCGTCATTCCTTTTCACAGCGAGACGAGCGACAGCAGGGCCTGGAACCAGCCCACGAAACCCAGGGCGTACTTCGTGACGGCGCCGCGCTGGGGCTCGAGCACCATGCTGTTGTTGGTGAAGTTCGCGTCGAGAAGGTACTTGCGGTCCGGATCCACCTCGGCGGAGACGACTTTCACGGGCTTGACGTAGACGAAACGTTTCCAGCGGTCGCGGCCGTCCCACGTCTCCCTGACCTTGGTGCCGTCGGAGAAGACGACCAGGATTTCCTGCGGGAAGATCCACTCGCCGAAACGGGCGACGAGGACCTCGTTCCGGTACTCCTTCGCCTCGGCGGGCTTGGCCGCCTTGTCCGCCTTGGCCGCATTATCGGCCGCTGCGCCGGGCTTGGGATCGAAAACGCCCTGGGGGGCGTCCGTCTCGAGCGCCTTGAGGTCGCTGATCCCGTAGTCGAGCCTGTCCGGGCTGTGGAGGGTCTGGTCGAAGAACCAGGCCAGGTCCCGTCCGCTGACCTCCTCGGCCACGAGGACGAAATCCTTCGTCGTCGGGTGCCGGAATTTCCAGCGCTCGAAGTAGGTCTTCATGATCCGGGACATGACGTCCTCGCCCAGGATCCGCTCGAGGGTCTGGAGCATCAGGGAGGCCTTCTGATAGACATTGAGGCTGTAGCTCGAGCCGGCGACGAATTTCCAGGAGAACCGGACGATCGGATCGAACTTCCCGGTCCCGATGACGCTCACGCGCTGGTAGGGAATCTCGCCGATCTTGAGGCCCGGGAAGTCGATCATCGAGCGGTCGGCGCCGTAGTACTTGTCCATGGCCTTGGCTTCCGAATAGGAGTTGATGCCCTCGTCGAGCCAGGCCTCCTCGAACTCGTTGGAGCCGACGATGCCGTACCAGTAGCCGTGGCCGAACTCGTGGATCGTGACCATTTCCGGCATGTGCAGGCCGGCCGGCATGTAGCTCATCGTGTCGGCCGTGAACAGCGTCGGGTATTCCATGCCGCCCGCCCCCATGCCGCCCGGTGCCGGGTCGACGAGCGTGATCGTCCCGTAGGGATAGGCGCCGTAGCTCTTGCTGTAGAACTCGAGGCCGTTGCGGAGGGCCCTCGCGTAGCGCTCCTTCTGCGCGACGTGGGCGCGGTGGACGAGCAGGATCATCTCCGTCTCGACGCGCGGCTCGTCCAGCTTGTATTTCTCGCGGAACTCGACGAATTCCGGGCAGGCCGTCCAGGCGAAGTCGTGGACGTCCTCCTGGACATGGACGTAGGTCTTCGTGCCGTCGGCGTTCTTCGTCTCGCCGACGCGCTGGCCGGTCGCGCCGACGACGAAGCGCTCGGGAACGGTCAGGGTCACCCGGAACGAGCCGTAATCTGCGAAGAACTCGGAGTTCGAGTGGTACTGGTGGCAGTTCCACTCGCCGTTCCAGAGGACGCCGATCTTGGGGAACCACTGGCCGACCATGAAGAAATCGCCGATGAAGCCCGAGCGAGCGAAGACCTTCGGCAGCTTCGTTTCGAAATCGATGACCAGCGTGATCTTCCCCTGCGGCTCGACCGGCGCGGGCAGGGCGACAGACATGACGGTCCGGTCGTCGGCGTTATCGTCGTCGGGATGGACGAAGGCCGCGGCCCCGGTCAGGTCGGCGCCGTCCCGGACGGCGATCTTCTTAACCGTGATATGGCCCCAATTCTTCTCGTCCATCCTGAAGCCCCGGCTGGAGCCGCCGCTCTCCTTCATGAACGTCGAACGGTTGTTCCTGAAGGCGTTCATGTAGAGGTGGAAGCGAAGCTCGGAGACGGGAATGGTTGAATCGTTCGTCCAGGTCAGGACCTCGTGGCCATCGATCGTTTTCGCCTCGGGGTTGAGGCGGGCCTGGATGTCGTAGGCGACGACCTGGCGGCTCAGCGCGCCGGAGAGGGCTCCGGTGAGGATGAGCACGCCGGCCGCGGAAAAGAGCAGCCATTTCTTCATGCGGGTTCTCCCTTTGGGGCGGATTTTACCACAAAAACGGGCGGAAATACCCGAGTCATATTCGGTCATACGAATCCGGCCGGGCGAAGGTTTCCGGGACCGCGCGGAGGATTCTCAGGAAACAGGGCATTTTCGGAACTATTCCAATTGCTATTCCGTCTATCGAGGTGCGCCTGAAATATAAGGCCGCACTTTGCCGGAAAAGGAGCCCCGAGGATGAAAAGATGGTTTTTCGTTTCCCTGACGGTAGCGATGTTGGCCGTCTCCGCCTCCGCCGAGAAGGCCGTCAAAGTCGAGGACGTCCGCGTCAGGCCGGACCAGATTTACGGCCATAAATATGGCCTGGCCATGACCTTCGATGTCTATGCTCCCAAGAAGGCCAACGGGGCCGCCGTGCTTTTTATCAACAGCGGCGGTTATGAATCCGGCAAGTACCGGCAATGCGAAAAAGGAGCGGATTCCGTGTGGCGATGGGTCCCCATCGACGCCGTCGGCAAATGGAATCTCCCGCAGTTGATTCTCGAACAATACGGTTTCGACAATCTGCTGGCCGCCGGATTCACGGTTTTCGATATCCGGCACGGCTCGAGCCCGAAATTCACCATGGACGAAATGTTCGAAGATTGCAGCCGGGCCGTGAGATATATCAAATACCACGCCAAGGAATATGGGATCGACGCGGAAAGGCTCGGGCTCTGGGGAGGGAGCGCGGGCGGGCACCTGGCGTTGCTGTTGGGGGCACGTGTCGTCAAAGGAAGGACCTCATATAAAGACGTCGTCGGAGCCTTCGAATTGAATCAGTTCGCGGAGCCGGAATTGGAAATGAGCAGCAGCGTCAAGACCGTCGCCGTCTATTACCCGGCCGGTTATGACTGGGTCTCGGACGGCAAGGAATTCGCGGAGGTCTTCAAGGAACTGCCCGCCCTGAATGTCGGCCAGGGGGTCCTGGAGGACATGTCGATAAAGAAATATGTGGCGCCCACGAATCCGCCGGCATTGATCATCTACGGCGACCAGGATTTTCCCTTCATCGTCGGGGCCTGCAAAAAAACGGCCGCCGACCTGGAGAAAAACAAGGTCGAGGTCAAGACCATCGTTCTCCCCGGCGTCGCGCACGAATTCAAGGGCAAAGACGGGTACAAGGACGCTCAACCCGGGCGCGTAGCCATGAGCGAATTGGTCA
>Ga0315282_10001600_pt1 | contig 42444 bp, 31 predicted proteins | sample YL17G07_20_MG_FD_203693 | JGI IMG/M metagenome (GOLD analysis project Ga0315282, IMG submission 203693) | Sediment microbial communities from Yellowstone Lake, YNP, Wyoming, USA - YL17G07_20 | ecosystem: Environmental > Aquatic > Freshwater > Lake > Sediment | place: USA: Wyoming | collected...
CGATAACCTGTCTCCCCCTTTTCAGTGCGGAGAAACCGGCTTTCTTGCCGTCCGTGAAAATGCGCGCGTCCCTGGAAATCCTGATTTCCTTCGTTTTCCCTTTCGCATCCCTGACGTCAATGGTCCTATCGGCGTTGTTAACCGCCGTAACGGTGCCTGCCAGATTTTCAATTCCCATCAACGCATCACAGCCCGCAAGCAGGGTGAGACCGAGCGAAAACGCAGTCAGGAACGCAAATGTCTTGATAATCCGCATTTGCATGGTAGTCCTCCTCCATTTGGGGCATGAATACCTATGCCCTCCGTTAACTTCCCTTGATTTAGGATTGTGCGCAGAGTGAGCAATCCCCTCGATTCCGTCAGCGCGCAATCTTTAGCGAAATGTGCTTTTTGGAGGGATTAAATTATTGGCGGTCGCAAAAGGGAACGATCGAGATTAGGCAGGACTTGTGCCTCGGAATAGACATTATCTGAAAAGACCGCAGGAACAGGCAAATGGCACGAGAAATCTGGAACTATGCAGGAATTCAGGCTGGCCAACCCCGAGATAATTTCAAGTGCCGGACAGAAATTGCCGGAAGTCACGATATCTCCCGCCGCATCGGTTTCCTGCAGGACCGGCAGATCAATAGTGCGCCTGAAACCGCCCACGGTGACGCAGGCCAGCATGTATGCCATCATGGCGATTCTGAGTGCGCCGCTCATGCTTTCAAGTTACCCTTTCCCCGGCAACGAAATCAAATGTCCAAAGGCGGGCGCCGTGACACCTGGAAGCCCGGCGCGCCCACCTGGGGAACCCGTGCATTCAGGTAATTTCCTCTGATATGACTCGGCTTTTTCCCGCCCTTTTCGCTTCGTACATCAGCGCGTCCGCGCGCTTCTGCAATTCCCTGGCCTCCAGGAGCGTGGGGGGGCCCGTGAGAAGACCCGCGCTGAGAGTGACCGGCAGTCCCGCCGCCGCGCTCTCCTGCCGTATCCGGGCCAGCACCCGTTCTACCACTTCCAGCGCAGCGGCCTTTCCGGCTCCCGGCATGACGAACACGAACTCATCCCCCCCCCACCGCACCACCAGGAGCGCCGAAAGCAGGGCCCCGGTCACGTGCGGATTCAATTCCATCGCGGCAAGCGTGGCGTTGTCCAGCACGGCGGATATCATATCATGTTGACCCAATATAGCACGGCTGGCGGCATCCCCATAATCCGGCGCTCGAAAATATCCGAAATGCCGGCGCCGAGCAGGATGAGGCCGGCCAGGAGCCCTTTTCCCCCGGCTTCGCGGGATTTTCAACTTTGGGCGATACCACTTCCAATCTTACGCGAACAATGACGGCCTTGCCCGCAACCGTGATGCATACCGATTGGGGAGCGTCCCGGAAACCGACTTCCGCGCCCTTGCACGGCCAGGCCCACGCGCCGACCGTGACGGATTTCCAGACACACTCCGCCCGTTGTTGAACCGGTTCGGGATGGCTGTAATACTAGTGTCTGTGATTGGAATCCGGAGGGGCGCTCTCATCGTCGTCCTGGGCGTGCTTGCCGCGTCCGCCGCCGCCGGCGCGGGCGATACAGCGCAGGTCGAATCCATCCCGGGCATCCTCTTCCGCCTCGCGGTCATCCTGGTCGCGGCCAAGATTGGAGCCGGACTGGCGGTCCGGGTCGGCCAGCCTCCCGTGTTGGGCGAGCTGCTCGCCGGAGTGGCAATGGGCAACGCGGCCCTGGCGGGCCTCCCCTGGCTAACCACGATTACCGCCCCCCCCAGCATCAAGCTCCTGGGCGAACTCGGCGTGATCCTCCTGCTCTTCGAGATCGGGCTGGAGTCCACGATTCCGCAGATGCTCAGGGTCGGTCCCGCCTCAATGCTCGTCGTCTTCTTCGAGAGCGGGGGGACATTCGTGCTCGGCTGGGTCGCGGCCGCCCTGCTCCTGCCGGCATCCAGCTCCTACGTCCATGGGTTCGTCGGCGCGACCCTCACCGCAACCAGCGTCGGTATCACCGGGCGGGTCCTCAAGGATCAGGGGCTCATACGCCGCCCCGAGTCCCGGATCGTCATGGGGGCCGCCGTCCTCGACGACGTCGTCGCGCTCGTGGTTCTCGCCACCGCTGTGGGCGCAATCACGTCGGCGGGTCATGGCGCCGGCCTGTCCGTTTTGGCCACCGGCGCGATCCTCGCCAAGGCCACCGTTTTCCTTGCAGGGTCGCTCGTCATCGGCACGCTCATCTCTCCCCGCATCTTCAAGCTCGCTTCGAACCTGCGCACCCACGGCCTCCTGCTGGCCCTCAGTCTGGCCATCTGCTTTGCGCTGTCCTGGCTCGCCGCGGCGGCCAGCCTCGCTCCCCTCATAGGCGCGTTCGCCGCCGGCCTGATCCTGAAGAAGGCCATCTACAAGGACCTGACGGACGGCGGCAAGCATGCCCTGCATGACCTGGTGAATCCCATCTCCTCCTTCCTTGTCCCCATCTTCTTCGTCCTTATGGGGGCACATACGGATCTGCGGGCCTTCGCCCAGCCCGCCACCCTGGGACTCGGGGTCGCCCTGACCGCCGGCGTCGCGATTACTGCCACCGGCGTGGCGACCATCCTCCGATTTCTCATGCCCGGCGTGAAAGGGCTCTCGGTCGCCATTGGCATGATACCGCGGGGGGAAGTAACACTGATTTTCGCCAGTACCGGCCTCGGCCTCACCATCAGCGGGATACCCGTCGTGAGTCCCCAGACCTTTTCGGCCCTGGTTATCATGGTATTCCTCACCGCCCTGATGACACCGCCGTTGCTCAAATGGAGCTTCGGGCGCGGCGGCAGTAGCGGCGGGTCCGCCTAGAGTCCCACCCCCCGGCTGATTAGCCGGGCACGACCGACATCGCCGTTACCCCCTCGCGCTTGACCCAGGCCCGCACGACCATGACGGCGCTACCCCCCGTCACGGACCTGCCAGCCTCGGCCCAAGCTATCTTCGCGCCTTGAGCCAGAGCAGCGCTTCAATCATGGCGCTGCCGTCCGCCCCCGCGCCGGCTCATCCGCGACCCCCCCGGTTCCGCCTATCCTGTGTCTCATCAGTGCATCTATCCTACAACCCCAACGCGGGCTCATGCCTGCGCTGAGGTCACTTCGGACCGCCCGAAATGTCACCGGCCCCGCATTCACTTGTCTCATTGGTAGCATGGGATTCTCGATATAATGAATATCAGGAAGGTGTTTCGTTGCGGTCTTCTGATAGACAAAAGTCAAGGCAGATACACCTTTCCAACGTAGGGCGATGTCATCGCCCTGATCAGCGTAGCGTATCCGATGTCGAACTTCACTTCGTCTCCGACCATAAGGTCCGGATCCTTAACCTCGAGAATCAAATGATCACTGCTTGCCCCAAGGACATTTGCATTTATCCTGGGCCTGATCGCTGATATGTCAACATCCTGTTTCCCGAGAGCGAGGATCGCTCTTTGCATGTCACCCTTGTCCGCGAACGCGGGAACATTTCCAAACGCATCCTGGGCGATTTCACCCCAGGGTGTAGATGGTTTCTTCTTAAGTTCGATTACCTCCGCGACAAGCGTGAACGCATCCGTAAATAGCCCGGGAATGGGTTCCCGGTTCAAGGTGTCGCAACCGAACAATATCGCCTCACCGATGCGGAGATGATTGATCAGGCCGACATCCGGCGTTGAAACGAACCATTGGTAATTGGCCGAATTCCCGCCGGACACAATCAACTTGACACCAAGGCGTCGCTGAATACTTCCGGCAATCGCCGACAGCCGCCCCATGTTTTCCCGGGTCGGCTTGATGCCCCCGAAACAGGCCAGATTCGTTCCGACCCCTGCCAGTTCGACGCCCTGCAGGCGCATCGTCTCTTCCGCCACTGGCTCAATGTCGGAAGGAAGCATGCCCTCGCGCAGGTCTCCCAGTTCGACCATCAAAATAACCCGATGTCTCCTGCCGCTTTCGGCCGCGTGTTCGGAAAGGATCCTGATAACGGAGACCTCGCTGTTGAGGCTGACATCGGCATGCTCGACAACCTGCGCGGCTTCGCTTGGCATGGGAATACGCGTGAGGACAAATTCGGCATTCAGCCCGCTTTCCCTCATTTTCCTTATGTTCGTGATACGTGAGTCGCCGATGGAGCGGATTCCGCTCTCAATCAGGGTTCCCGCGATTTCGGGGGACCCGCAGACTCCTTTTGTCACAGCGGTGACATTAATTCCCTTTGAGCCGAACAGCGCCGCCAGATTCCGGGCGTTATGGGCTATCTTGCCGAGTTCTATCTCCAGCCGGGGCGTCTTCATTTTCATTCCCATACCTGCAGGTCATACCTTGAGATTGCGTTTTTAATAATTTCATCCAGCAGTTCTTTGCCGTCATTCCCTTCAGCGCGGGCCATGAAGCCGATGTAACTGTGGGGTTTTTCCCTGGGAGTGCACATGAGGCCGGCAAAGGCATTTCCTTCCAGCAGGAACGGACCATCCCTGGTCAAAATGGTGTCGATACGGCCGAAGTCCCTGAATCCCGCGGCCTTGTAGGCGTCCAGAGCCAATTGCCGCATCATTTTGGCCTCTTCGCCAGCCAGCGGAGCCGGGCAGAGGAAGGAATCATCGTCCAGTTCCTTTTTCTCGAATGTCAGGAAGGGAACGCCTTCACGATGGACGATCTCCAGTATGGGAAGCACCCTGGCATCCTCGTTGCCCAGAATACCAATGGTTATTTCCCTGCCCCGCAGATATTTTTCGATGAGGACAGGCTGACCGATGGTCCTGAGCCTTTCCGCAACACCGCTGACCAGCTGGTCATAGTCATGGATAACGGATTTCTCGTCTATGCCGGCACTGCCGCGGCCGCCCGCCGGCTTGATGAACAGAGGGTATTCAAACGGTGGATTGTTCTGAAAGACCGCGCAGTCCTTCTCCGATCCGGCCACGCGGAAAGGCGATGTCGGGAGGCCCGCTTTCTGCCAGAGTTCTTTCGCCAGAGGCTTGTTCGTGGTGACGGCTATTGCCGGGGTACCGGACCCCACGTAGGGTATTCCCAGCTCGTCAAGGATAGCGGCTTCCACCAGGCTGGAGACGTTGAAAACAAGGTCAACCTGTGATTCCTGAACATCTCTGATGAAATCGGGACCCCAGCGTATCCGCCGGACCTGGTATCCGGCTTCAGTCAGCGCGCGTTCGTGATGTTCGACCTCGGCATCCGTCGTATCGACGACCTTGCCGGCGCCGGCGAACTTCTCCTGAATTGCATAATTCCCCCGCTTCTTATGCAACAGGCCGACTCTGACTGCTGCCATCCTAGTTAGTACCCCTTACCTGGAGCATCCGTTCCGCCGCCGCCAGCGGTTTTCCCAGCCCATCAACTACCCTAATGGAGCCGCGAATAGGACGGGTCTGCCAACGGACGGCGTCCTTGAATTCACCCCGGCATTCCCAGAGGTATGGAACGGGCAGGAAACCACCGGCAAATATCCGATAAAGCCCTTCCGGAGTGCAGGCGTCGGGGACTGAGGACTCAATCGCGGCAAGGACGGTCCGTGCTTCGGCCAGAAGTTCATTTGTGCGGGAAACCACCTCCGGGTGCCTGGTCATGTCGTCAATCTGGCCCCTGGCCCTCATCTTGCGGTACTGCTCCAGGGCGTGCCGGGTGATCTTTATACTCTCGTCGACCGCCGCCGGATCGGCCAGGCGGGACGCCTCGCAGTAACTGACCACGTGTATCACCGGCGGGCTGGCCGAGTCATGAGGCTCAATGTCGTCCATGAGGGCGGTCACCGCCGCCAGCTGGGCCCTGGCTTTATCCAAATCGTGCGAGAAGTGGTCAAGCCCACCACGCGGTTGAAGAATCACATGGAAACGTTCGTCTTCCATTTCACGGACAAGTTGCAACATCGCTCTTGACTTGGCCAGGTCTTGCACGCCCCAAGTGTATTTCGGCGTATTAAGCATGTTCTGGAGGATGAAATGCCGGACTCCGTGCACCTTTGCCACCCTTGCCGCAATGACCGCGGATACCACACAGGTCACATCGTCAGCACCACGGAACGCAAAATGGTGAGGCACATTTGCCTCGAAAGGCTTCCCGGTCGACGAGATATAACGGAGGGCGGCGATGTGTTGCTGTAAATTCTCACGTACCGAATAGGGGCCACGCCCGTCAATACGGCAAAACCACCAAAACGAGAGGGCATGCCAGGCGATGTTGATGGCTTCCTCGTGGATTCTCGCCAGTTCGGGGATATTCCGGGTCCCCGCATAGGTGCGCACGAGCATGGGGCGGGAAGCCTGCCATGCCGCGGCGTATTCCCGAATCGATTTTATCGGCACTCCGCCGCCATTCGGCTTGTCACCCCAATCCTCGCCGAAACACGACTGGGTGAACTGGGATGTTCCGATGGACAGGATGTCCAGGAACCCCGTCCCGGCCAGTTGTCTGCACCAGTCCAGGAACAGCCGCACTGCTTCATCCCGGTCAGGCAGGTATGGCCCCACATGCGCCCGCATCAAGGGAGGCAGCCCGCGCTGGATGCCGTGTTGCAGGCGGGCAATCAGCGTGTCCGTCCCGGTTCCAAAAGGGGCATACCCGTCCCTTTTGACGGGCTTGACGGCGCGGTATGCGCCGCTCTGTATCAACCTCTTTCCGAAAGACAGCCGGTCTTCGTCATACCCGATGCTCCCAAGCATGGCGCGGGGCAGAATGGACGGATTGACGCCCAGTATGCGCAGCGTTTCAGCGGGGGCTTCGTCCCCGCAGAATACTCCTGCAATGTCCGGGTTCTCCTTCCTGATCCGCTCACAAGTCTCCGGCAAGCCCGCGAAATAGACGGCCCTGATCCGGCCTCCCTGTCGGGAGAACAGCCGCCCGGCCTTCAATTCACGATTCAGCCCCGCAAAGAGGGTTGCGCCTTCATTCGGGTCAAGCCTGTAACTGAACCCCAGGATCGTAATCCTGTTTTCCATGACCCACTTGCGGATAATATCCGCGTTCCGGGAATCATGAGGTTTATTTACCGCTTCGCACACGACAGCATCAGCAATGAAGGATTGGAATCCGCAATCGGAGAGAATCTGCGCGATGGAGGTAATACCGAGCGTATGCACGTCCAGCCCGGGATGCACGAATCCAAAACGATCATCCCGTGTAATACGGCCTTTCCTCATTTCACCACCCCCGGACATGAACAACTCCGCTTTCTATCCCTCGAAATCCGATTTGGCGTTCCTTCTTCTTTCCTTGATGTGGTGAAGCAATTTCATCATGGCCTCATGGGCCATGTCTTTGCACCCAAGCCCGAAGGCCAGCGTGAGGCCGAACGCGGTTGAACCCAGGACGATCAGGAATACCGCTGTGACAATGTGTGTCGCGATGCCCAGTTGCTCGATGGACATGACGAATACGAAAAATACGCCCACCCATTTGATAATCCTCGATATCAAGTGAGCGTAAGGGAGCGCCGCATTAATGGCGATGGTCCGGATGACATTTGCCAGGAACGCCACTATCGCATAACCCACAACGAGGATCGCCGTGGCTGACAGGAGCGCGGGAAGGACGGCCTTTGCGCGCGTGAATAGCATCGTCGTGACATCAATGCCAATCAGATGGAAAGCCCAAAGCAGTCCGACCAGAAGTAATATCCAGTAAGTGCTGGCGCCGACCAGACGTGCGGGCGAATATCTAACCTCTCCCTTTCGCAGGATCTCCGAGAGGCCGCTTCGATCACACAGCGAATTGAACCCCACACGCTCCAGGACCTTCGTAATCAAATAACCGGCAATCACCGCCGCGCACAAGCCCAGCAGAAAAATCAGCAGCGCATTGACGCCCTTGGGAAGATATTGCCAGTATCTCCCGAACTGTAAGGCTGAATCCAGGTAATTCGTGCTCATTGTCGTAGACCTCCAATAGTTGCCGTTATTCCATCCCGGCAACTTTTTGGCGGATATCCTTGACTGAAAGACCCGCCAAGCCGAGCTTTTCAACCGTCCGCCCCTCGGCCCAATAGTCACGGTCGTGCATGAGGCATGCCATCCCGATGATCATCCCGATCGTCGGCGCATGGATTCCGAGCATGGCTCCGATTGAAAATATCGGGACCAGGCTCATGGCCACATCCTCGAATATGTATCGATGATTGACGTTGGGCGGTGCCTTTATCCCGCGGTAACTTGCAGTGTTGTGAATGGTTTCATGAAGATCGCTTCCTGCGGAACCATATGACAGATAAAGCCACTCCCTGGCTGAACTGGTCCCTATGCCAAGCCCCTGTGCCACGGCAATGCGTTCCTCATCTATCCTTTCCAGTATCCTGGCAATCGAGGGAGTGATTCCTTGCAGGTAGTAGTCGAAATCGCCGTGCATGGCCTCGATCCATCCGGCATTCAGAATGGTCAGGGCGGGATGAAACACCGCGCCGATGTTATCCATGCTCGTGCACAGGACATTGTTCCCCGCCACGAACTGGGGATATGCCGGCCGTATAACCGCAAGGACATCGGGGATCCAGTGGGCGGGCAGGGTGGCAAGAGGCACCCTGTTCTTTATTCGGAAGATGAATGCCTCGGAACGCGAAATCGCCCTCGATGCATAGATGAAAGTCTGGGTTTCCGCCAAGAATACGGCCGCTTTGACATTGCTGTCGTCCAGCACCTTGCGGAATTCCAGGGCGCCGCCGGTGCGGCCCGGGTTCAAGACGACGATCTGACCGTCGCGCAAATGGCGGGCCATTTGACGGGCCAGCGCCGCGTGTGCCGTGGATGGCGTGACGACCATGATCACATCTTTACCGGCGATCGCTTCAGCGATATCAGACGTGGCAAGGTTTATTCGGCCGAAGCCCTTCACCTCGCCGCCGACCTTTATGCCGCCATACCAGCGGACCCCGTTTAGATTATCGGGAGTCCGATTGTAGAGGCTGACCGGGTATCCCATGATGGCCAGATGCCCGGCCATCGCCATGCCGCCGTGGCCGGCGCCCACGATACAGTAGCCGAGTTTTGCCCCTTTATCGCGGGCTTTTTGAAGATACTCTTGCAGTCGTTCATCTTTTTTTTGGGGCACCATACGGGCCTCCCATAATCATGTTCGTGGCAAGCCGGCCTTGGCGACAGTCAGCCCCATGTCCGGGACAGGATGGATGCGACATCCCATCAACATTGTCGTTAAACGGCTTCGGGTTAAAGCGTTATTTCAATCGCATCTCATGATACATCCTGCTGGTTCTTCCATTCAAGCATCCCGCATCGCTGAGGGGCGCAGTTACGATCAAGTACCTCAAATACGAAAAATCGAATCAGATCCTGACCGGCCTCCCCGTTTTTGCGCTGGCGTATAGCGCGTCGAGTATTTCCATGACCACCAGCCCCTCTTCCCCGGTCGCGGAATGGGGCCGTCCCCTGACGAGGCAATCCACGAAGTGGTGCATCGGGCTCCTGGCCCGTATTCCCGCCGATTCCACCCTGCTGGCGACCACCTTGCCCTTCCTCTCCGTGAACAGTTCAGCCTCGAACTCGTAGCTGCCGTTCAGGTTGCGCTGGACCAGCCCGCCCTTCGTCCCCATGAGCCGGGTCTCCATCAACTCGGCTTCGGCGATGTTCGCTGCCCAGGAAGCCTCCACCACGAGGGTGGCGCCGTTCCTGAAGCGGATGAAACCGGCGGCCAAATCCTCCACGCTGTAGAGTTTCCGGTTCCCCCTGCTCATCGCGCGCGCCAGATGGTCGTAGGTACCGGCCATCGCCCACTGCGGGCGGGGATGCCCCATCAGCCACAGCGCCAAATCCAGCCTGTGCACGCCCAAATCTATCAGCGGGCCGCCCCCCGCCAGCGCCTTGTTCGTGAACCAGCCGCCAAAGCCGGGAACGCCGCGCTTGCGGTGCCAGACGGTCCGCCCGAAATAGACCTTGCCCAAGGCGCCCCGGTCAACCTCGCGCTTGAGCGCCTGCGAGGCCGCGGAAAACCGGTATGAGAAGTTAATCATCAGCCGCTTGCGCGCCCTTTTCGCCGCGGCCAGCATCTCCCGCGCTTCCGAAGCATTCATCGCCATCGGCTTTTCGCACAGGACATGACAACCCGCCCGGAACGCGCGGACGGTCAGCCCGTGGTGGAACTTGTTCGGGGTAGCGATGGAGACGATATCAAGGCTTTCCTTCGCCAGCATAACCTCGCCATCGGGGTATGTGCGGGATAGGCCGAATTCCTCACCGGCGGACGCCAACCTGTTCTGATTCGTGTCCGCTATTGCCACGACCTCGCAACCGGGGTGCTCGCGAAAGCCCCGGACGTGCCAGCGGCCCATCCCGAGCCCGATGACCCCGACCCGGAGCTTTTTCACCGGCGTCAGCGGTATCCCTTGCCGCCCGTCCCCTTGCCGTGGGTGCGCTTCCCCGCGGAGCGTATCTTCTCAAGTTCCTTTGTGTTGGGCGCGTCAAAGGTCGGCATATTCACCCGCGGGGCCGCCCAGCGCACGGCGTTGACCAGGATCTTCCTGACATTCGCGTTGTGGTAAGTCGGGTAGGTTTCATGCCCGGGGCGGAAATAGAAGACGCGGCCGTGGCCGCGCTCCCAGCAGCACCCGCTGCGGAACACCTCGCCACCCTCGAACCAGGACAGGAACACCAGCTTGTCCGGCGTGGGGATGTCGAACCGCTCCCCATACATCTCCTCGTGCGGGAATTCGAAATGCTCTGGAAGCCCCCGGGCTATCGGATGGCCGGGTTCCACCGTCCAAATCCGCTCCTTCTCGTCGGCTTCCCGCCACTTTAGGGAGCAGTTCGTCCCCATGAGGGACTTGAATATCTTCGAAAAATGGCCGGAGTGCAGGACGATTATCCCCATACCCGCCAGGACGCGCTGCTTGACCCTCTCCACGATCTCGTTCCTCACGTCCCCGTGCGCCATGTGCCCCCACCAGATGATGACGTCGGTTGCCGCCAGGACTTCCCCGGTGAGCCCATGTTCCGGCTCGTCCAGAGTGGCCGTCCGCACGGCAATGTCCCGTGCCCCGGAAAACGCCGCCGCGATGGTGTTGTGGAGGCCGCGGGGGTGCACCTTCCGCACCGCCGCGTGGACTTTCTCGTGCCTGAACTCGTTCCAAACAGTCACCCGGATTTTGTCGGCCATCGTTTTATCCCTCCTGTTGCATGAATTGAACGATTATATCCAAGAAGACACGGCCTTTCAGCCGTGAACCGGCAATCAGTCGTGCCTGGGCACGCCGCGCGCCTCCCGCTCGATGCGGGCGCGCAGTTCCGCGAGCGCGGGCTCGCCCGGCTTCAGTTCCTCCGCCAGCCGCAGCTCCCCGAGGGCTTCGCGGAATTTCCCCATCATCCGGTAGGCTTCGGCCCGCAATCCGCGCAGGACCGCCTGTTCCGGGTAGCCGCTTCCCAGCCCCGCCCCGGCGCGCTCCAGCGCCTCCCGCGGCCGGCCGGCCTTCAGGAGGGCCATGGCGTGACGCGCCCCGAAAAAGACCACGCCGGGAGCGGCGGATTCCAACCCGTCCAGCCTTCGGCAATAATGCCCGGCGGTTTCGCCGGATTCCCGGACGGCGGCATACTCGGCACCCGGCAGGAACGGCATCCTGGCGGAACCCGCGCCGGGTCGCGCCCGTATCCGGTAAAGGACATATCCGCCGTTTATGCCGTCCGGGTCCCGCTCCGTCCAAACGGCCTCCAGGTATCGCCTGCAGAATTCGGCGTGCCGGCGAAGCTCCGCTTGCCGCCATTCAAACACCCCCGAACGCCAGGCCGCCGTGTACTCCGAATTGACGTAATTCAGCAGGATGGAATTGACGCCCATCTGCCGCAGGCGCACCCGCTCCCGTTCGGGAGTGGCGGACTCCCGGGTTTCACCCAACAGCGCGGGAGTGTCCTCGATGTCCCGGGTGTAGACAAGGGGAGAGAAAAGGTAGCCTCTCCGCTCGCCCACGGTCAGCATCCGCCCGGAGGCGGGACCCCTCCGGTTGACTTCCCCGGCCGCGCGCCAATATGTCGTCAGCACGCGCCGGCAATATTCTCCGCCGTTCTCGAGGCCCAGGGCCGCATTGAAGGAACGCCTGGAAAAATCCGCCCCCGCCAGGGCGTGAATCGCGCCCATCATCGCAATCAGGGCGGCAAAGGCCAGCACCGGCCCCCGCATTTCCCGGCGGGACTCCAACCACCTGCCCAGCCCGATTGCGCACAACGCCGCCAGCGCAGGATAGACGGGCATCATCATCCGCAGGCACGGAATCAGGACTGCCCATGCCAGCACAGCGCCACCCCAGGCGGCCAGGAAAGGCCCCCTTCCCGGAAAACGCAACATCGCCAGTACGGGAAAGAGCAGCAGCGCCACCGGCTGCTGGACAGTCAGCAGTCGGTCCAGGACGCCCAGCCAGCTGGCCGGATCGGCAAGATTAAAATCAAATCCTGGACAGCCAAAACTGAAAAGCATCCGGTTATTCGGTTCCCCCCAGTCCAATCCGCCCCAGACAAACGGATACACGGGATTCCCGGTGAAAAGCCATCCCTTCGCCAGGAACGGGGCGGAAGCAAGGATGGCCCCGACGGCAAGCCACGCCATGGCGTTCGCCTCCCTTCTGACCCCGTTTCGCAAGGCGGCCGCGTGCCAGGCGAATATGCCGAGGAGCGGCGCGGCCGCGGTCAATTTCGAGCAAAGCGCCCATCCCAGACAGGCCCCCGCGACGGCGGAAACCGCCCGCGACCTCGCCAGCGCCGACGCATTCAGGCTCCAAATCCACACCCCCAGGAAGGCGAATCCCATCGAATAGAAGCCCTGGTTCGTCCGTCCCATGTGGAAGCCGACCTGCTCCGAGGCGAGGTAGGCCAGCACGGCTAGCCATCCCATCGCCCCCCCGGCTAGCCGCGTCACGAAAGACTTGAGCAGCCATGGCACGAGGATTCCCCCGGTCAGGTTGATCATGGCCGCGGCCGGGCCGCCCCAGGCCAGCAGCCCCTGCCCGAAAAGGCCCTCCGCCAGGAGGGGTTGCCGGTACATGTCCCGGTGGTAATCCGCCACCTTGTGGAGCTTGTTGAAATCGGCCGGCGCGGACAGGTGGTAGCCCAGGCTGTCGTCCCAGGTTTCCGGCCGCAACGAAAACAACGCAAGAACCAGCCCGAGGGATATCGCCAGCCACCGGAAAATCATTTCCCATCTGTCCGATTCCCGGGGAAGGGATTTCCGCCAACTCCTCGATGCCAAGCGAACACCCAAAGCTCCCAGCGCAATCACCGACACCCGTGTAACCGATGGGAACAACAGTCCCAGCAATCCGTTGGCCAGGGAAATGCCGGCATACATCCCGAAACCCACGAACAGCACGCCGGCCATCCCCCCTGCCATGCCGTCCTTCCGCGGCCGCCCCATCAGGGAAAGAAACGACCGGCCGCAAAAGAATGCCGCCAGCCAGAATACGGCCGTCCACGCCGCCCCGCCGAAGTGCCCGCACCAAAACCCGGCGAAATCCGGGCCCAGCTTGAACGGGCCGGAAAAAGCCTCCAGGACGTCCGCCAGCCTGGGGATTGCCGCATGCCCGGCCAGCATCACCGCAACCACAATCCAAACGAGAACGATTGGCCGCTTCAGTATTGCCACTTGCCTCCCTACTTGACGCGGACGGCCACGAACCGGCCGAGCCGGGCCGAGCGGTAGGCCGCCTGCGTGACCGCCGTCACCAGCACGCCAAACTCCCCCGGCACCTCGTTGGGCCCCCGGCCGCGCACGGCCCGGATGAACCCGGCGGTCTGGGTGTGGTATCCGGGGAAATCCTTCACTTGGACGCTGGATTTCTCCGTCGTGGTGGTCAACTCACCCTTCCTTAGCCCGATGGACCCCTTGTTCCCGCAGATGACCATGTCTTCCCAGAATCCCGGCGTGTTTCCCGAAATGCTGGCGGTCCAGATGGCGCCTCCCGCCAGCCGGATGACCAGCCCCGAATTGATGTCCACCCTCTGGTCCAGCCTGTTGACGGAAGCGCAGACCGACACCGGCTTCAGGCCGGTTATCCAGAGAATCGCGTCGATGATATGGCTCCCCGAGTCGTTCAGTTCGCCGCCGCAGGACAACTTCGGATTCACCCTCCAGGATTTGCGGACCCAGGTCAGCCAATTCTGCCCCATCACCGTGTTTATCGTCTGGAGTTTCCCGGTGAACCCGCGCCTGACCAATTCGCGCATGTGGCGGTACTTCGGCTCGAAATGCCGCTGGTAGGCTATCATCAGCACTTTCCTCTTGCGCCGTGCCAGCGCGGTCAGCGCCCGGGCCTTCGCCACCGTCTCCACGAACGGTTTCTCCACCAGCACATGACAGCCGGCGCGCAGGCTGTCCAGCACCTGCCGGAAATGGAAGGAGTGCGGAGTGCAGACTATGACCGCACCGGGTCGCGTTTCGGCCAGCAGGCGGCGGTAGTCCCGGAACGCCGGAATCCGCGCCAGGGCGGGGAACCTTTTCCTAGTCGCCTCGATGTTCCCCTCGGCGGTGTCGCACAATGCGGTTATTTTCACTCCCCGGTCGGGCTTCAGGTTGTCGATGTGCCAGCCCATGATCCCCCCGCACCCGATGAGCCCCACCTCCATATTTATCCCTCCCCCGGACGGAGTTCCGTCCGACTCCCCTTCGGCAGGCCTGTTGCCTACCCTTCCTTCGCCTCCGTTTCGCTCCCAGTCACGGCAAAGCCTGCTTCCCCCTCGACGAGCACCCAGGGCAGGGCGGACCTGCCCTCGTTTCCAACCCGGTCCTGCTGGCGGAACGGCCCGCGCTTCAGGTGTGAAAGCACCGACCAGTATGAGGCTCCGACCTCCTCCGCTATCTCGCGGGGCTTCAGCGGCCCCTTGGTCCGCAGAACCTCGACGATTCGCGAGCGCATCCCGTTCCGGGAACCCCGTCGCACGGGGATGGCTTCCTCGCCCTTGACCGACTCCGGCGCCGCCTTTTCGATTGCGTCCAGCACCCGCTGGAGGGCGGCGGCCTTCTGCTCGGCCTCCGCCACCTTCCGGCGCAAATCCAGCACTTTCTTGTTTGCCGCGACCCATTGCGCTTTCAACTGGCCGCGGATTTTGAGCAGATTCTCAGCCATTACAGTTAACCTCCCTGGGCATCATTTATTCAGCCAAATATCGGACGAAACCCGGTTGTCAAACGTCCTTGCCACTTGCATCCTTAAAGGTCAATCCGTCTTTTGCGGTTTCCCTCCTGTCCTGTCAATTCCACCCATTGGGGTGCGGACTGAATATACTATCGCTTCCATCCCAATGCAAATTGGCTCCTCCCCAACTGCCCAGACCTTCGATGCCAATTCAAGGCAAATATCCCCCCAATTCCACTCCAATCACAAACCAGCCCAACTTCCCAAATACCTCATATCCAATTAGGCTTATGCACTTGACGTCCCTTCAAGGGTGAGGGGGGCGGCCTTTGACGACCCTCTGCCGGCCGTTTCGTAGTCCTGAGCGAGCAAAGCGAGCCGAAGGACGGAGAATGCGCGGCCATGGGGCCGGGGAAACCTTGCCAAGCAAGGTTTCCCCGACGAGCGCAAGGCCGGCAGCGGAGCGTTCCGTTCTGACGGCGTGGCGCCCCTTGGGCGACACCGCCGCGCGCGGTGGGCGCGGCGTTCGTCCTCGCGCCGGCTCCTGCCGGCCGCGTGTCGGAGAAGGTCGCCCCCGAGCCCCCGGGAGTGGAATCGAACCGATACGCTTAAGTGCATAAGCCTATATCCAATTGATGCCGGCAGGAGGAAAGGGGACGGGGAAAACCCGCGACAGGATGTCTCGGAGGACGCCCCGGCGCGGCAGCAACAGCGGGAACCTGTCCGGACGGTCGCCCAGCAGGAGAGACGCGAAATGGGAGTCGTCCCCCACCGGGAACCGGACCTTTCCAAGCGTAAATTCATATCCGCCAGCCCGAATCCGCCTGAAGCGCAGGCGTTGTGCCGCCTCCCATCCCAGGTGCCTGCGGAAATACGGCGCGAGGCGCCTCACGGTACGCACCGCATCGAGAATGACCTGGGTTCCACTGTGCCTTTTCCACTCCGCCCCGACCCTGACGGAACGGAACAGCGAGTTCATTTCGTCGTCACGCCCGTTCACCGTGACGCCCAGGCGGGCCAGCCCGGTGCGGCGCGCCATTTCGGGAATCGCCAGGAACAGCGCGGTGCGATCGCCGCCATAATCGGCCAGTTCCCCTTCCGATAAGATGCGGCCGTTCCCCCCCGGGTACCAACTCACCAGTCCGTAGGCGACCGGCCTGCCGTGACGGCATATCATCCATAACTTGCCCGGATATATATTGGCCAGCCCGTATTTCAGCGGAGCCCGGAAATCCGCCGGTTCGCGGCGGTAGCCGACCCGCTGCCGCCTGCACATTTCCACCAATATGCCGGTATCGGAAAGGCGGCCCGGCTTTATTTGCACCGTTCCGCCTCCCGCCCGGAAACCCCTGAAATCGCGGCCCCGCGGAAGGTAGTACCGGAAACACCCGGCCTTTATCGACCCCATCCGCCTGTAGAGGTTCCGGCCTCCCGAAATGTAGACTCCGTCAGTTCCGTCACGCCGGAGCGCATTCCAGGCCAGCTCGTTCAGCCGGGTGCCCAGTCCCAGTCCGCGGTAGGCCGGAGCGGTCATGACACTGCCGTAGGCGGCCCAGCGCAGCAGCGCGCCATCGACATTCACCCAGGCGGGCCTTCCGGACACGCTTGCAACCACCCGGCCACAATCAACCGCCACCCAAACATGCCGCGCGTTCCGCGGATTGTATATCTGGGTTTTATCCTCCGCGAAGCGGAGGGGCCGATACAGCCAGCGCCCGAACACCTCGAAATACATGCGTTCCAATTGCGGGATTTCACGCATTTTCATGGTCCGTATCTCCAGGCCGCATATGGCCTGGTAAGCACGGTTCGTTTCCCCTTTGTCCATTGAAAAGATATTATCGCCTGCGCCGCCTCGCAAGGCAAAATCCTGAAGACCGCCTTCCGCTGAATGTAGAAGTCATTTCAAAACATCTCTTGGAGGGCGGCCCGGGCCTGGAGCGGAGCTGAGCCGGACGCTCCGTAGTCGCCGCGGGGCCTGGCCGCTGGAGGCGCGCAGGCGCCTTGCGCCGACAGCGCCGGAAGCAGCCCTCTCCGGGCCCCGCGTGCGTTCGTCCTCGTGCCGACTCCTGTCGGCTGCGGAGGATGACCAAAGAAGGGCACACGGCTGTGCCGCCTTTGGCGTCAATGAATAATTCAACCGCTGCCGGGGCCGCTCCTGCGGCCCTGATCCGGCTCCGCAGGGAGGCGCATGAAAAGCCTCGGCGCCGACCGGTCCGCGAAAGGCCCGGGTGCCCTCCATAAGGAATGATTTTGAAAAAGCCTCTAGAATGGTTGGATGAGTTCCACGCTTCAGGAGGCAGAGCCATGGATTTGAAGGGATTAATAGGCAGGATGACGGTTGAAGAGAAGGCAAGGCAGCTCCACCCTGCCGTTCCCCAATGGAACAGGAAGTTCGACCTCCGTAAGGCCCGCCCCAGCATGTCCAAGGGCGTCGGCCAGATGGCCGTGGTCCTGCGCTGGATGCGGCCGCGCGAAAGCGCGGAAACGGCCAACGCCATCCAGTCATTCCTCATCAACAAGACCAGGCCGAAGCTTCCCGCGATAATCCACGACGAGTGCCTGCACGGGTGCATGGCGGAGGGCAGCACGATATTCCCGCAGGCCATCGGCATGGGCGCCACCTGGGACCCCGTGCTGGTGGAACGGGTCGCCACCGCCATTGGCCGCGAGTCCGGCGCGCGCGGCGTCCGCCAGGCGCTGTCACCCACCATAAACATCGCCCGCGACCCGCGCGCCGGGCGCACGGACGAAACCTACGGCGAGGACCCCCACCTCACCTCGCGGATGGCGGTGGCCTTCATCAGGGGGCTCCAATCGGAGGGCGTAATCGCCACCCCCAAGCACTTCGCCGCCAATTTCGTCGGCGACGGCGGCCGGGACAGCAACGCCATCCATTTCTCCGAACGGCTGCTCAGGGAAGTATATTTCCCGGCCTTCCGCGCGGCCGTCGCCGAGGCGGGGGCCTGGTCACTCATGGCCTCCTACAACTCGATCAACGGCGTGCCCTGCTCGGGCGACCCCTGGCTCCTGACCAGGATCCTCCGGAACGAATGGGGATTCCGCGGATTCGTCGTCTCCGACTACGAGTCGGTCATAGGGATGCACCGGGCCCACCGTGTGGCGGAAACCAGGGAAGAGGCCGCCCGAATGGCCCTAGAAGCGGGGCTGGACGTGGAACTGGTTGTGCCCGACTGCTTCACCCTCATTCCGGCGCTGGTGAGGGGCGGGAAGCTCGCGATGGGGACCCTCAACCGGGCGGTGGAACGGACCCTGCGCGCCCGGGAATGGCTGGGCCTGTTCAAGAATCCCTACGTATCGCCCGAGGGGGCGGCCCGCGTGAACGACTGCTGGTCGCACCGGGAATTGGCGCTGGAAACGGCGCGGAAAAGCCTGGTGCTGCTCAAGAACAGGGGGCTTCTGCCGCTGGGCCGCGAGGCGCGCCGCATCGCCGTCATCGGGCCAAACGCCGCCGAGGCGCGGACCGGCAGTTACAGCGGCTTCGGCGTCCGGCTGGTTTCCCCCCTGGAAGGCATCCACGCCCGCGCCGGGCGTACCGTGCAGGTCCATTACTCCCGGGGATGCGGACTCAAGGACCCGTCACGGAAGGGGTTCGCCGAGGCCGTGCGTGCCGCGTCCCGGGCCGATGTCGCCCTCATGCTCATGGGAAACTCGGCCGGCTGGGGTGACGCTTTTACCGAGGGCGAAACCAGCGACCGTTGCGACCTGAGGCTTCCCGGGGTCCAGGAGGACCTTATCAGTGCCGTCAGCGCGGCCAATCCCCGGACGGTCGTCGTGCTGGTCAACGGGTCCGCCATCGCCATGGAGGAATGGGTGGACCGGGTGCCCGCCATCCTGGAGTGCTGGTATCCGGGCGAGGAAGGCGGCACCGCCATCGCCGAAGCCCTGTGGGGCGGGGTTAATCCGGGCGGGAAACTGCCCCTTACCTTCCCGAAGCGGACCGGGCAGCTTCCGCTTTACTACAACCCCAAGCCCACGGGGCGGGTCTACGATTACCACGACCTCCGGGGCACCCAGGAGATGTTCCCGTTCGGACACGGGCTTTCCTATACGTCCTTCGACTACCGCGGACTCCGGATCCGGAAGGCCCGGGGAGGCGTTGCGGTTTCCTTCGAGGTGCGCAACACGGGAAAGCGCCGGGGTGACGAGGTGGTCCAGCTCTACATCCATGACGAATATTCCGGCCTTTCCCGGCCGCTCAGGGAGCTCAAGGCTTTCAAGCGGATATCCCTGGAACCCGGCGGGAAGGAAACCGTGGAATTCGCCCTGGCGGAAGCGGACTTCCGCCACCTGGACCGCCGCCTGAAACCGGTCCTGGAGCCGGGGTGGTTCGAGCTGGCGGCAGGAAGCTCCTCCGCGGACATCCGTCTTAAGGCCCGGGTAAGCCTCCCCTAGCGGACCGGCTGTCCGCTTTCAGGCCTTCGCCGCATCAAGCGCGGCGCGTATCCTTTTGGCAAGCATTTCCGGGGTATAGGGCTTCGGGAGGAAGGCCGGGTTTTCTCTCGCCTTTCCATCGGCCCCCTGGAAGTCCGCACTGAATCCCGAGGTGAACAGCACCGGGGTTTCGGAATGCACCATCGCGAGGCGCTCCGCCAGCGTTCTCCCGTCCATTACGGGCATGACCAAGTCCGTCAGGCACAATTTGATGTGTCCCGGATGTTTCGTCGCGATGTTCAAGGCTTCAAGCCCGTTCGGCGCGTCCAGCACGTTGTAGCCAAGGCCCCTGAGGAAATCAGCCGTGAATTCGCGGACATCCTGGTCGTCCTCGGCATAGAGTATCGTTTCGGCCCCCCCCGGCCGGCGCGCCCCGCTTGCGGCAGGACGTCCGGGCTCCCCGCCCACGCCGGCCCGCGGCAGGAAAATCATGAATTCCGTCCCCCGGTCGGGCTCCGACTTCACCGAGATATATCCGCCGCACTGGCGTACGGCCCCGTAGACGGACGCCAATCCCAGCCCTGCGCCAAAGGAGGTGGCGTTGGTGCCGAAGAACGGCTCGAAAAGGTGCGCCCTTGCCTCTTCGGGCATGCCGGCGCTGGTGTCCCTGACCGTAAGCGTCACGTAATCACCGGGCTCCACGTCGGTGCCATGCGCGGGCAGCGGTGTGGTTGTGTGGACATTGTCGGTCCGGATGGTCAGGCCCCCCCCATCCGGCATCGCTTCCCCTGCATTCGCGGCCAGATCCATGAGGATGCGCCCAATCACTTCCTGGTCCGCCCTCAACGGCCAAAGGTTCCTCGCCAGGACAAGCTTCACCGCGACCTTCTCGCCGAGCGTTTTGACCAGGGCGTCTCCGGCAACCCGATTCACCTGCTCGTTCAGGTCCACGAGCGTCGGCACTACCATTTCCCGGCGTGAAAAGGCCAGCAGGTGTTTCACCAGCCCGGCGGCGTTGTTGGCGGCCCTGGTGACTGCGTCCATATGGGCCCGCAGCGGACTGCCGGCATCCAGCGAATTCACCGCCATGCCGGTGTTTCCGAGTATGACGGTGAGCAGGTTGTTGAATCCATGCGCTATTCCGCCGGCAAGCCTGCCGATGGACTCCATTTTTGCGGCCTCCTGGAGGTTGACGGTGAGGGCCTGCTTCTCCTCCTCCGCCCGGTGCCGCTCGGAGGACTCCCGGAGGTTAACGAGCACGCTGTCCAGCCCCGGCTGTCCCAGCCTGTTCGTAATAATCGCCTCGAACCACAGCGTCCTGCCGTCACGATTCTTCTGGCGCCATTCCGTCCTGAGCGTTCCCCCCGGCTGGCCCATGAGCCTCCTGAAATCAAGCCGCACCCTCGCCTCGTCCTCCGGATGCACGAGGTTGAAGATGGAATGACCCAACATCTCCTGCACCTGGCGGCCGGTCGTTGATTCGAAGGCCCCGCCGATGAAGGTCACATAGGTGTGCCGGTCGAGGCCGATCAGGATGTCCAGCGAGTTGAGGAGAAGCGTTCGCAGCCGGCTCTCGCTGGTCTCCCGCGCCCGTTCGCTCACCTTCAGGCGAACCGTCCGGAATCCCTCAAGCACCGCCATCCGGCGGCGAAATACATAGAGGAGCCCCACGATAATAATCATGGTCTGGATTATTGCCAGCCCGGTTCCGACCTTTTGCGTCGGCAGGCCGGACGAAACCAATTGCCACAGCGCCGCCCCAACCACGGCGATGCTGACCAGCAGGGCGGCGCGGACCGAAAGCACGAAATAGGCCAGCATGACCGGCATTGCGATGAGGGCAAGGAAACCGATTTCCGCGTACGGGTCCGACAGGAACGGCCCGGTAAGCGAAACTATCGCGGTGATGGCGATGAAAAGCCATGCGCTCGTCCGGTAGAATCCGGCATGGAGAAGGATGAATGGAACGACGGTGGCGACCGCGCCGGCGAAATATACCGCGGTATCGGCATCACCCCAAATCGATTTCCGGACCGTCACCTTCTGGAAGTAGTTGGTTATGAGCGAGATGACTGCCACCAGGGTTACATTGACCAGCATCAGTATGGAAAGCAGGCGGGCGCCGTGCCGGTCCTCGGGCGCAACTATAGAGGGAGGCGGCTCAATAAGCCAATCCCGGACGCGGGACATCGGGCCCCGCCTACTTGGGAGTACCGGCTCCCCCGCCATACTCCGCGGTTATCGTGATGTAATCGGGATAAACCATCTCCCGGCCGGCCACCATGATGGTCGGCTTCGCCTTCAGGGATACCCGGGTGGGATGCGTCCCTTCCCCCGCCACGTTGAAGGCCAGGGTCATCATGGCGTCCAATGACTTCCCGGAAAGCGCCTTGCGCAGGTCCACCGACACCTGAAGAGGCATCGGCGCCGTCCCGTTGGCGGCGACTTCCACCCGCTTGTCCAGCGAGCCCCGGACCAGTTCATTCCCGTCAACAAGCAGGATCCACTCCATCCGGTTCATCGCGGCCGTACCGCTATTGGGATTCTGGACCTCGACGTTGACGGTAAACTCCAGCGGCAAGGTGGCGGTCACCAGCGCCGCCCTGAGCCGGAGCCCATCGGCGAGCTGGAAGTCCCGGGCGGAGCGCTTCCCCGCAATAACTATGCCGGCAATCGCCTGGTTCTCCACCGAAAGCAGGCGGAACTGGCACCGGGCGAACGTACCCATCTGTGTAAACTGCTCGAGCAAGCTGCAGCCCGAGACCAGGACCACCGACGTCGCCAGCACCAGAAGTCGTCTCATCTTCCGGCCCATACATTACCCCCAAACCGGGGAAATACCAAACCGGGGCATGCACTTAACGCAAGTAGATGGCTCGGTGGCCGGCCTTCGACGACCCTCTGCCGGTCGTTTCGTAGTCCTGAACGAGCAAAGCGAATCGAAGGACGGAGAACGCGCGGCCATGGTGCGCTGGAAGCCTTGTCCTCCAAGGCTTCCAGCGCGAGCGCGGTAGTCTGCGGGCCGCGTACTCGCGGCCGACCGGCAGCGGAGTGAGCCCCGCGCGGTGGGCGGGGCGAGCGTGTCGGAGAAGGCCGGCCCCGAGCCCACTGAAGCCGGGAAATGAATCACTTGCACGAAGTGCATACCTCAGATACCAAATGCCCCCATTCCGCCGCCCCGGTCCCCGGCCCCATATGAGATAATCCGTGAACTAGTGACAAAGGTTCGTTTTGTCCTTCGCTGACCTGGGATTGCACGCCAGCCTGCTTAAGGGGATTGCGGACATGGGTTTCACCGACCCGATGCCTGTCCAGACGGAAGCCATTCCCCCCATCCTCGCCGGGCGCGACGTCATCGCAGCCGCCAAGACCGGTTCCGGAAAGACGGCCGCATTCATGCTGCCAATCCTGCACCAGATCCTGGCCCGCCCCCGGCGCCGCGGTCTCTACGCGCTTGTGCTGGCCCCCACCCGCGAGCTGGCCCTCCAGTCCACCGACCACCTCCGGGCGCTGTCCCGGGATGTGCCCGTGCAAGGCGCCGCCATCTTCGGGGGGGTCGCCATGGCGCCCCAAATCGAGGCGCTCCGCCGCGGCGTGGATATCATCTCCGCCACCCCCGGCCGCCTCCTGGACCACGCCTCGCATCGCCGCGTTGATTTCTCGACGCTCCGCGTGCTCGTGCTGGACGAGGTGGACCGGATGCTGGACATGGGCTTCCTGCCCGACATCCGGAGGATACTTGCCATGCTTCCCCCGAAGCGCCAGAACGTCGTCATGTCCGCCACCATTCCCGACCCCATCATGCGGCTGTTGGAGTCCATATGCCATGACCCGCTCGTCCTCCAGGTCGGCGAAAAGTCGAAGCCTCCCGAGAACATCCGCCACCAGGTCTACCCGGTCAATCACGAGCAGAAAACGGAACTTCTCCTTCACATACTGAAGCGTATGCCCGACATCTCCTCCGTTATCATCTTTACCAGCACCAAGGACAAGGCTGACCTGGTGGCCCGTAACCTCCAAAAGAACGGGATACAGGTCGGACTTATCCACGGCGACCGCAACCAGGTTGAGCGTTCCCGCGCCCTGGAATCGCTGAAGTCGGGGAAATACCAGGCGCTGGTGGCCACGGAAATCGTGGCGCGGGGAATCGACATCAAGGACCTTTCGCATGTCATCAACTACGACCCAGCGGAAACCCCGGAGGCCTACATCCACCGCGTCGGCCGCACCGGCCGGGTCGACGCGGAGGGGGACGCCATCACCCTGATGGATCCCGCGGAGGAATCATGGATTCTTGCCGTCGAGAAGGAAATCGGCAAATCGATAGAGCGGGTCACCCTGCCCGATTTCACTTATCGCAAGTCAGGCGTGGCCGGCTCTTACCACCGCCGGCCCTTCTCGCCGCCCCCGTTTGCGCGCCCTGCCCGCCGCAATTTCCGCCGCCGTTAGCCTTCCCCTCCTATTCCTTCTTCCGGCTAATAGCTAATGGCTAACAGCTAAAAACTATTTGTCACTCTTTCCCGATATTTATCAGTATCCCGACGACCTTGTTTTCGATGGCGAATATCCGTGCGTTGGCTTCATACATCCTCACCGCGATGAGCGCGTTAATGATGGCGTCAAAGATGCTCTGGGGCCCGGTCCCCATTCCCACCCCCAGGTCGTCGAGTGGCGCGTATCCCGGGGGAACAGCTACTCCGGGGTGCCCGCTCCCCCCGTTGCCTGAACTTCCGCCATTCCAGTCACTATTCGCGTTATCCAGGTATTCCTGGAAAGTCGAATATGGCGACGGCGTCGATTCCACCTTGCAGGAATCCCCATACCAATTTTCGGGTTTGGCGAGGTATGCCGCGGATTGGTCCAGTATTCGCTGGGCCTCCCGCATCCCCGCTATGGAATAGCCGTAATAGTCGTATAGCGACATTGCACCCCCGCGCTCAGCCCTCCTCCGTCAGTCGGCGGGCCGGACGAGGCCCCCTCTCGCGAGGTCCGGCCCCTTATCCAGCTTCAGTTTCATCGTAGGGCCGGGATATTCGGACAGTAAATACGAAGAACCGTTGTCAACCTCTTTTCCCGTAATCCTTTTGTGCCGCCGCCCTTTTGTCGCCCAACCCGGACAGAAAATAGGGCAGCCATATATAAGGTGCCTTACAGGGGTTGTTGCACTTCCCTGCGTAAACCACCGTGACTCCGCTTCCTATTTGGTCACCGGCTCCTTCCGCACTTGCGCCTGGGTATTGTTCATAGATGCCGGTGCGCGGCCGCTGGTGAAACAGCAAGCGTGGGCTGTAGGATAGTTACCATGGCAAACCCCGAAACCCATGGACGCGGCCAGGAAGGGGACCAGTCGGAAACCGGCCGGCGGCGCGTCAGGGTCATAATGTTCCTCGACATGGCCGGTTTCAGCGCTGTCATGTCGCGGAGTGAATCGCGCGCGATGGAAAGCGTCAACGCCATCGAGCGCATCCTCAAGGAAGAGGTTCCATCCGAGGGTGGGCGGCTCGTCAAGTTCATGGGTGATGGGAGCATGTCGGTGTTTCGCACCGCCACCGGCGCCGTGCGCTGCGGCAGAAAGATACTGGGCCGCATCGCCGAGGTGAACGCCACCCTGCCAGCGGGCGAACGCGCCCAAGTGCGCATCGGCATACACATGGGCGAGGTGCTTGTCCGTGAAAATGACGTCTTCGGCGATACGGTCAACATTGCGGCGCGCGTCCAGGCCACGGCGGAACCCGGCGAGCTGGCCATGACCGAGGCAATCCTCGCGCAGGTCCGCAACCAGATGCCCCTGCGGGGTGCACACAGCCGGTTCACCCGGCTAAAGAACATACCCGGATTCATCCACGTCTTTTACGCCGCCCCGGAAGGACCCGGCTACCCCGCATGGCTTCTCCACAAGAAGCGCAGGTTCCTGGGATTGGCGGTCGGGGCCGTCTTCCTTGCCGGCCTCCTGATGTGGGGGTTCCAGTGGGCGCCGCGCACAGTCACGGTGGCCCCGGGCACACTCATCGAGGGGTGGGAAATCACGGGAGATAGGTATCTATCCTGGCTGCCTTGGGACGAAACAGTGATAGCGGATACGGAAACGCACCTTAGGACCGAGGGGAAGCAGTCCATCAAGATGAACTTCGACACCTCGCGCTACAACTGGCCGGTGCTCATCGGCTCGGCCAAAATCGGCCTCGACCTGCGCCGAGTCAAGGGAGTTTCTGTCGACATCTACCTGCCGCCCCGCCTGGCGGGCCGCCTCCACTTCAGGATGGTCTTTTCGGGCGCCCGTCCTCCCGGAAAAAGCGGGAAGGACGAAAAGGGCGTTTCCAGCGACCTCGCGAATTTGGAGCTTCACGGTGGATGGAACCACGTCGAATACAACCTGCCTTCCGCCTCAGTTCCCCCCGTAATCCTGCGGGGCGTTTTTGAAATAATGCTCATGTTCGAGGCGGTCAAATCCCCCGTTTCAGGCTGGTTGGTCCTGGACAACTTCAGGATGAAATAGCAGTAGTACCCCCGCGGGTTTCCCGGCTCCGCATTTCCCCGTTTTCCCCCGCCCTTACCCGGCTGTTTTTCCCGGCTCTACCAGGATTGTGCCTGCTTTTTCTGGGCGGGCTCTTCCCGCACCTGCGCCGGAGCCTCGTTAGCCGGCGCCGGGGCGCGGCCACCCGAAAGCCGGTCGGCCAGGGCGTGTATATTCGCCTCCACCTCGTCGGTGGTCTTTCCCTTGGCCGAATCGCTGTAAATGATTCCGCCCGATTCCACGTCGACCACGCGCACATTCAGGACGTAACTGTCGAGGAACTGCCCAAAACTGCCGACTACTATGCGCTGAACGTTCAGCACCTTCCCCAGCCTCACGGCGCATTCCTGCGAGGTGCACCCAGTCTGCTGGAAGGCCTGCTCCGCCAGCACCCTTTGCATGGCGCTCCGCTCAACCACGGTGTAGGCCCCGTTCGTCACCAGCGCGCCCCGCAACCAGTCCGCCACTATCGCGGCATTGCTCTGGGAGACGCCCTCGGCAGAAAGGTCGGTTACGGCAATTGTCATTTTCACGCTCACCTGGGAGGAGGGTGTCATGAGGGTCTCCCGCGCAGTCGCCTGCACCGTCGACTCATTCCCCGAGATTTGCATAATGGCTTTCCGGGACGCCTCTCTCACTCCGGCGTCCTCGTCCTTGAGCAGCGGCTCCAGATCCGGCACGAATTCCCCCGCCCACGGGCCCATCGCCCCGAACGATTCGGCGGCCCGGGCCCGTTTGGCCGGATCCGGACTGAACAGGTATCCCGTGGCTCCCTTCACCGTTGCGCGGTACAGGGCGTGGTTTTTTATCTTTAGGGCGTCCTGGACGGCCTCGCTACGCACTCGTGGGTCAGGAGACACCATGCGTTCCTTTATCGATGGTCCGGCACAACCCGAGATGGCAAACACGCCCCCGACAACCACCGCCGCCAACAACTTCCGCTTCATTCCTGCATTCTCCCGGAAATCGCCCGGACTGTCCATGCATGCCGCCTACCGGTATGTCCCCGCGGCCGCGTCTGGAACCCAGGATTCGAGCCAATCGAGGCGCGGTACCCCGTTCCTGAATTCAAGCGGCAGGAAGATGTTGCGGCCGGTCCCCATCCCGGTCCACTGGCTGTAGCGGTCCCCGGCATACAGCCAGATGGTGCCGGAGGTTCCCGCCACCGGCATCACGAAGTCGTGCTGGGTATTGAAGGAGTTGTCCGAACGCGGGGCGGTCTTCAGTACCCTCATGAACGACCAGGGGCCGGAGAGCGACTTCGCCGTGGCATACCTCGTCTCGGTGGAGTTCCAGCTGTTCAGCCCCGACGCAAACCAGTAGTAGGTTCCGTCCACTTTCATGATGTGCGTGGCCTCGTTCCCCCGGTTCCACGGCCACCTCCGGTCGAACCCCTCGAAAAGCTTCTTCTCCACATGAAGGAAATCCGGGGTCAGCTTGTAGATGGCCAGGTCTATGTTTATCGGTTTCCTTGGCCCGGGACTGTCCAGCACCGTCAGCAGGTAGGCGTCGTCGCCCTCCTGATAGACCGACTGGTCGCCCGTCGAACGGTCCGGTTCCGGGTATTCCGAATGCGCCCACCGGTAGTCCCCGTTCACCCGGTCGCAGACGGCGTAACCGACCTTGTGCCGGAAATATTTCCCGGTCTCCGCCTCGAAAATCATGACGTATTTCCCGGTGCGGCGATTGTGCAGGATGCCGGGCCGGCCCGCCCATACGAATTCGGGGATTCCGCGCGCTTTTTCGAATATGTTGTTCTCAAACTTCCAGTTCACCAGGTCCCGCGAGGAATACATCCGGATGCGCCACTTGCGGCGGGGGCCGCAATCGTAGCCGACCCAGTAGAAGGTGTTCCCTTCCCGGAGCATTTGGCCGCCGTTGCACCACACCTCCTGTCCCGCGGTGTCCAGCCAGACTTTCCCGTTCTTCACGGTTCCGCTTTCCCGGCCTGCCGCCTCGGAGGTCGCCGCAAAGATGGCCAACAGCGTCCACATCGCCATCCGATCACGCAATTTCATTGCCACCATTATTGCATTACGGCCTCCCTGTCTTACCGATGCCCTTCAGGCACCGATGTATACTTGTCAGGATGTCGAACCGGTCCACCCAATACGTCCCGTTGGCTATTGCGTATAGCAGAACTCATATCTATACGGCGTTCCTTCCTCTCCCTATCCCTCTCCCCCCGCTAATGCGGGGGGAGAGGGTGGGGAGAGGGGGGCGATAAGCCATGAGACTGATTTTTGCAATGCGCACAAGCCGCCCCATGACCGGGACGGTATTGGCCGTGCTGGTACTGGCGGCTGCGGGATGTGCGGGGCCGTCCAGCCGGTCATCCGGGCCCGGCACCTATGACGCCGGCATCGGGAGGCAAATCCTCGCCAAGGCCCGCCAAATGATTGACCGGAAGGAAATCATTCAGGGGGGATGCTGGGACTATATCAACGCAATCTATACGCGGTGCGGCTATCCCGAAAACAGGCGCCAAATCACCTACAAGACCGTCAAGCGCGGCCCCTATGTCGACGTTAACCTCATCAAGCCCGGGGACTGGCTGTATTTCGTGAACCACTCGTATGGCGGGATAGAGCACAGTTCAATATTCGTCGACTGGGAAAGCAAGACCGCCAAGCGGGCCAGGATGATAAGTTACGCCGGCGAAAAGCGCCGCGAGCCGGCGCGCTACATGAGTTACGACCTGTCCGAGGTATACGCGATAATCCGCCCTAAACCCTGAGCGAAGGAGCGCAGCGACTGAGTCGAAGGAAGTCCTGAGCTCCTAGTGTCCTGTCCCAGAAATCCGTTGAACAATTCCGGCGATCAAAACACCGATATTCACATATTGGTGCGCATCGAAAGCCCCCAGTTCCTGTGGGGAGTTTGTAAGCGATCTTCTGGGATAGGACACTAGCAGGGTGATGAAAAACTCCTGCCAAGGGGGCGAGCGGGCGGGCTTCGACGACCCTTTGCCGACTGCTTCGGAGTCCCGAACGAGCGAAGCGAGTCGAGGGACGGAGAATGCGCGGCCACGGCGTCCCGGAAACATTGCCCCGCAATGATTCCGGGACGAGCGCATCGGCTGTGCCACCGAAGGTGGCAACGTCCAAAAACCTTCCGCTGCCGTGTGCACTCCTGCGCACCGGGTCGGCAACGGAGCGCCTCCCGGCGCGGTGGGCCGGGAGGCGCGTGCCGGAGAAGCCCGCCCCGTTCCGTTCTGACGGCGCGTCGCCGCTTCGGCGACGCTGCCCCACCAACAATGAGAGGGTTTTTCAGCACCCTGGTCGAAGGGGAAACCCTGATTTCCCTATCCCCGGACCAGGCACTCCTTTATCTCCCCCACATAGAGCCGGTGGTAATCCTTCTTGGGATAGTTCCCGGCTATCCCGGGGTCGAGGAAGTTGCGGGGGTCGATGTCGTTGAAGTATATCTTCGTGCACTCCATAACGAGCCGCGCCTGTACGAAATAGACGCCGCCCGGCTTCCCGGCAACAGGCGTCAGCCCGGACTCCTTCACCTTGTCCACATTCCGCCCGGACATGCTTCCGCAGATGTTAAGCGCCTCCCGGTGCTCCTCTGTAAAGAACGAAAGCGTGAAACGCGACGCCTTCTCCATGAAGGTGTAGGTATGCCTCTGTGGCCGGATAACGCAATAGGCGACCGGCTTGTCCCAGAGAATCCCGAACCCGCCCCAGCTCGCGGTCATCATGTTGAACGACCCCATGTCCCCCGCGGTGATCAGCATCCAATCCTTGTCCAGCATCCTGAACGGATTGCCGTCCACGTCGAACGGACTTATCGCCCTGAATTCGTCACCCATATGCCCCTCCTCGGCTGGCCCAGCGCAAAAAATGCTCGAAACTCCAGCGTCCCCCCCGTTTCTCCCATGCCGACAGCACGGGAGCGAATACCATAATGAAGGCGAAAGCCAGGAACAGCGCCAGCGGAGTGCTGATGGCATTGCCGTAAAATCTCTCGATGTCGCCCGGTCCCGCGGCCAGCGCCACGGCATACATCGGCCATACGTGGACCGCATGGTGGATTACGTATGTTGACAGCGAGAACCTGCCGTAACGGGCCAGCCAGCCGAAGCCGTCCGTCCCGCCGTAATCGAGCAGGACATGGAACGCCCAAAGCCCCAGAAGGACCAGCCCGAGCGCACCCAGGATAAAGGCGGTGGAGGCGGGATAGAAGGACAAGCCTCCCCCCAAATCACGCAGCCATCGAGGAAGAAAACCGCCGCCACCCGCCCACAGCGCGGACAGCCCGATGAGGGCCACCCCGTCCACGGGCAGCATCCGGTTCGACCGCTTGTAGGCCAGCCCGCAGGTCAGCTCGGCGGAGGCAAACCCGGTAAGCGGAAAGGCCAGCCACGGCAACAGGGGGAAATAACCCTGCAGGAGGAACCCGTTCAGGATTTCCTCCGGCTCAAAGCGGTAAAAATACTGGTCATCCCGCCAATGCGAAGCGTAGCCGCTCATCTCGCGCAGCCGGGGACTGCACGCCATGATGGCCGCGGCGATGGCCACCAGCATTCCCGGCGGACACTTCCGCATGAAATACAGGATTGCCGTCGCGGCCCCCAGGAAAGTCAGGATGTCCCAGTCAAACACCTGGTACGGCAGCCAGATAACTACGGCAAACACCAATCCGCCGAGGAACAGGGCGACACCACGGCGAATCGCCCTTTCCCCGATGCCCCAGCTGGATGCCGGGCTTCCCTCCTCCCTTTCAAGCCAAAGCCACAGGCTGAACCCCACCAGGAAGGCGAAAATGGGGGCCGGCAGATAGCCCAGCCAGATTGACAGGTCGTAAAGCCGCTCCCATCCCGCGCGCGGGGTAAGGTTCTGGACGAAATGGACCTGGATCATCAGGAGGATGGCCACCCCCCGCAGGGCGTCCACTGAAACCAGCCTATTCCCCCTCCCGCCTCCCCTCATTGAGTCCCTCCGGGACTCGCCGGCTTAAGCCCCGGGAAATCAATTACGTAAAGCTGGTAATAAATGCGCGCAAGGATGCGCCCCGGAAGGACATATGACCCTTCAAGGTGGGGCAAACCCTGGTGGAACCTGGATGGCGGAAGCGAAAAGCGCTCGCGCAGGGTCCGGGAATCGATGAAGTGCATCATCGTATTGTGCATGAGAACGAGCGTGTTCGGCGCGATGAATTCCAGCGAATGGGCCGGACGTCCGTACCTGCGCCGGCTGGTAATATTCCCGGTCGTGAGGTCGAGCTTAAACACCTCGCTGGTCGGATAGGTATAGACATATGCCGTCTTTCCGTCCGGGTCGAAGGCGAACCCGTAGATTATCGGCGGAAGCTCATATTCCCGGACCACCCCGGTATCCAGGTCCACCAGGTATGCCGTCGTCACACCGTGTTCCCTGTATTCCACGTGCATGGACCGGTGACGGGCGGAATCGTAATAGGGACCCTTGGAACCGAACGGAGCTTTGGCATGGAAGGATGCTATTGGACGGACCCGGTCGGTCACCCCGATGATGGAGACATCGAACTGCCCCCCCCGGTTGGGGTCCGTTCCCGGTCCGGCCCGCGGGCGCAATATCTCGACATAACATTCGCGTCGTTCCGGGTCGTATCCCGCTGATTTGACGGACGTCCATGGAGCGCCTGCCGCCTTGGCGAGGGGAAGCCGCCTGGTGATGCGGTTCGACTGAAGGTCCCACTCCGCGAATAGCGCGTCCCCGCTGACCAGCCCCCCCGCGCGCAGGAGCAGCCCGGCCATCCCGTTCTGCCTGTCGTAGAAAAGCGGGACATCCACGACCATCATGTCCTTCGGCGGGACCCAGGGGCCGGGAATCTCGGGTACGTGGTAATCCGTGATCTCCATCGTGTCCAGGTCAAGCATCGTCAGCGCGCTCCGGTCCTCGAGTGGTCTTCCGATATTCAGGAGATGCCCCCGGTCCAGGAGGGTGGTTGATAGACAGACGAAAGTCGGCTTTTCCGTACGCAGGTCCAGTGAGATGTGCTTCAATACGCGCCAGTCATACTTGCCCGCGTGGGCCACTCCTGCCGGGGCGCTTGCTAGGCAGGCCGCCAGCAGGAAGGCGGCTCCCCACCTGCATAAGGATGGGCGCGCCAAGTTCACCGGTTCCACCGCGACGATGGTCGCAACCTTCCCGTGAGCCATCCGCCGGCCAACAGGACCGCCATCACCAGGGCGGCGCAACTTACCAGGAGCCCGATGCGGAACGGAAGCGGATTGTAGACGAACTCCACCGTGTGGCGGCCAGGATTGAGCAGAACCCCCCGGAAGGCGTAGTCGGCCCGCTCAATGCGGGTGCGCTTCCCGTCAATCAGCGCGCGCCAGCCCAGAAAATAGGTGTCCAGCAGGACGAGGCACGAAGAAGCCGGGGCCGAAGTGCGGATGGACACCCGCGCCGGCTGATAGCCAGTTATTTCAGCGGTACCCCCGGCGGAGTTCTCGTCGCCAGCCAGTCCAGGGCGGCCCGCCGGCAGGAGCGCAACCTTGCGCAAATCCAGCTCTCCCCTTACCAGCATATCCACCGTATCGGCCTCTTTCTTCGGTTCGGCAGTAGTCCGGAACACCAGGAAGGCCCGGGGCAGGGCGCCGTTGTTACGCAGTATCCATCCGTCAATGTTCCGGTAATCGACGGACCACTTGGGGCCGGGAGGCCCGACCCCGGGAGCAGCCAGGACATACCGCGTGTTGAACAGGTCAAGGACCGGGGAATTGATGTCCCGCGTGTATTGGAGGGCCAGGTTTCCGTAAACGCCGATGGTGCCGCGGCCGTCAATCAGCCGCTCAATCCTGTCCGGGGTCATTGCGTCAGAACCGACTATGTCCGATATCCCGAATATGGACGAGACGTTGTTGGGAATACCCCAGGTCCTGAATATTCCCGGCCGGGACGCCAGGTGCGCGATGGCGGGGGTCTCCGGATAGAACTTGCTGGCATCCACCACGGTGTTATATGTGGCGGCGTTTGGAAGCAGGGAGGCAACCTCCAGCGCGAAAAGCCCCCCCACGGCCGCGGGCCGGAGCCGCCGGCTGGCCAGCGCGGCGGCCGCCAGCGCGGAACCGGAGAGGGCGTAGGCGATGAAGAGGAGCGATAGCCCGCGGGAGGACAGCTTGACGACCTGAAACAGCATGGGGTTCCGGGTGTCCTGGAGGATGGCCCGCGACCTCGCGCCGCGCCATGCCATTGCCCCGGCAGCCACGAGCAGGATCACCGCTATGGCCGGCGCCATTAGCGCGCGCCTCCCCTTCCGGGGGGCGGTGGAAGTGAGGGCGTCCAGCCCAAAGGCTCCCAGCGCCGCAAGACCGAAATCAAGCGGCAGCAGCATCCGGGTGTTGATGAAAACCCAATACAGGTGGACCCGCCCAATCAGGAAGGACATCAGCGGATTCGAATACACGGACAGGAAGGAAAACGCCGAAAGGCCAAGGCAAAACCACATTGCGGGGCGCCGGTTCCGCGAAAGCACGGCGCAGGGCAGGAGGACAAGCGGCGCGATGCCAACCCAGCCGGCGATTTCATTGTAATCCGCGTCCGCGAGGGTGTAGTTCCCGTTGGCGGTATTGCCGAAATAATCGGGAATCAGGATGGCAAAAGCCCAACGAACCGGCATAAGCCCGCCACCCTCCGAGGCAAAACGGTGGTGGGAAGCGGCACAATTGGAAAGGTATTCCACGAACGGCAGGATTTGGGCGGACGCAATTGCCACGCCAAGGCCCAACGCCACGCCCGCCCGGACGGCGAATCTTGAAGCCCCGGGGCCGCGCAGGAGAAAGGCCGCCCAGGCGGCGACCACGAGGAGCATCTGGAGCGAAGTATCGGGATGGCCGCCGGCCATCTGCGCCGCGGTGACCAGCGACAAAAGCCCGGCATATCCCCATCCAACCGTGGAACGGAGGCGGTGGACAAGCCCCATCATCAGGGGAAGCCACGCGACCACGCTGGTGTGTGGCCAGCCCAGGAACGTCGTCATGAACCCGCTGAACATGAACGCCACTCCCCCCAGGGCCGATGCAGGACGCGAAAGCGGAATCAGGCGAAGGAACCAAAACATGGAAAGGCCGGCCACCAACAGCTTGAGAATCGCGACTACGGCCGGCGCCTTGGTTTCCGGGCCGAAAAGCCCGGTAAAAGTGAAAGGCGAAAACAGCGCGGTTTGCATGCTGGCCACGAACGGGCTTCCCGCAAAGGTGTGGGGGTTCCAGAGCGGGAAACGTCCGGCCTTGATTTCATTCCGGATGTAAAGGAGCCAGGGCTGGCCCTGGATTGCCACGTCCGCGAGCGCGCTGTTGGCCGGCATCCTGGGGTCGGCGTAGGCCTTCCAGGGATAGTATTCATATAACACGCTGGCCGGCGAAAGGACGCGCCCCGGGAGCAGGCCCCGGCCCAGGAACAGGATGGGAAGCGCCACGATTACCGCAACCGGCAGGGCGGCCCGGAGGCGCCCCCACCGCCCGGTGTTTCCCGCCTTTTTTCGTCTCATCGTCCGCGCTCGCGCCGCGGCTGAACGGCCATGATGACGGCGATGACCAGCACGGCGCAACTCACCAGAAGGCCGATGCGGAACGGCAAGGGGTTGTAGATGAATTCAACCTGGTGGCGGCCAGGGCCCAGCAGGACACCCCGGAAGGCGTAGTCGGCCCGCTCGATGCGGGCGCGCTTTCCGTCAACCAGGGCGCGCCAGCCGGGGAAATAGGTGTCCAGCAGGACGAGGCACGAAGCGACCGGGGCCGAAGTGCGGATGGCCACCCGCGAAGGCCGGTATTCGACTATTTCGGTGCTGTCGGCATCGGGTGGCTCGCTTCCGGCCAGACCGGGGCGGCCAGCCGGCAGGAGCGCAACCGTGCGCAAATCCGCCTCCCCTTTCACCAGCGTGTCCACCGCGTCAGCCTCTTTCTTCTTCTCGGCAACCGTCCTGAACACGAGGAAGGCCCGCGGCAGGGCGTCGCTGTTCCTGAGTATCCAGCCATCCTCGCCCCGGTAGTCGACCGACCACTTCGGACCCGGCGGACCGACCCCCGGATTAGCCAGGACGTATCTCGTGTTGAACAGGTCAAGGACCGGCGAGTTGATGTCACGTGTGTATTGGAGCGCCAGGGTGCCGCCCGCACCCAGGGTTCCGCGGTCATCGAGAAGCTTTTCTATCCGCTCCGGGGTCATCGAATCATGCCCCACGATGTCGAATATTCTGAACAACGATGAAATATTCGGCGGCATTCCCCGGACGCGATGCAGGCCCGCCTGGGCCTTCAGGCGCGTTATTGCTGGCGTTTCCGGATAGAACCGCTTGGCGTCCACCACGGTGTTATAGGTGGCGGCGTGGGGAAGCAGGGAGGCCAATTCCAGGGCGAACAGCCCTCCCACGGCTGCGGGCCGGAACCGCCGGCTGGCCAGCGCGGCGGCCGCCAGCGCGGAACCGGAAAGCGCGTATGCGATGAAGAGGAGGGACAGCCCGCGGGAGTGCAGCTTGACGACCCGGAACATCATCGGGTTGCTTTCATCCCGGAGGACGGCCCGGGAATGCGCGCCCTTCCACGCCACCACGCCGCAGGCGGTGAGCAGGATGGCCGCGATGACCGGACCCGCGAGGGTCCACCTGGCCCGGCGGCGGCCCGGAGTGGACAGGGCGTCCAGCCCAAATGCGGCGAGCGCCGCCAACCCGAAATCGAACAGGAGCCTGAACCTGTCGTGGATGACGAGCCAGGAAAACTGCATATGGGAAAACCGGCTGGCCAGCGGGTTCGAATATATGGCGGGAAAAGACAGGACCGACAGGCCCAGGCAGAACCACATCAAAGGCCTGCTTCGAGACGCAAAGAACGCGCATGGGAGCAGGATGAGGGGCGCCACGCCCACCCATGCCGACATCTCGAAATAATTCCAGCCGCCCAGCAGGTAATTTCCCTCCACGGGACTTCCAAACAGGTCGGGTATCAGGATCATCAGGGCAAAACGAATCGGCATCATTTTGCCCGTTGGATGCATATTGAGCCGGTAATTGGCGGCGGCGCAATTGCCCAAATAATCGAGGAAAGGAAAGACCTGTACCGCCGCAATGGCGATGCTAAGGCCCAATCCCGCGGCTATTCGCAGGGTAAAACCGCCCGCACGGGGGCCGCGCATGAGAAACAGCGTCAAGGCGAATACGCCGAGAAAGACATGCACCGAGGTTTCCGGATGTCCCCCGGCGATTTGCGCCGTGGACACCAACGCCAGGAGTCCGACATTCCCCCAACTTGGGGAAGAACGGATGCGAAGCACCAACCCCATCATCAAGGGCAACCATGCAACCACGCTGGCATGCGCACACTGCAACGATACCGTCATGAACCCGCTGAACATGAACGCTATTGCCCCCAAGGCAGAAGCCGGACGGGAAAGCTGAACCAGGCGAAGGAACCAGAACATGGAAAGGCCGGCCACCAGCAGCCTGAGAATCGCCATCACGGCTGGCGCCTTCGACTCCGGAACGAGATATCCGGCCAGCGTGAACGGTGAAAACAGCGCTGACTGCATATTGGCCATGAACGGACTTCCCGCAAATGAGTAAGGATTCCACAATGGAAACCTTCCCGAGAATACCTCACGACGTCCGTAGAGAAACCCGGGCTGGTACAGGATTGCCACGTCCGCAAGCATGTCGTTGGAGGGCATCCTGGGATCGGCGTAGGCCTTCCACGGGTAGTACTGATAAATCATGCTGGCAGGTGAAAGGACACGCCCCGGAAGCAGTCCGCGTCCATAGAACAGGAAGGGAAGCGCGACAACGAGCACAACGGGCCACGCCGCCCGGAAACCCGCCGGATGCCGTGAGCTTCGTGTCACTTCAAGGTCCGCCTAACGCATTTTCCGGAGTACCCGGACATAAAGACATGCTACCATTCCGAGGCCACGGGCCCGGTAATTTCAGCTGCCCTTTGCCTCCCCGGGATGTCCTGACTCCAGCAACTCGGCCCAGCGGGAACGGCCGGTGGCGCGAAGGCGTTTCAGGTATTTAGGAAGCTCCCCCCGGCAATGGAACGGGCCACCCTCAGCCAAAACTGTCCGCACCGGGTCGGGATGCGGTGAGGCGGAGTGCATCCCTGCCTCCCATTTGGCGAGAAGTTCCCTGCCCCGGACGAACCGCTCGCCGCCCTGTCCGGAGAGGTCACGTATTTCATGCGGGTCGGCGACGGCATCGAACAGCATCTCTTCGGGAAATCCGTGGTAACCATCGTGGTAACTCTTTATGTAGATGGAACCGGGAGATAGGACGGCCCGCTGGCACGACCACGCCATCTGGGACAGGACGAGGTGGTCCCGCCCCTCCTCCACCCCCCTCTTCAGCGCGCCGGCAAAACCGCGTCCGTCCCAGCATTCCGGCACATTCCCTCCGGCGAGCTCGACCACGGTCGCCGCGATGTCGTTCTGGTAATGAAGCACCCGGTCCCGCCGGGGCGCCACGCCCGGCCACCGCACGATGGCGGGCACATGGCTGGTGATGAGGTCAGCTGTCTGGTGGTCCCCGTATATATTCAATTCCCCGAGGTTCTCGCCGTGGTCGGAGGAAACCAGTATGGCGGTCTCACCCAAAATCCCCAGCCCGGCAAGTGCATCAAGGATCCTTCCGACATGTTCGTCGGCAAACCGTATCCCGGTGTCATATCCGTCAAACATCCCCCGGACGTCATCGAGTGTCTTCATTTCCTGCGCGGGAGCCGCGTATGGCTCGTCCCACGGTCCGAAACCGCGGGCTTCCCGGGCTGAATGCGGCCCATAGCCCTCCCAGTGCGAAGCCAGCACTTCCGCAGTCAGCCATCCGGGAAGCGGCTTGCCGGCAAACGGGTTTCCGAACGACGCCGGGGTCCGATAGGGGGTGTGGGGATCCCAGAAATTCACGTGCAAAAACCAGTTGTCCGACTTCCCGTTCCTGCGCAGCCAGTCCAAGGCCGGCGCCGATATCTCATCCGCCGTTTCCATGCCGCCCTTCCCGGTATTGATCGTCTCGTTGAAGCCGGCGTGGAACCAAAAGGCCGAGTGCCTTTCGGCGAACGGGCTCACGCTGGCCGTCCGCATTCCACGATTGCGCAGAAGGCTCATCCAGGAAGTCCCGGCCAGCTCGCTCCTGAAACCGCGTCCTGGACCCCCGCTGAAGGGGTCGGCGACCGTGCCGCCGTGGCCCACGGCGCCGTTCCTATACCCAAAACGGCCGGTCCACAGGCTGGCCCGGCTCGGCAGGCACGGCGCGTCCGACACATGGCACGACTCGAAGACCGTTCCCTCCGCCGCAAGCCGGTCCAGGTTGGGGCTGGTGTCCCGGGAGTAGCCGTAGCACCCGAGGTGGTCAGGTCTGAGGGTGTCGATATCGATGAAAAGTATCCTCATTTCAGGGTGACCGCGAAACGGCAAACCATGCGCATTACCCTATACTCCCCCTCTCCCATTTGAACTGCAACACAAGAAACATGCCCTTCGGGTCGCTTCCCAAACGAATATCCCCTCTTGCTGTAATTCCACGGGGGGGGAGGGTGGTAGCCCTTCGACTCGCCCCCCAAGCGGGGCTCGCTCAGCGAGGCCGAAGAGAGCCGTTCGACTCACTTATCGTATTCCGGGCTATGCGGGGCACAACACGCCAATAGGACTTGACGTTCGCTCACGGCCAACATAATTAAGTAGCCCGCACGAAAGCGCGGGCTATATAAGGCCAAGCGGGAGATGGGATTCGAACCCACGACTTCGACCTTGGCAACGGCTTAAAGGTGAAAGTCGGTGAATTTACCTCACCCGCTCGATAATCGGAGGATCACCGACCGACCCGCGCGGGAAAGATAATTCTCGCGCGGGTTTGGTTTTCCTTAAGGAACACACTGCATAAATGAAACTGTCCCATTCTGCGACGCGCCATACTTAACCAAGCTTATACCATTTATGGTCACAAAATGGGCACAACTTTGGCACAACACTAGGCACAGCAGACGACTTCTAGTCTGACAGGGTGAAAGTCACCACTTACGAAACTGGGGGGCCACTCGACCCAATTACGGAATGTCCAATGCTTAGCCCTGAGCCAGTCGAAGGGTCAAGCCCTAGCACCTTTCACAAAGGGTTATCCCAGGACAACACCCATTGGCACGGCCCAAAGGCGCCTGCCCAATTGGCGGACTTCGCTCCCGTCATAGGCCAGCACGCCCGCCCGGCAGTGCGGAGTGGCGTCGAGAAAAGCTGCGAGCCCGGAGACATCGCGGTTGCGCCAGCGTTGGACGCTTTTCACCTCGATGGCAAGGCATCCCTTCCCGGCATCGATGACGAAATCAACCTCATGGCGCCCCTGTACCCCCCAGAAACACAGCGATGCTTCCGGCCATCTTGCGGACAATATAGCGGAGATATTCTGGGCGGCATAGGTTTCCACCAGGGCGCCGAAACGGGGGTCTTTGCGCAATTCCGCCTCCGAGCCGGCCCCCCAAAGGTGTCCGGCCAGCCCGGAATCCGTGAAATAGAACTTGGGCGACTTGACCAGGCGGCTGGCCCGGTTCGACAGGTATGGCTTCACCGTCCGGGTGATATAGGACGCCTCCAGTATTCCGAGGTGCCTGGACGCGGTCGGAACGCTCAATTGCGCGTCCCTGGCAAGCCCGCCTATTTCCAGCACCTGGCCCGTCCTCAGCGCCGCCAGCCGCATCAGCCGCTGGAATGAAACCAGGTCCGCCACCTGGCTCAGGTTCCTGACATCCCGCTCCACATAGGTCTGGACAAATCCCCTGTACCAGATCCCGTGGCCTCCCCTCCGGGACAGGACCGGGGTCGGCATCCCGCCACGCACGACATCCCGCGCGCCAATCCTGCCATGCGCCACTGCCACGGGGCGCCCGCTTTCATACATCCTCTGGAGGAACGGCCGTCCGGACACCGACCCGGCAATCTCCCGCCTGGTGAACGGATGCATTTCCATGTAGATTGCCCGCCCGGCAAGGCTTTCGCCCGCCGAACGCAGGAGCGAGAAATTGGCCGAACCGGACAGGAGAAACCAGCCATTCCGCCGGCGCCTGTCCACGGCCCGCTTTATCGCCATCAACAACTCCGGCGCCCTTTGGGCCTCGTCGATTGTCAGGGGAACCGCCGAATGCACGAAAGCGTCGGGGTCGCGCCTGGCGTCTTCCAGAGTCCCAATGTCGTCCAGCGTCAGGTACCGTCGCTTCCCGAGCGCGCGATGCCTGGTCAGCATGGTGCTTTTGCCCACCTGCCGCATCCCGGTGACGACGACGGCGGGCATGGCCTTGAGACCCGCCTCCACCGCCCTGGCCATCTCCCTTTCCCGGTACCTTGTCATATTGACAAAGAGCATATCGTCATTCTGACACATAGTCAACGGCATCCGCGGGACCCAGCGGGAAATCCAGGGGACGCAGTTGCATTGCTGTATATCTCATTCGAGGGCAATCCCCCTTTCCCGTTATTCAGGAAAGACTGCCGGAAGGGCCAGCTATCGTCACCGTGCCAGAGTGAAAGCCGTTACTTGGAAGCTGGGGGGCCACTCGACCATATTACGGAATGTCCAATGCTTAGCCCTTCTCGGCCTCCTGGCCGTAATTGCGATAGCAGCGAAGCCGCAATAAATAATCCAACCACTACGCACGCCAACTCCTGTCGGCCAGCGCGAAAGCGCATCGCCTGTCGAAGGGTCAATCCCTGGCACCTTTCATCAATATGCGAATTACACAGGCACCCCGTTTGATGGCGCCCGGTTACCTGCTGCTTCCTGTCCCTTTCCCCGCTGGCAGCCTGTATATAGCCGCCTTCGTGGACCCCTCTTTTACGACCAGCTTCGCCTGCAACATGGGCTTTAGCCACCTGCTGAGCAGGCTCCGTGATATCCCCAGGTGCCCGCACAACTCCGGGCCGGATACCGGCTTTCCGGCAGCCAGCATGTTCAATATGGCCTTCTGGCTCTTGTTCAGGCGGATGGGTGTTGCCTTCCCGGAATACTCCCGCGAGTCCACACGGCGTTTTGTCTTGTCGAGCGTCTCCACCACGCCTTCCCCGACGAATTCCAGCCAGGATGTCAGTTCGTCCCCATGGTCCCGGACCTGCTGGATTTCCCTGTAATACCTGTCGCGGTCGGCCTCGTAGAACTCCGGAAGGGCAAAGATGTGGTCAGTGTCGAAGTCGCGCTCGTACAGGATCCAGGCCTCCAGGAGCCGCGCCAGCCGGCCGTTCCCGTCGAGCACCGGGTGGATGGATACCAGCCGGTGGTGGGCCACCCCGGCGACCACAACGGGATGCTCCTTTGCCGCCTCCCGCGAGTTGATCCATGCCAGCAGGGCCCTTGTCAGGAACGGGGCCGCTTCGGGAGGCGGCGGCCGGTATATGACGGCTCTCCCCTTGTACACGGCATTCTGGACGGTCTTGTAATGTCCGGATTCTGACTGCGGAATCAGCCCCTTGGTAAGAATCCCATGGACTTCCAGGAGTGACTTTTCGGCAACGCCTTTCCTGATGCCCTTTTTCCATATCCATCGCATGGCCGCGAGGAAATTGAGTATTTCCCGCCTGGCGTTCCCCTCCGCCCGTATTTCCTTCCCTTCGACCAGCGCCTCAACTTCCGGAAGGGTCAGGGGATTGCCCTCAATCCGGCTCGAATAATGGGCGTGGCGGGCCAGGGCATCCCGCCGCGCCCGGGGCACCCAGATGTCCCCACGGTTCAGCGACTTGATGGTTTCCAGCAGCGCGGAGGCCCCGGCCAGGTGCCCGACCAGTTCCGCCGACCTCTCGTATTTGGGCGTGTATTTTATGTCCATTCCTATCCCCATATATTGTTTACTATTTGTTCACCTTTTGTCAACCATCCAGTCTTCCCCCCCCTGCACGCAACAAATAGTTATCACATTGTGCCAGGGTGAAAGTCGTTACCTGGAAACTGGGGGCCACTCGCCCAATTACGGAATGTCCATTGTCAATCCCTGGCACCTATCAACAGGATGACAATCGCCGAGATCGTTGCCGCGCTTGGTTACAATCCTGGCCGCGCGTACACCGAAACATCCCATAGCATCCCTTTTCGGCTATATTCAATCAGACCTCCCAACGTCGATGGCCCCGAATCCGTTACCATATCTGGCTTATCAAATGAACAGATAAAGGACTTCATGGATATCATCGAACTAATTCGAGGATTTCTTATGCCTAGCGTTCAGCCATACTCCATTGGCCGACCCAAGAAACTACCGCCAAAACAGATATGGGATATCCAGCGATCAATGCTTAAACTTGGTTGCGAACATTTCCATACGTTCTATCGATGCGTACTTAATCGATTGTGCAATCCTCGCAAATCCATGAGTTGGAATGGCAAACGCTATCCATTGAAACGTCTATCTAATGAGCCTCGCCTAATACAGTGACATCAATATGTGAATAAACGCGTGTGAGCGAGGAATCCCCTACCAACATTTGGATGAGCCTGCACCCGAGCAACGCCCCGGCGTGCGCGGCGCCCCAGGAT
>Ga0315282_10001601_pt1 | contig 42440 bp, 36 predicted proteins | sample YL17G07_20_MG_FD_203693 | JGI IMG/M metagenome (GOLD analysis project Ga0315282, IMG submission 203693) | Sediment microbial communities from Yellowstone Lake, YNP, Wyoming, USA - YL17G07_20 | ecosystem: Environmental > Aquatic > Freshwater > Lake > Sediment | place: USA: Wyoming | collected...
TATTTCAAAAAACCAGCCTGTCCCCTTTTTGCAAAAGGAGTAAAATGGCCACGTTCTTGAAGAGTTCCTCTTCAATTTCTTGGTGATCGCCCAGAACTCGTTCTCCGCGTAGAAAGGGAGAATTTTAGAGTTGTTTTTGCGGATGGTCTGGGCATCGGTTATAAAAAACGACCTCGGTGCCCCCTCCTTGGCTCCAAGCTCTTCCGCTTTCTTCAGGCCCTCCAAAGGGCGTGGGTCAAACAGGTGGGGCCTCCTCCTCCTTTTAAACAGATTTCCGATCCCTGGAATTCGATGACCTCAATACCGGCTTTCTCCAGCAGGTTTCGGGTTTTCGGATTGCCGGCGATCATGAGAGCCAGGCCGGGACGAATGGCCAGGATGTTGCAGGCCATGGTATTGTATTCTTCGTCTGGGACTTCAATAAAGTGGTACCCTCGATTCAGGAGCAAATTACGGAAAGGCACCGGCATCAGCTTGGAATAAACCACTGCCAATTTCTCGTCAACAGGGCTGATGAACGACATCAGGTGGAGGCATTCATCCGGTCCGTGCCAGTGCGGAAGGGAAACGGGGACGATTTCGATCTCTTCGTCAAGAATCGCGTGCAGTTGCTGGAGCCCCTCGGTATTCGATCTGTAGCTCTGGCCGACCGCTATCGTAAAGTCGTCGATCCAGACGGTGTCGCCACCCTCCATTATTGCTTCCTCCGTTAATTCACCAAGAATCGGGGCCCCTTCCCGAAGGAAAAAATCCTTCATGGCGGCCGGTTCCCCCCGTCTCTGAGACTTCCCCATGTTCATCAGGACGACCCCCCTACGGGTCACGATGATTGGGTCGTGGACATAGACAGAGTCTAATCCGGTCCTGGGGTCCTGCGGCAAAAAGTGGATCTCCGGAACATACTTTCGCAGAATTGCCAGGAAGGCTTCGTATTCCTCAACTGCCTTGCCGAAATCTACTCTGGCCTTATAGTTTAGATTCTGCCACTGCCGATTGATGGATTCCTGGTTGATAAAGGCATCCCTAACGTGTTTCAACAATAGCGTTTGAATTGGACGAACCTCTGATTGGCAATCGATCACCTTCACGGTTTTCTCTCTTTTCCTAAGCTGCGCTGGTTATTTTAGACAAAATGGGTAAATAAGTCAAAACCGTGTATAAGTTACATACTTTTTGAACTCCGGCATGTTTTCTACCAGATAATCCAGAATAATAAAAAAATAGGGACTGTCATTTTTAGAAGAGGAGCAAATGTGTTTAAAACCGAGGCTATGGTTTTTAGAGGAGATAGAGATTTGACCCAGAAGAAAGGGAACTTGACCACATTGTTACGGGAATTAAAATTGACATGGCAGTTAATCGTAATACAGGTTCAGGGAGGGTCTGCATGTCTATAGAGGTCAGGGGTCTGCTGAAGAGCTATAGGGTTGGGGAAGTGAAAGTGGATGCCTTGAAGGATGTTACCTTCAGTTTAGAAAAAGGCGGATTTTACGTTATCTTAGGGCCCTCGGGATCAGGGAAGACCACGCTGCTCAACATCTTAGGGGGGATAGATAAAGCCGACGCCGGAGAAGTAAAAGTAGACGGTATAGACATAACGAAGTTGAATCAGAAAGAGCTGACCCTTTACCGACGAGAGACCCTGGGGTTTGTGTTTCAGTTTTACAACTTGGTCAGCTCCCTGACGGTGTTAGAGAACGTGCTATCCACGAAGTATCTCGCGAAGAATGGGTTAGATGCTAAAGAGGTATTAGAGTTCGGGGGTATGTGGGAGCACCGGGATAAGTATCCCTTCGAACTCTCGGGAGGAGAACAGCAAAGGGTAGCCATAGCCAGAGCGGTAGTGAAGAATCCCTCAATCATACTGTGTGATGAGCCTACAGGGGCATTGGACTTTGAGAACGCCAAAAGGGTGCTGAAGCTGTTAGAAGAAGTGAATAAGAATTATGGAGCTACCGTGGTATCAGTAACCCATAACGAAGCCATAGGGAAAATGTCTAAAAAGATAATGAGGCTGAGGAGTGGGGAGCTGACAGAGCTGAGGGAAAACCCTATCCCGATTAGTGCGGAAGAGGTGGTTTGGTAATGTTAGGCAAGATACCTTTAAGGGTGATAGGCAGGAACAAAGCTCAATTTATGGGCATCATTCTTCTGGTCTTCCTGGCCTCCCTATCATACGCACTCTTTAGCATCCTGGTCACCAACGTTGATGCCAACTATGGCGAGTTTGTGTCAGATTATCAACAGGAAAGCTTTCATTTCGTAGTTTCTAAACCGATCGATACCAATGCCTTAGAGAAAGAGTGGGGAATAACCCTTGAAGAGCGTTTCTTTAAAGATGTAAATCTCAACGATAAAACCCTCAGATTGTTCAGTTTAACTGAGAAGGTAAACAAGCCCCTGGCGTCGCCCGGTAGACTACCTACGCCTGGCGAGGTGGCCATTGACCCTAACTTCGCTAAAGCAAATAAAATGAACGTTGGGGACTCGCTACAGATGGGCGGAAGGACGTTTAGGATATCGGGCTTCCTATATTTACCCGATATCATCTACATAACCAGGAACGAACAAGATCTGTTGCCTGACCCCGTTCATTTTGGCATCGGAGTAATGAATCTGGAAGATCTTAAGGAGCTGGGTGTTTCGAGCAACGTGCACTACTATATGGCTCAGCGCCAACCTTCGGATATGGCCAAGTTCAAGGAGGAATTGAACAGTAAGTACAGGTTTCTGTCTTTTCAGGAGAAACCCGATAATTTCAGGATTATCGTCACTGAGAAGAAGATAGAAGGCGCCAGGCCCATGGCTTATGTCCTGTCTGGATTCATCCTGATTGTCTCTTCCATGATTCTCTTCATCGTAATGAGAAGGCTGATTCAATCCATGCACGTGGAAATCGGAACTCTTTATGCTCTGGGCTACTCTTTTACTGATATTGCAAATGTTTACATGCGATTTCCCCTGTTTGTATGGTTGTTTGGCGCTGTCACTGGCGGAGTAGCTGGTTACCTTTTAGCAGCGCCGTTTACGGAATTCTACGTCTCCTTTTTGAGCATACCAATCGTTGTGCGCGCTTTTCCGTTAAAAGAATTAGCTTTAGCCATACTGATGCCTCTCGTGTTTGTGGCAGCAGCCGGGTATTTCGCTGTGAACGAGTTGCTTAGAAAGCCACCTGTTCAGATCATAAGGGGGGAACAGGAGAAAGGCTTTGCCCACAGGTTAAATTGGCTTTTCTTGGAGAAGCTATCTTTCCGACACAGGGTGATGCTCAAGTACGGATTGTTCCATATATCCAGAGAAATAATATTGGTCCTGGGTGTAGCTTTTGCTACCTTACTTTTGCTTTATTCTGTCACCGCACAGAATTCCCTGACCAGCGTTCTTAACGAAACCTATACCAATGTTTTCAGATACAACCAAATGTATCTTTTAAACACAATCCTCACGGATAACACTTATCCAGGGGCAGAAAGGTTCTCCACCCTGGGCTTTAACGTTCAGGGAACAAAAACAAAAGTGGCGATCTATGGTATTGAGAAAAAATCCTCCATGGTAGTTTTACATGGTTTAAAAGGTAGCGTCCTGGACGTTGATGGTTTAGTAATAGCGAAATCCCTGGCTGATAAGCTTGGGCTCAAAAAGGATGATGAGCTTAAACTAATAGGACAGCTGGATGGCAAATTATACTCTTTAAAGGTAGCAGACATTGCTGATCTTTACGTGGGAAACAGTGGCTACATGAGTTTAGAGACCTTCAATAAGACTTTTGGCCTTCCCAGCGGTTCCTTCATGGGATTGTTCTCTCAGGAATCTCTGGATATCCCCACCAATATGATCTTAACCAGCATGGATAAAGACTATCTGATAAAGGTCTTTGAGGAGAGCGCATCCACCATAGACCAGATAATCAGGATCATGGTTCTGGTCTCTTTCCTCCTTTCTTTCACGGTTATCTATGTCCTCTCCTCGTTAACGGTGTCTGAAAACCGCAAACCCATCGGGGTTTTCAAGATTCTGGGTTATTCTGATTCGGAGCTCGGTTACATCCTGCTGGGGTTCAACAATCTATCATTCATTGTGGGTTTCCTCTTAGGCATCCCGCTGTACAATACGCTAATAAATTTTATGATGAACTCTCTGTTAAAGGATGTGGACTTCTCTTTGAAGATGACCTCTTCCTTCTTCGGTGGCTTGGTCAGTTTCTTGCTTCTTCTGGCTGCCTTCTTGCTATCCAAATATCTCAGCAGAAAGCGAATCTTGTCCATCTCGCCCAGCCTGATCTTGAAGGAACAAGCCGAATAAAGGAAAGGGGAAATAGTTTGCTCGCCTTTGTTCTCGTTCGTCTGCTTCGCCACCAGGAAGAAGACCTGTTCCGCTTTCTCCGGATTGGGAAAATGACCAGATCTCTTTTGTTTTGGTGAGAACCTTTTTGATACTCACCAGAACCTCCTGAAAGTAGAGTTATAACCAGAGCGCGCGGGGGAGGAGGGGTCTGGCCACTGCCTGAGAGGGAGCCGGCGCTCTGCTTCACCCTCACCTACTCTTAGATGCAGAAGCTCCTTGCAGTTGCTTAAATCCCGCAATCCTGAGCGGGTCAATTCCTGAACCTTTTATATGTGAATCAAGAACCGACAGGTATCCGCCCCGTTGATGATGGACTGCAATATTTCAACCTGTACGGGTCGGGACAGCACTTCCTCGAATAGCCTCTTGTACCAGCCTGTTGAGCAATAGCAGTAAGTGAGGGACATTCTCTCTTTGCCAGCGCTCACGCTGCCGCAGTAGCATCTATCATAACCTGCTTCGATCAGGTTGCCCCTTAAATTCAGGCGTCCACCGCCGATATGCTGCTCGTTAAGTTTAATAATGAAATCACCCATGTCTTGGGACTCTATGAATAAGGTCCTCGCTTTTTTCAGTATGGAGTTACCGATACACTGCTTCCCGCAACCCTGCATTATATGGTTAGCTTTATCGGTGGGGACTTCAGCCATTAACTCCAGGATGAGATCTTTAATGAACTCAGCCTTCTTTTTGGGTGTTTTAAGCTGGCCGAATAGAGATGGGTCGGTCTTCAAGAAGGTCGATGGATCCTGGGACATTACCTCTATAAAGCTTTTGCGAAACCTCGCCGGATTAAAGGGCATACTTACACCTCCATTATAATTTTCTAAAACATTCGCTCATGACTTCGCTTAACGGTTTGCGCATTTGCGAAGTAGCGATGGATTCGGGTGCCTACAGGCGAACCGCAAACACTCATGGTATTGAGAATTTTGCGTAATGCTCACTCTCTAAGTTCAACCTTTCCAGATTCTACCCCCTGATAGTCAGCAGCTCTTCCTTAATCAAAAAATTCTTTTTTGGATTCCCCCGCTGCACCTTTGATTCATTTCTGAGGACGCAAGGTAAAAAGCGTATATTTACCCTTCGTTTTGGTCATGAACCCCTTCTTTGATGAGAGAATTAACAGGGAGGAAATTTAAATGAGCTTGTAGGCGCTGGGAAGGGGGAGCCGAGGAAAGACTAACCCAGATCTGAGCAAGCGCTGCTGGAGGACCTGAGCAAAGGTTAATCTATTATCAAACAGAGACCTTACCAGGAATTGCGTAATCAGGTCGGGTAATCCACTGAGTTAATTGAAAATGGGTGAAAATCGCCAACATGATGATGTAAGCGTGCATTTGGAATATTCAGGGACAAATAGGCCAAGGTCCACAAATCATGTAACCTATGCGGAGTTTACCGGATAAATCTCATAGCGCATAATTAAAATGATGAGCACAGATAAAAAGCCCAGAATCATCTCATTAGGGGATATAGCCTGGGATTTTCTCCTGGAAACTCCCCAGGGGTTAATCTGGGGTTCCGATGTCCCGGGGCGGGTGGATTTCTCATATGGGGGCTCTGCCTGTAACTTCGCGGTCTGGGCCTCAAGGTGCGGTGCAGAGGCGAGGCTTTTGGGGAAAGTGGGAGACGACCTCTTCGGGAAGTTAATGGTTCAGCATTTAAAGGACGAAGAGGTTGAGTTTCCCCTTAGCCCGATCCCGGGCGCGCGCACAGCTCGCATCGGCGTTTTGGTCTCCCCTGAAGGAGAGAGGGCGATGGTAATGGACAAGGATCCGCGCCTCGCCTTTTCTCCCGCAGACTTCGCTCCCGAACTATTTGAGGGATTAGACCTTCTATTTTTCACGGGCTACACCGTTTTTAACCGCTCATCAGTGGACTTCCTCGAGTTGATTCTGACTTACGCCCGAAAAATCGGGATTTTAATCGCTTTCGATCCCTCATCGTTCCACCTGATGGAGGAGTTCGGACACCAGGAGCTCATCGAGCTCGTATCCCCGCTGGATTTCCTAATGCTGAACGAGGATGAGGCTTCAATATTTGCAGGGGGCGAGGATTTCACCAGGATGCTCACCTTCACAAAAATGGTGGTAATCAAAAGGGGGCCCAGAGGGGCAACCGCTCTCTGGGATAAGAAAGAACTCTCCTTGCCCGCTTTCGCAGCTTAAGCGGTAGATACAACAGGCGCCGGAGACGCCTTTGATGCGGCCTTTCTTGTAAGTCATCTCAGGGGAAAAAGCATGGAGGAGGCACTGGAGCAAGCTAATGCAATTGGTGGTTTCGTTGTCGGACAAAAGGGCGCTCAGCCTTTCTGGAATATAGAAAAGGAGGTGACACTTTGATGGAGTTTCATCCAGAGGTACAGGAGGCGCTAAAACGGAAAAGCCCGGTCGTGGCCCTGGAAACTACTATTCTAACTCACGGCCTGCCTTACCCGCGCAATTTAGAGGCCTCTCAATTGATGGAAGAGGCAATTAGAAAGGAAGGCGCGGTTCCAGCGTTTATCGGGGTTTTAAACGGAGTGATAAAAGTTGGCTTTTCCCACCCTGAAATAGAAAAGTTGATCGAGATTCAAGGAGAAAAGATCCAGGCGTCTTCCTTAAGCTGGGCTGCAGCAAAAAAACAATCGGGCGGGGCAACTGTCTCTGCCACATGCGTCATCGCCCGGGCCTGTAAAATCAAGGTTTTTGCTACAGGGGGAATCGGAGGGGTACACAGGGGGGCGCAGGAAACCTTTGACATTTCACAGGATCTCGTCGAGCTTTCAAGAACACCCATCGCCGTTATCTCCTGTGGCGCCAAAGCTGTTCTGGATTTACCAAGGACACTGGAACTGCTGGAGACTATGGGGGTAATTACAGTAGGATACAGAACTGAGGAGTTTCCCGCCTTCTATACTCACCACTCGGGCCTGAAAGTTCCCCGCGTTGATACTGTAGAGGAAATAGCAAGCATCATGGATAACTCCTGGAAAGAGCTAGATACAGAAAAAGCAATTTTAATCCTGAACCCACCCCCAGAAGAAGCTGAACTGCCTCCTTTTTACGTGGAGGACTTGATCAAGAGAGCCATTGTCTCTGCGGAAAAAGCTGGCGTTAAAGGAAAGGCACTAACCCCCTTCCTCCTGGAATACTTAGAGAAAAGCTCAGGAGGGAAAACAGTAGAAACCAATCTCGCTTTGGCCCAGGCCAATGCGAAGCTGGCCGCAAAAATTGCTCGGGCTTACAGTCTAAAAGTCAAATAGTGAAGTTTTGTAGCCTTTCATTTTATGATTAACAAATAAATTACTTAAAAAAAGGGAACGATTTAAGAGGAGCAGATTCCTGGTGCTCCAAAAACTGAGGAGCTATTAACGCAAGCCATTCAAAACTTCATCAGGGAGAAGACGCTCGAAGATTTAAAGGCATTTAAAGCGCTCGCATTGAAGGTCAGAGCCGAAGGCACTCCCCTGATTAGTTCTTTCTCAATCAGGGGAGTGATTCTTAAAGAGGAGATGTTAATCTTTGTGAAATTCACCTGGAGTTTTTCCGAGAGTTTACGAGAAAGCCCAGGTGGAACCTGGCCACTCATGGCACATTCCTTTTGCGGAAGACTATGGTCTTCTTGCATTTAAGAACAGTTTCAGGCAAGGGGCCTTTTCCCTGAGTACTTCTTAAAAAGAAGGAAAATTAAACGCTTTAAATTATCTTGAAGAGCACCTCAAAGAAAAAGAAGCACCATCCGGGCAAAAAGTTCTTTTTCTTTATCGGTAAAAGAACGCATTGTCGAGTCTGTTAAAGTGATGGGAAAAGCAGAACCAAAGGAGGAATCTAATAGTTCTTATCTAAAAAGGGAATGAGAGCGTTTGGAAAATATCGAAGAGCTTAAAAATTTAGATTAAGCCCAGTTCCCTTTGTCGCCGGCGTAGCTCGTACAAAACTGCCCCACAGGCTACACTGACATTTAAGGAGTTGACTTTTCCGAACATGGGAAGCTTCAGGAGGAAATCGCAACGCTTCAAGATAAGCGGCCTTACCCCCCATCCCTCGCTGCCCAAAACGACGGCCAGGGGAAAGTTGACTTTTGCCTTAAAGATGTCCTCCCCTCTGTGGGAGTCAGTCCCGGCTATCCAGAAACCCCTTTCCTTCAGAAGGCGGAAAAAGCTTCCCAGGCTGGGAACCTGATACAAATTGAGATGAAGAGCTGCTCCTGCTGAGGACCTGTAAACAGCAGGGGAAAAGGGCGCAGTGCGATGCAAGGAAATTGCTACCCCTTGAACGCCGCAAGCCTCCGCCGTCCGCAAAATAGACCCCAAATTCTGGGGATCCTGAATTTGGTCCAAAACCAGCACGAGGGAAGCGGGGTCAGGGGAAAGGCGGCTTACAAAGTCTTCCAGTTTGGCAAACGGCTCCTCTACCAGAGCCATTACCCACTGCTTTTTGCCCCCGAATGCTTTCCTGAATTCTTCCCTGGAAATAGTTTCCACAGGAATGCGCCTTTTCTCCGCAAGGTCCCTGATCTGCTTCAGCCTCTCTTTTTCCTCCTCAGTCATAACCACCTTGCGGACCGTGGAATGAGATTGCAGGGCTTCCCAAACAGGGTTGAAGCCAAAAATCTCAGTCATTGGTTTCCAGGAGCACAACCGCCAGAGCCGCTGCCCCTTTATTTTCCCCGATAAATCCCAAACCCTCACTGGTAGTGGCTTTAACGGAAAATTGAGCCTGCGGAAAAACTTGTTTTAAGTTTTCCATCATAAGCTCTCGGTAAGGAGCGACGCGGGGTTTTTCCAGAACGAGGGAGATATCAGCGTTGACGAGATAATAACCGGCCTCCTTCAGAACTCCCCTTACAATTTTTAACAGCTCCAGGCTCGATGCGTCTTTCCATTCAGGCGTGGAGGGGAAGAAATGACCGATATCCTCAAGCCCCAACGCCCCCAGGATGGCATCCATTAAAGCGTGAATAGCCACATCACCGTCAGAATGGCCCAGCAAGCCCTGGCACTCTGGAATGCTCACCCCACAGAGCACAAGGGGCCTCCCCTCCTGAAAGGGATGAATATCAATACCCAAACCCACTCTTGGCACCTGTTTGCTCCCTTAAGATCATTTCCGCAATTTTGAAGTCCAGAGGAACGGTAACCTTGATGTTTGTGTCCTCTCCCATCACGCCTTTAACCGGAACACCAGCCCGTTCCACCAAAAACGCTTCGTCCGGGGAGCTATTTACATCTTCGAGGGATGAGAAGGCTTCTCTGAGGACTCTTGTTTGAAAGCCCTGGGGGGTTTGCGCGACCCAAAATTCCTTGCCCAGGGTCCTTTCCACGAACATTTCGCTTTTTACCGCTTTTACTGTCTCCTTACCCGGCAATAGGGGCACTACTGCCGGGTAATACTCGAGTTCCCCCAGTATCCTATTCAGAAGCTGCTGGCTCAGGCACGGCCTATCCCCGTCATGCACGAGCACAAGCCGGGCATCCTGAACTTCATTTAAGCCATTTTGAACAGATTGGCTCCTGCTCTGTCCTCCAGGGACAATTGCCCTGACCTTTGACTCCGGAAAAAGAGCGCGGGCCTGACTCAGAACTTCAGGGCGAAGCACAAGAATTACTTCTTTTATCAGATTATTTTCTAGAAAAGGCCTCAGGGTCCACTCAATCAGGGCTTTACCCATAAGAGGCTTGAAAATTTTATCCTCCCCGAACCTTCTGGAATAGCCTGCACCCACAATTATCGCTGTGGCTCGGTCAGTCATTATGCTCTTCTGCAGGCTTAGCAAAGATCATCCTGCCCGCCGAGGTCTGAAGGATGCTTGTCACTACAGTGGCCATGGTCTCGCCAATGTGCTGCCTGCCCCCTTCCACCACAACCATAGTGCCATCGTCCAGGTAGCCAACTCCCTGACTTGACTCCTTGCCTTCTTTGGTGATGGCAACCTGAATTTCCTCACCGGGGAGCACCACCGGTTTAAGGGCGTTGGCCAGCTCGTTGAGGTTAATGATGTTAAGGCCCTGGAGCCTGGCTACCTGTGCCAAATTGTAATCGTTGGTGATTATCGTTGCCTGAAGGCTTTTAGCGAGCTTCAACAACCTCTGGTCCACAGGCTCACCCCCAAGCTTGACCTCCATGATCTCTATTTTGACTGCGGATTCTTTTTGAATGCGGTTCAGAGTCTCCAGCCCTCTCCTGCCCCTGGCTCTTCTTATGGGATCGGGAGAATCAGCCACGTACTGGAGCTCTGAAAGCACGAAGCTGGGGATAATTACCAGGCCTTCAATGATTCCAGCCTTAAGAACATCGGCAATCCGGCCGTCAATGATCACGTTCGTGTCTAAAAGGTAACGCCGTTCGCTTCTCCGGTATTTTCCCTTCTCCCGGGAAAGAGAGCCAAACTGGAAAAGGGAGCTTAGCTCCTCTCTCTTGGAAATAAAAAGCGTCAGTCCTACATAAGCAAGGAAAATAGCCAGAAGAGCGGGCAGGTAGGGACCCACAATGGGAATGGACCTTAAATTTGTCGCCAGGTCAATCAGGTAAGCCAGAAGCAGGCTGAGGATTAAGCCCATGAATCCCAAAAGCAGATCACCCAGGCTTACGTGCCTGTACGCTCGGCCCAAAAAAACTGCGAAATTTAAAACCCACTTCGTGAGAAAGATGGAAAAGATATAACTTAAACCGCCCAGAAAAACTGCGGAGATGGCATTTAACGCGTAGGGTTGAAGGGGTATAGTCCAGGTATGGTAAACAAAATCCCCCAGCTGCCAGCCTAAAATTAATCCAATCACTACTATTATGATCGATATAAGAACTGCTGCTACCTTATTCATTTTTTTCAATTCCTCCCCTGGAAATCTGGCGCACAAATGCCAGAGCTTTTTTAATGTCACCAACCATATGAATTGTCCCCTCGAGCCTTTGGCCCTTGAAAGGCGGGGTCAGAATCAAATTGAACCCTAATCGGGCCGCGTGCTGGATCCTCTTTTCCAGGCTGGGCACGGCCCTGATCTCCCCTCCTAAGCCCAGTTCCCCAAAAGCCGCAAAGGAAGGGAGAGAAATCTCCTCCAAGCTTGAGTAAAGGGCAACAGCTAAGGCCAGATCGCACGCGGGGTCATCAATCCTCAACCCTCCCAGAACGTTGGTATAAACATCCTTCTGCCCAAAACGCAGGTTCGCGGTCTTTTCAAGGATTGCCAGGATGACAAGGAGCCTGTTGTAATCGAAACCGTTGGTGACACGGCGGGGAATGGCCAGATAACTCGGGGACACAAGAGCCTGAACTCCTACCATAAGCACCCTGGCCCCCTCAAGGACCGTGGTGGCTACATTCCCGGGAGAGTAAGCAGCCTCCTGGTTCAAAAATAGCTGTTCCTGTTCGTTTACCTCCCGCAATCCCTCCGGAACCATTTGAAAAATTCCTATTTCCGTAGTGTCTCCAAAGCGGTTTTTCTGAGCTCTTAATATTCGCGTGGGGCTTATGCGGTCGCCCTCAAAATAAAGGACAACATCAACCATGTGCTCGAGAAGTTTAGGTCCGGCTATACTCCCCTCCTTAGTAACGTGACCAACCAAAATCAAGGGGATGTTCTGGGACTTTATGGAAGAAAAAAACCGGGATGCGCTTTCCCTCACCTGGAGAACGCTTCCGGGAGATGCGGGCAAATCCGCCAGGCAAACTGCCTGAATGGAATCCACAATCAATAGATCGGGCTTCACTTCTTCAATAAGCCCAATAATTACCTCGACGTCATTCTGGAAGCTAACAATCAAGTTTAAAGAGGAAGCCCTTACCCTATCAGCTCTCATTTTCAGTTGAGCGGGAGCCTCCTCACCGGAAATGTAGAGAACTTTCTTTCCCTGTTGAGCGACAGCGTTCGCTGCCTCGAGAAGCAAGGTGGATTTTCCAATGCCCGGCTCGCCAGCTAAAAGCAGGCAAGAACCGGAGACAATACCCCCACCCAAAACACGATCAAACTCCGAGATTCCTGTTCGGACCCTTGTGGCCTCGCCAGAGGAAACCTGGGAAATGGGCAATGGTCGAGACACTGGAGAGGAAGCCCTTGATGCAGGTTGGGTACCTTCTTTTTCCAGAAAGGTATTCCATTCCCCGCACTCGGGACACCGTCCCAGCCACCTCAGGCTTTGATACCCGCAGTTCTGACAAACAAAATATGAATCACGCCTATGGGAACTCAATTTTTTCCCTCCAGCTTAATCTGATTATACCAGGAGAAAAGGGTTATTTGGGGCGCAAAGTAGGAAAAGTTATGATCTCCCTGAGAGAATCTTCCTCTCCTAAGAGCATCACCAGGCGATCTATGCCAATTCCCAAACCTCCAGTTGGAGGCATTCCGTATTCCAGAGCTTCAACAAAATCCTCATCCATGGGATGAGCCTCCTCTTCACCTTTTTCCTTTTCCTTGGCCTGTTCCAAAAAGCGCCCTCTTTGCTCCAGCGGATCGGCGAGCTCGGAATACGCGTTTCCCATCTCCAGGCCCAGAATAATCGGCTGGAATCGCTCAACCCAATCAGGCTCACTGGGTTTATTGCGGGATAAAGGGGAAAGAATTTTAGGGAACTGGTACAGGAACACAGGGCCAGTGAGCTGGGGCTCAACTTTTTTCTTCAGGATCTCGTCTATTACGTTAGCCCAGGTAGGCTTCTTTTCTGCTTTTATGCCCTGTTCCTTCAGGTACTGAACCCGAAAACCCTCATCCTTTAGGTCTTCAATTCCTACCCCTGCGTGTTTCCTGAAGGCTTCACTTAAAGTGATCCTGGGCCAGGGTGAGGTGAAATTCAGGTCTGTCCCCTTCAACTGAATGTTATAGGAGCCGAATATTTCTTTCACCACAAAGGAAATCAGGCTCTCGGTCAAGGACATCATGTCCTGGTAATCAGCGTAGGCCTGATAGACCTCCAGCATTGTGAACTCGGGGTTGTGGGTGGAGGAAATGCCTTCATTGCGGAAACAGCGGCCCAGCTCAAAGATTTTGTTAAAGCCCCCGACAATCAATCGTTTCAGGTAAAGCTCAGGTGCTATGCGCAGAAATAGGTTGATACCTAAGGCGTTATGGTAAGTAACGAACGGTCTGGCCAGAGCACCGCCGGGGATGGGATGGAGAATCGGGGTTTCCACTTCCAGGAAGCCCTTGTCCTCCAAGTATCTCCGAGCCAAGGAAATTATCCTCGCTCTAAGCTTTACCAGCTCCCTGGCGCGGGAATTGGAGATAAAATCCAGATACCGCTGACGATATCGTAATTCCACATCCCTCAAGCCATGCCATTTTTCAGGCAGGTTTCTCAGCGCTTTGGAAAGGAACCTGTACTCTTGAACGGCAACGGTAACCTCTCCTGTTTTGGTTTTGAACACGGTCCCTTTGATCCCCAAGATATCCCCAAGATCCAGAAGTTTTGTGATAATGTTGTAGGCCTCCTCACCCAGCGTGTCGTAACGGAAGTAGACCTGTATCCTTGATTCTCCATCGTCTAAGTGAGCGAAAGTAGCCTTGCCATGAACCCTGAGTGCGACGATTCTGCCTGCCAGCGAAACCTCTTTGTTCTCCAGATCCTCAAAAGCGCTAAGAACCTCATGCGCGGAATGCGATATAGAAAAAGCCCCGTTATAGGGCTCTATACCGAACTGACGAAGCCCTTTGAGCTTCTCAACCCTTTCTTGAAAGATTTCCTCTTCCATTACTTAATGCCGACAATCTGGTAATAAAATTCACCTGCAGGGGCCTTGACCCTGATAAAATCGTGCAGCTTTTTGCCGATCAACTCCTTGCCCAATGGGGAGTCGTCGGAAATTCTGTTCTCTTTGGGGTTGGCTTCAAAGGAACCGACAATCGTAAATTCGCTTTCCTGCTTGGTATCCAAATTCAGTAAACGAACGGTTCTGCCAACCGACACCACGTGAGAATCTGTCTCCAAGGTCTCAATAATCTGGGCATGGGCGAGCATCTTCTCAAGGGTAATAATTCTTCCTTCGACAAACGCCTGCTCCTTTTTGGCCTCGTCGTACTCAGCGTTCTCAGACAGGTCGCCGAACTCTTTCGCTCTTTTTATCCTTTCGGCCACTTCCGCACGCCTTACAGTGCGGAGATATTCCAACTCCTCCTCCAGCTTTTTTAAACCATCATAAGTCAAGTAAAGTTTTTTTTCGTTAGCCGTCATTTTCCAAATCACCGCCAAATGTAAATTTTACCGCACTCGGAATTCGCGAAAAATTAGGGACGGATAAATTTAGACACAAATGAGAAAAATTTTCAAGTAATAATCAATTAAGCTGTTCCACTCGAGGCTGAAAGCCCAGTTCCTCCAGAAGGTGCATCGCCTCATCTGGTTGGATCTCTTCGGCTTTCTTCTTGAGTATGCTGACAAGTATGCCCTCAATTACATTGGTGCCAAAGGAGCGCCCTGATAACTCTGGCGTTGTGGTAACAAGGACTTTTGCGCCGCGTTCTTTCAGCTTCTTGATGTCCTTCTCGGTAACGGTATTGGTGAGAATTACTTTCCCCCCAAGGTCGGCCGGCATGTACCTGGATATAAAGTTGAAGTCCCCGGCGATAAGGTCAGCCCAGCGAAAGAGGTGGGAGTACTTTGGCCTGTTCTCCTCCTGTTTTTTCCCTATAGGGTAAAGAAACTTGAAGGGCAAACGGCAGAGAAGAGGCAATAGAATTCTGGCCAAAAACTTAACAGATTTAGTGCTTCTCAGGGGAATAGGTATTCCTAAGGCGAAATAGAAATCGCCGAAAATGACGCTACATCCACACTCCTCAAGGCCCTTGGCCATCCCAAAGCGGTCCACCGCGCTGATCATCAGAACCTTCATCCCTGATGTGATCAGTCCCATGGCGGCAAGTTTCTTAACTGTGGCATATTCCAGGCTCACTTTCAGCTTAGAGCCATCTGCCACCGGTGTCTTCTTCACACCTTTAACAAGAGAGAAGGCATCTCGAACGGGGTAACGCCTGTTCTCGAGGTAAAAATACAGGTCCGTCCCTCCCATGCATAGGACGTCCACCTGGCCATCAAGCTCACGGTACTTTTCCCGCGCTACGTTCAGATCCCCATCAGTACCGATTCTCTCTACAATAAACTTTTCGCCCTGAAGCTCAACCTCTGCTCTATGATCACGGCTGGAGGAACCAAGTGAAATGCTCACAATTCTTTTCATCTGACGCTCCTTAGACTGTCAAAATATTTTTTTAAAATCTTACTCAAATTATCCTGGTCGCTCGTTTGAAGTTCCCGGCGAAAATGGGAAGCGTTGGGCAACCCTTTGACAAAATGAAACAAGTGATTTTTGGCAAATGGTAAACTTTTTTCGCCGTAGAACCACTCAAGGTAATCGAGATATTTAAATGCTGCCCTTTTTCGCTCCTCTATAGAAACCGGGGTCGGGACCTTTCCGGATAAAGCCTCCAGGCATTCCCTGAAGATCCAAGGGGTGCCCAGGGCTGCCCTGCCAATAAGTGCTCCATCACAACCTGTTGACCTCAAGACCTCCAGGAAGGAGTCAGAGCCCCGGATATCCCCGGAAGCAATTACCGGGATTTTGAGCTTTGATTTGAGCTCGGCGATTTTCTGCCAGTCCGCGCGACTACCGTACCCCTGCCGCGCTGTCCTTGGGTGGAGGATAACAGCGTTCAGGCCCAAGTCCTCGGCTACCTTCCCTAATTGTAAATGTTCCTTTCCTGTGCGCCCGAGTCTCATTTTTATGGTAACTGGAATTTTGACTGCTCTGCGCACTGATTTAACTACCGCTTGGGCATTCTTAAGGTCATCCAGAAGGGCTGCCCCAGAAAGGACTTGCATAACTTTCGGAGCCGGGCACCCGGCGTTTATATCGAGGCCGTCGAATCCCAGATCTTCGATCATTTTTGCGGCCTCAGCCATGCTTTGAGGGTTAGCCCCGAAAATTTGCGCGAAGGCGGGATGGATGCGATCTATGCATCTGACCAAGCCCATTGATTTAATATTGCCTCTTTTAAGTCCTTCCGAGGAAACCAGACCGAGAATTACCCACTGCGCCCCATAATCCCGAACCAGAGAAAGGAAAGCCAGATCGTTGAACTCAGACATGGGCGCGAGCCCGATTACCGGAATTGCAAATTTATTTTCATTTTTTCTGATTGCGCTCAAAGATCAGTCTTAGTCCCTCCAGTGTGAGCTGCGGTTCCAGGAAATTGATCTCGGAAATTTGCGGGGCAATCAAGCCGGATAAACCTCCTGTGGCGACGACCGGGCAGGACACCTCCATTTCTTTTTTCAACCTCTGGATAATTTCCCGGGTCAACCCTACAAAACCATAAAATATGCCCGACTGAATAGCAGTGACCGTGTTTTTTCCGATAATGGACGAGGGCTGAACGATCTCCACTTTCGGTAATTTCGCGGTCTGAAGAAAAAGCCCATCCAAGGACATCTTTATTCCCGGGGCAATTACTCCTCCCACGTATTGGCCCTTAGGAGAAACTGCGCTAAAAGTGGTGGCAGTTCCAAAATCTACCACAATTACCGGTGCTCCATATTTTTCCTTGGCCGCTACCGCGTTGACAATGAGATCCGCACCCAGCTCCTTGGGGTTGTCGATCATAATTGGCATACCGGTTTTTGCGCCCGGGCCCACTATTAAGGGGGTCAAATTCAGATGCCTTTCAGCGAAACGAGTAAGCGGGTGCAAAAGCGGCGGTACCACGCAGGCAACAGCCATGCCTTGGATATTTTTGAAGGAAAAGCCCCCCATACGCAGAAGGCTTTTTACCTGAAGGGTGAGCTCGTCAGTAGTAATCCTGGGATCAGTGTGTAATCTCCAGCAACCGAGCAATCTCGCCCCATCAAATAGTCCAAGAACAATGTTCGTGTTTCCAACATCAACGGCCAATAGCATCAGGCAAAATCCTCCTCAGGGCAATAACTAGAGGGACAAGGACTACCAATGCAAAGCCGATTTCCACCCATGGGTTGAGTGCCAGAATAGAAAGAATAAGCACCCTGTTATTAGGGTCCCCAAAAAAGTACAGGATTCCCAAAACCCCAGCCGTGTTCGTTAATGTGCCTGTTATCGCAGCGAGAACCGCCCCCGTCAATGGGTGACGAGAAAATACTCGGTAAGCATAGAAGGCAACCACTCCTATAAGAATACGAGGCAGGAAAGCGCTGAAGAGTGCCACAAGCAGATTACCACCAGCCATCTGAAGGAAGATGCCTTGAAAGTAGATCCAAGAGGATATCGCCAGAATTAGTCCAGTAAAGGCACCAACTATCGGTCCCGCAAAAACGCCAGCGATAATAGCGGGGACATGCATCGTGGTAGCGGCTCCAGAAGGGTTGGGTACGGGAATAAAGCCTCCGTAAAGAACGAGGACAAAACCAATGGCACCGCAGATTCCGGCAATAGTTATTTGCCTTGTAGAAAGATAAGAGGAAGGATTCCTTGCTCTTTGACCTTGCGTTCCTTCCGGTTCCGCAGGTCTCAGGTTCTCATTTGTTTTCATTTTAACCTCCGTTCCGGTTCCAGAGGATACCGGACATTTTTAAAAGGATAAATTGTGAATCAGTCCATTATGGTAATCGGTGCGTATTTTAAAATCAACTTTTTTCTGCCAACTGTGGGAAAGTAAACCTCAATAATGGCATTTTCCCCTTCACCGTCTACTCCCTTTATGACCCCCTCTCCCCAAGCCTGGTGCCAGATCCTCTTTCCCTTTTTTAGCTCCTCACCAAAGGCCGAGGCTGATTCTCCAAAAAACTCCTCGGGAATCTCCTTCAAAAACCTGGAAACTTCGCTGGAAACCCTGTTTCCGAAAGAAAACCGGTTCCGGGCCCAGGTGAAATATACCCTGCTTTGAGCGCGGGTGATAGCCACATAGCACAGGCGCCTTTCCTCATCAAATTCATCAGGACTGGAAGACCGCCAGTGCGGAAAAACACCTTCTTCCAATCCGGTTATGAAAACGTAGGGAAACTCCAGGCCTTTGGCCGAGTGCACTGTCATCAAGATTACTGCGTCTTTTTCGGCCTTCATGGCATCCAGGTCCGTGTAAAGCGATAAATGCGAGAGAAATTCCTCCACCGTTAGCTCAGGATTATCGTCCTCAAGTTGTCTCGACAGGTTTAAAAGCTCTTTCACGTTTTCTAACCGATTCTGCGCTTCCAGTGTTCCCTGTTGTTGCCAGTACTCCAGATAACCCGAGCTTTGAACGATCTCCTTGAAAAGCTCGGTAAGGCCGAGTTGCTGGCGTTTTTCTCTGAAAACCAGAAGGAGTTCAAGGAGCTTATCCAGGGCCTCTCTTGCATGCGCCTTCAGGGTAGAGCTCTCCTTGAGCTGTAAAAGCCCTTCCCATAATGGGAGGCCGGACTCGGTGGCTTTTTCCAGGGTAGCTGACCCAATCCCTCCTACCCAGGAAAGCACGCGCATAAGGTGGGCTTCAGCCAGAGGGTTTACCAAAAAAGAGAGCAGACTAATGACGTCCTTGACTTCCTTCCTCTCGTAGAAACGGAGGCCGCCAATTACCTGGAAGGGGATGCGCCGAGCCATGAAAATTTCCTCAAAAACCCTGGACTGGCTATTGGTGCGGTACAAAATAGCAAAATCTTTCCAGGCCCTATCCTCATCCTTAAAAAGGCGTTCGATTTCCCTGGCCACGAAGCGGGCCTCTTCAATTTGGTCCTGAGCTTGATAGCGGACCAGGGGTGGATGCTCATCGGGCTTGCTGGACCAGAGCCGCTTTTCTTTTCCACGAGCAATCCTGGAGATTACCTCGTTTGCGGCATCAAGGATCGTTTGCCCGGAACGGTAATTTCTCTCCATGCGGACTATCTTTGCTTCAGTAAAATCCCTCTCAAAACTCTCAAGCATGTAGCGGACGTTCGCTCCCCGCCAGGAGTAAATAGCCTGATAGTCGTCTCCGACGGCGCAAATGTTTCTGGACCTGGAAGAAATCATTTTGACCAGTTCGTACTGGGGGAAATTGATGTCCTGAAATTCGTCCACCAGCACGTGCAAAAAGGTTTTCTGATATCTCTCCAGTGCGAGGGGGTCGGTTTTAAAGAGAACGACAGAGTAATACAAAAGGTCGTCAAAATCGAAGGCATTGTTCATCTTAAGGAGCTCCTGATACTTCTTATACAGAAGGCCGAAAGACCTGTCCGGATCGGAATGAGCCATTGTGGAAAGGTATTCATCCGGGTAAACAAGCTGAGTTTTGAGATTGGAGATCCGCTCGCGGAGCGCAGCCGGTTTGCCCAGAGCTCCTTTCAGGTTCAGCTCTTTCTCCCCCTCCTTCAGGAGATGCTCCTGGTCATCTTCATCCATTATCAGGAAATTAGGCTTGAAACCAAGCTTCTGACACTCAACGCGCAAAATACGGGCACAGGCGGAATGAAAAGTACCAATCCACATCCCTCTTACTGGTTGTTCAAGAAGAGCCTCCACCCTCTGTTTCATTTCCCCTGCCGCTTTGTTGGTGAAGGTGACGGCGAAAATGTTCTGAGGCGGTATCCCTCGACGCTGAATGAGGTAGGCGATTCGATAAGCGATAACTCTGGTCTTCCCGCTTCCCGCCCCCGCCAGTATTAAAAGAGGGCCGTCTGTGAAGAAAACGGCCTCCTTTTGTTCCTCGTTCAGATCGTCTAACCAATCAACCACCTTTACATTTTATCGTGAAACTCTTGGCGAATAAAGGCGAAATAAGGCTATAATGATTAAGCGGGAAAGGAGAAAGAACATCATGGTAAATTTAGTGGAGCTTGCCAACGGATTAAGAGTGATTACCAAAGAGAATAAAAACTCTCAATCAGCATCGGTGGCTATCTGGGTAGGGGTAGGCTCAAGACACGAAAGTGGAGAAGTCAACGGCCTGTTCCACCTGATCGAACATCTCGTCTTCCAGGGATCGAAAAAGAGGCCCTCAGCGAAAGAGATTTCAGAAGCAATAGAGGGAATTGGAGGAGTGCTCAATGCTTTCACCGGGCACGAAACCACGTGCTACATTTCGAAGGTCCCTGCGTATCACCTAAAAAAGGCCCTGGACGTGCTCGCCGATCTGATTCTCTTTCCCCTTTTCCGTCCTGAGGATTTCCTGAAAGAAAAGAGGGTGATCGCCGAGGAGATTAAATTGCACAACGATCAACCTCAGGATAAAGCAGAGATGGCGCTTTTTCAGCTTCTTTTTCCGGGTCACCCATTGGGGGCAGACATCACGGGCACCGAGGAAACTATTAAAAATATGTCCCTGGAAACAGTGAAAGAAAAATTCTCTTTATCCTATCGCGCAAGAAACATCGTAATTTCCATTTGCGGGAATATAAAAACCCAGGAGACCCTGGAGCTGGTTTCAAATTACTTCACTGCCTTAGGCAAGGGTGCGCCTTCGGCTTTCCAGCTTTTCGATCTAAAGAAGCAAGGACGATTTAAGGTGGAGGAAAGGGAAACTCAAGAAGCACATCTCTGCCTTGGAGGGCTCACATTAAGCTGGTCAGATCCTAAGAGACAATCAATGGACATCCTCAACGCCGCCCTGGGGGCGGGGGGTTCCAGCCGCCTTTACCAGGAAATCAGGGACAAGAGAGGTCTTGCTTATTACGTACACTCCTCGCTGGAATATTTTAAGGAAACGGGGTGCCAGGTTATTGAAGCAAGCTGCGCCCCTGATAAGGTGGATCTGGTAGCGGAACTCATCTGGAAGGAGCTGGAAAAAATCCAGAATCAGGGCCTAAGCAGCACAGAGATAGAGCGGGTAAAGGAGCACCTCAAGGGAAATTTCGTGCTTCGCCTCGAGGACACACTCTCCCAGGCTCTGTGGTTAGGGGAAAGAGTGCTATTTGAGGGAAAGCTTCCAGTGCTTGAAGAAGAAATAAAGAAGTATGATGAGGTTAAAGCTGAGGATATTCAGGAATTGGCCAAAGAGATTTTCAGACCTGAAAACTACTCCGGAGTCATTGTGGGGCCGCTCAAGGAAGGGGAAATCAGGTGGGCAGGTTGGTCAACAAGCTCGTAGGGGTTGTTTCTATATTATTTTTGGCCTTAATACTTCACCCTAACACGGTCAATGCCGCAACCACCGACGTGTTGGTGCTTACGGTGGACGATGTAATCAATCCCATCTCCTCAAAATACCTTGTAGACGAAATAAGCGCTGCTCAAGGAAATTTTGACTTAATCGTGATCCAGCTCAACACCCCCGGGGGTGGGGATAGGTCAATGAGGCAGATTATTCAGGAGATGTCCTTATCCAAAATTCCCATCGCGGTTTTTGTTTATCCTCCTGGATCTCGGGCCGCCTCCGCTGGTACTTTCATTGCCTACGCCGCGCACTTTGCCTGTATGGCTCCTGGCACCAATATCGGCGCGGCCCACCCCGTAACCTTAGGGGAACAGCCAAGCGACGTCAGCATGGAGAAGATAACTAATGACGCCGCGAGCTTCATCGTTAGCCTTGCCGAGAAAAACAACAGAAACAAGTACTGGGCTGAAAAAGCTGTCCGGGAAAGCGCGTCCATATCCGCTGAGGAAGCTCTGAAAGAAAACGTTATCAATTTCATCGCTACAGACCTTTCAGACTTGCTGCGCCAGCTCCATGGGAAAAAGCTGATAATCTCCGGGTCTATCGTAGAAATTGACACTGCGAACCCCAACATCGTGGAACATTCTCCCGGCCTCTGGTATAGGTTTCTTTCGGCCATTGCGGATCCCAACATTGCCTATATCCTTCTTATAATTGGCCTCTACGCGCTTATTGCTGAGGTTTATCATCCTACCTTTGTTGCAGGCGTAGTCGGGGCACTATGCCTTATTCTGGCCTTCTTCGCGCTGGAAACCCTGTCCGTTAACCTTACGGGCTTTTTGCTTCTTCTGGTGGCGATGATCTTGTTCATCCTGGAAATAAAAACCCCCGGTTTTGGTATCCTTGGTGGCGGAGGTATCATAGCTTTCGTCCTCGGTTCCCTTTTGCTTTTCTCACCCGCTGGATTTAGGCCCTCTATTTCCACCGGCCTGTCTATCTGGCTGGTAGTCGGTTTCACGGGCTTGAGCGTCGCCTTTTTCTTTGTGGTGGTGACAGCTGCGATCAAGGCCAGGAACAGGCCAAGAATCCCCATGGGTTTAGAGGCTCTTCCTGGAAAATTCGGCGTCGTCAGTTCAGATTTAAACCCTGAAGGAACGGTCTTTGTGGAAGGCTCCTACTGGCGCGCGCGGTCTAACTCGGGGCACATCAGAAAAGGAGAAAGGGTCAGGGTAGTAAGCCAAGAGGAAATGGAACTTTTAGTAGAAAAGGAGGAATAAAAGGTGAGCGGATCTCAAGTCTTGTGGGTAATCATCGGGGTAATTCTGTTCTTCGTCATCATCCGCTGGGGCATCAGGGTCGTGCGAGAGTACTGGCGCCTGGTGATCTTCCGGCTGGGGAAGTGCATAGGCCAAAAGGGACCGGGAATAGTTTTTTTAATTCCTTTCATTGACATTCCGGTAAGAGTTGACCTGAGGGAACAGTTCCTGGAAATCCCAAATCAAATCTGTATTACCAAGGATAACGCACCGATTTCCATTGATTTTTTAATCTACGCAAAGGTTGTGGATCCTGTTTTGACCGTAGTCAAGATACAAACGTTCTTGGGCGCGGTTCAAGGGCTGGCCACCACCACCTTAAGGGCTGTGGTAGGCGATATCAGCCTGGATGACGTTCTGGCAAAACGGGAGGTGATCAACGAAATCATGGCAGCCAAGCTCGATCAGGTCACTGCGGGCTGGGGCGTGAAGGTAACGAGAGTCGAGCTCAGGGAAATTGCCCCGCCCAAGGAGGTCTCGGATGCCATGATCAAGCAGATGGCCGCAGAACGTCAGAGAAGGGCTACAGTCACGGAAGCTGAAGGCAAGAAAGCTGCAGCTATAGCTGTGGCCGAGGGCGATAAGCAGGCGGCTATCCTTAAAGCCGAGGGCGAAAAGCAGGCGAGAATTCTCGTAGCCGAAGGTTTCTCCTGGGCGCTGGACAAGATCTTCAGCATAGCGAAAACTGTGGACGATAAAACCATGACCCTGCAGTATTTTGACGCCCTAAAAGCTCTGGGTTCCTCTCCGGCAACTAAATTCATTTTCCCGCTGGAGTTTACGCAGCTAATCAAGCCAATTCTAGGAAATTTGCAGGGAGCAATGGTCCCCAAGGAGCCTCCGATAAAGGAAAAGTGACAGAAACCACAAAGCGTGCTATATTAAAGACAATTCGGAAAAGGAGGTTTTAAAATGGCTTATCACATTACAGAAGATTGCATTGCCTGTGGGGCATGTGTGGATGGCTGCCCTATTCAAGCCATCTCCCCTGGTGACCCTATTTACGTCATTGATCCTGGAAAGTGCGTGGAGTGCGTGACCTTTTACGATGAGTCCCAGTGCGCTTCTGTGTGCCCCGTGGGGGCCTGTCAGCCTGATCCTGCTCACAAGGAAAGCAAGGAAGAGCTTGAAGCCAAAGCCAGGCGTTTAAAAGGCTAATTTTATATCGCGTGCTATAAAGAAAATATAAGACCGCCCTCGAGGGCGGTCTTGTTTACCATGGAACAGAGAGAAATTTTTAAAGTCCTAAAGAGCATCATCAAGGAACGAAGGATGAAGGTATACCTCGTAGGAGGAGCGGTTCGGGACAAAATTCTTAAATTACCTTCCCCCCCGGACCTCGACTTTGTAATCGTGGAGGGTTCAGCAAGCGATCTCTCTCAAGAGCTGGCCAGGAGGTTTTCCCTGTCACCACCCGTTATTTTTCCCCGATTTGGCACCGCGCAATTAAATTTCAACGACTGGAAAATAGAATTTGTGGACGCAAGACGGGAAAGCTATTCCGAGGATTCCAGGAAGCCCCTTGTGGAGAGGAGTTCCCTCCTTGAGGATTTAAAAAGAAGGGACTTTACGGTAAACACCCTGATTCAGGACCTGGAGACAGGGAAAGTTCTCGACCTTCTTGATTCGGGGCTTGCTGATTTAAAAAAGAGAATCTTAAGGACCCCCCTCGATCCGGACAGCACTTTTTTAGATGATCCCTTGCGCATGCTCCGGGCAGTAAGATTCGCGTGCAAACTGAATTTCTCCATTGATGAAAAAACTATGGAGGCAATAAAGAAACATGCCTGGCTTTTGAAATCGAAGGTCTCTCCTGAAAGAATTAAGGTGGAACTTGATTTAATAATGCTCAGTGGTTCTCCCTCTCTGGGGATTTCGCTCATGGATAGCCTGAACCTGCTTCCTCAGATTTTTCCCGAACTGGAAGAAACAAAAAGGATCCCCCAGGATAAGGTGGAGGCCTGTGACCTTTTCATCCACAGTCTCCAGACTCTGGAGAGAATCGCCCGCGATTCCCAAAATCTTCAAGAAAGATACGCAGCTCTCTTTCACGATATCGGTAAGGTGCAAGCCATGCAGTGGAAAGGAGAGGAGGTGGTCTTCTACGGCCACGAGGAAGCGGGCGCGGTAATGGCTGAGGAAATTCTGAAGAGGCTGCGCTTCTCCAACGAGGAGATCGAGGAAATCTGTTTTCTGATTCGCAACCACATGCTTGTAACGCAGTACTCCCCTGAGTGGAGCGACACCGCTGTAAAAAGGTTGGTGCGCCGGTTAGGGGACAGGCTGAAAAGCGTGCTCAGGCTGGCAAAGGCAGATATTTATGGCATAGAAAAGTTAGAGAACAACTTCTGGCACCTGATTTCCCGAATTGAAGCCCTTGATCAGGAAAAGGTGAAAAGCATCTCTTCCCCTTTAAGCGGCGAGGAGATCATGGCTGTACTTGGTCTTGCCCCTGGGCCAAGAGTGGGAAAAATGAAAGAGGAGCTTGTGGAAGCTGTCCTCGATGGAACAATCGAGAACACCAAAGAGGCCGCGATTCAATACCTTAGAGCAAAGTATGGGAAAAGGACCTAAAAATTAGCGAATTCAGGGCAGAAAAATGAATTTAGTCTTAAGAAATGCCCTCTGTTACTCCAGAGGCAAAATATTTTCAGCCGATCTGGCCATAAAAGATGAGGAAATTTTCCGGGTCGGTACCATAGAGAGAAGGGAATTTGCGGATTTTGAGCATCTTGATTGCAAAGGGAAGCTAGTTCTTCCTGCTTTCACCGACAGTCACCTCCACCTTGAGGCTTTAGCCGGTTCTTTAGCGGACTTGAACCTCCGTGATTCAAGAAGCCTGGAGCAGGCCCTTTTAAAAATCGCTCAATTTGCGCAGCGTCTCCAGCCTGGAGAGTGGATCACCGGGGGAAGATGGGACAAGAACATCTGGGAGAAACCAATATTTCCTACCAGGGATAGTCTTGATCAGGCCGCGGGAGACCACCCGGCGATGCTCTGGAGCAAGGACGGCCACGCACTCTGGCTGAACTCTCTGGCGCTCGAAATCCTCAATATCAGCAAGGAAACCCCAGATCCTGCAGGAGGAAAAATTCTCAAGGATCGGGAGGGAGAGCCATCGGGGATTCTACTGGAAAATGCGGCTGACCTTTACGGAGGAAAGTTCGCACAGCCGGAGAGCAAAAAGAAAAAAACCGATCTTATCCAGGCTGCCCAATACTTAAACAGGCAGGGAATTACAGGGTGCAATTGGTTCTTTGAGAATAACGAGGACCCCACCTCAGCTCTTTTTAGAATCAATCAGATGAACCTAAACCTTGATCTCTGTCTCTGGTTCCCTAAAGAGTCCCTGGAGGCCATCGTCCGCTGTGGGTTGAAAAGCGGCGAGGGAACGGAAAGGGTAAAATTCGGAGGAATTAAGGTTTTTGCAGATGGAGCGCTTGGCTCCCAAACTGCCTTTTTGCTCTCACCTTATGAGGGCACCAGCAATCGCGGAATAGAGGTGACGCCCTTAAAGGTACTTCAGGAAATCGTGGCGGTGGCCGCCAGACAAAACATAGCGGTGGCGGTGCATGCCATTGGAGACGCTGCGGTGAGAAATTCCATACGGGCTTTTCTCCCCCACAAGGATTTAAACCGCAGGCTGCGCAGCCGCCTGGAGCATGTGCAACTGATCCATCCCGATGAGAGACAGCTCCTCTTAGAAAGTGGTCTCCTGGCTTCAGTGCAGCCCATACATGCCGTCTCCGACAGGAAAATGGCTCACCTTTACTGGGGGGAGAGGGTAAAGTATTCCTACCCGTATCGTTCCCTCCTCAATCTTGGAATTCCCCTGGCATTCGGTTCTGATGCACCGGTGGAGGAACCGTCAGTGCTTAAAGGGATTTTTGCTGCCTGCGCCAGGCAGACCCCTTTTACTCAGGAGGACCCTTTCCTGCCTCAAGAAGCTCTCAATTTGAAAGACGCCCTCGATGCCTACACTCTTTGGGGAGCCTGGAGCACTTTCCAGGATAGAATTAAAGGGGAAATCGCCCCCGGAAAGAAAGCAGACCTGGTAGTGCTTTCAGAAAATATTCTTCATGCGCCATTAAGCAAGTTGGGGGAAACGAAGGTGATTTACACTATCTCCAGGGGAAAAATTCTCAGGTGCGATTTTTGACGATAACAGCTTGATTTCTGGGGACGATTGCCAGGCCAAGTATTACCATTACTCCTCCCAATAGAGCCGTCGCGCTCGGGTACTCTCTAAAAATGAGCAGAGCCCAGATCGTGGCTCCCACTGGTTCAAAGAGAACGGACATGGTGAGAAAGGCTGGTCTCACGTAGGCCAGCAAATAATTGAGCAGGGTATGGCCCAAAATCTGTGGACCGAGGGCTAAAAGCACAAACCAGAGCCAATCAACGGGAGGAAAATTGAAAAACTCTCGGGGGCCAAGGAAAGCTAAAATTGCTGCTCCCAAGAGTATTGTTGCTACTGAGTACACGAAAATTCCATAAGTTAGAATGGGGAGCCTGGTGCGCAAAACGCTTCCCGAGAAAAAGTAAATGGCTGCCGCTAAACCGCCCAGCAAAGCAAAGAGGTCGCCCTCAAGAGCAATTCCGGAGAACTGAAAATCAGCATTAGCAATGACCACTACCCCACCAAAGGAGAGAGCCAGTGCCAGAAGGAAAGAGAGAGGGAAAGATCTCTTGCTTATCAACCTCTCCCCTAATGAAACGAAAATAACGTGCGTGCTCACCAATATTGTAGAGCTGGAAACAGAAGTCCATTTTAAGGAAGTAATCCAGAAATAAAAATGCGCTGCCAGGGCCGCGCCGGAAAGAAAAAGCAAGACTATTTCCTTGGTCTTTAAAGGGATAAGGATTTTTGTTTTAGTAACCAGAGCCCAGGCCAGGAGAAAAATACAGGCCAGAAGCAACCTGAAAAAGGAAATGACCAATGGGGAGGCGCTGGAAAGCCTGGCCAGAATCGACCCGAAAGAGACAGCAAGTAAAGCAACCAGGGTGATGAAAAGAAGCCTTTTGTCCATGTGTCCTAATGGGTGATCATCGTTCCCTCAAATCTCACCGAATCCGGGGCAAGTTCCATAAGGAAAAGGAGAACCCCTTTCAATTGGGACGAGGGTAAAGCAGGTGAAGCGGGCATCTCCAATTTTTCCATTAATTCCTGGATTTTTTCTCCGTTTAAGTAAAAGAAAAGATGGTATTTCCCCAAAGCAGAGGCAAAGAGCTTAAATTGCTCCTCTCCACCCAGCGCGGTTTCCAACCCTTTCTCCCTCTTAATTAAACTTTCCAGGGACTCAGCGCTGGTAGTTATTAAAAGATGCTTTTCAGTGAGTGCATAGTAAAAGTCTCCCTGGGAAGTGGAGATTTTCCTGGCCAGGACACCATCTATTTGCACGGTCTCAAAAGAAAATTCCTCTCCAGCACCCTGAGATAGAAGTTGCTCCAATTGCTTCAGGGTTTCAGTAGCCTCGAGATAGCTTTGCTGGTTCAGTTCAAAGGTAAGACTAAAGGGATATGGGACTCCTGAGCTGTCCACGGTCATGTAGAGTTCCATTTCTCCATTTAAAAAGGAGAGGTCCAATGGAGGCAGGGGACCTAAATTTGTGGCAATTAAGCTGTTGAACAGCTCACCCAGCCACCCGAATGAGGTGATGGCAACCGCTGAATCAGCGGGGGCCATCTTGAAGGGGGTCTCTGTTTTAGCCGGCGAATTGACGAATTTTGAAAGGATCTCAAAGGTGGTCCGCAGCTCCTTGCTCGGTGGATGACTGAGCAATTTTTCCAGATCCAAAGATAGCTCACCCCTGAAGTGGGGCTGAGCGTTTAATTCGTCGGCAAAAAGATAAAAATGGCTTACCTCCGGAGGAATATCTGGCATCAGGGAAAAGTTGGCAAAAACAAATAGGGAGGAGTTCCTGGGCATTTCCTCTTTTACGGAACGGAAAAGGGAATTGTTCTCGAGGGAAGAGGGGTTCTTCTTGAAAAGTGCAAGCAGGGCCTCCTCGGAGGAAGCTGCGTAGAGCACTTTTCCCTTCAGGGTGAGCCACACTTCGTTGTCCACCCAGCCTTTTACCAAGATATCCCCTACCCTTTTTTCCTCCACGCGCTTACCTTGCTCTTTGGCTTTGTCCTCCAGCCCCTTCAGGACATTCTCCGCCTGCGCTGGATCCTCCACCTCAACCTGCAAATAAAAATCCGGCTCCTCTCTGTTCCAGACAGCCGCAAGCTGGATGTTCGGCTTGAGCACACTAAGAAGTTGCTTCTCTAATTGATCAGCCTCGAGCTCCTTGAAAGGGTTTTCAAAGCCAGGAGCTATCGAGGGAATCTGGAGGGACTCAAGAAGCTCCAAAAAGGACTTTTGGTCTGAAGTGAAAGAAAGATAGAAGCCACAATTGCTTGGAACCAGTTGAGACAAATTAAGTTCGGTGATCTGGGGAGGGGATGCAATTGACCCAATTAAGAAATAAAGCCCAATTCCCAGGGCAACAACTATAATCGCCACCAGTATCCCCACAATCAGATAGTTAACCCTGGGCTTTAATTGGGGGATTTGAAACCTGTATCCGCAACGGGAGCAAAAGGCTACGCCCTGCTCATTTTCCTGGCCGCACTGAGGGCAGAACATGCTCGATTATAACCTCCCTTTTTTGTTGATTATATACCTTTTGTCAGGGAGTAAGGGGTAACTTCAATACGGAGGCCAAAAAAAGACAGGCCTGGGCTCTGGATATAAATTTATCGGGCTCCAGTTTACTGCCGACGCTGATATACCGGTAAAAGCGAGTCTCGACAAGAGGAGGATTGCTCAAGAAAAATGCCCTTAAAAACGGCTCCGACCAGTGGCCCTCAGTGTCGGAGAAAGGAAGGGAGCCTTCTTTCACCTCCAGATTGGCAGCCCGGGCAAGGGCAGCCAGAGCCTGCGCTTTGGTCAGGGGATCTTCCGGGCGGAAGGTGCCGTCATCAAAGCCGATCATCCATCCTGATCGGGCACACAGGTCAATGGCTTTGGCATACCAGGAATCTGGGTTTACGTCAGGAAAAGTCCTGTTTTCCCCTTCCTCAGGGGTAAAGGTTGCCGCAAGCAGGGTAGCAAATTGCGCTCTGGTAAGGAAGGAATCCGGGCGGAAGGTGCCGTCATCAAAGCCTTTCACAATTCCCTTCTGGAAAAGAGACGCCACCCATGGTGAGCTCCAGTGATCCTCCAGGTCAAAAAAGGAAGAGGATAAGGATTGGTGCCTAACTGGTGCAGAGGAAGGCAACTCGGTCCAGGCTATTCGCTCCAGAGTGCCCACCTTGTCCTGCCAGGCGATCAGGTTTCCCCAAATTGCTGGAGCATCCTGTCCTGTTACCGACTTATAGGGAACAAACACTTGCCCGGTGTTCAGGTCAAAAACTTCTATCTGCCTGTACCCATCCTTGTAAAGAGTGTAAGCCACCCAATTGCCGTAGATTGTGGGCCAATATATGGCACTCCTGTTTGTCCGAGAACCGCTCTCTGTTACCAGCACAGAGGTCTGGCCGGTAGGGATTTTGTACATGTAAAGTGAGGCTGTTCCGTCCTCGTGATTTACGCTCCAGACTATTTTGTCGCCAAAAATATCCGGGACACCTGCTGCCTCAGGCTTATTGGGGTTATGCACCCAGACCGGGAGCTCCTTTTCTAAAGTGAGGTCGTACATATATATATCGGTAAAGTTGAAGTTCTCCCTACCATCCAGCCAGACTATTCGGTCTCCGTCAATGGAAGGGAACATCTGGTTTCCAGGAGATAGACTGATAGGACGCTCAGTTCCCTTTTTAAGATCATAAAGGTAGATGTCCGCGTTGCCGTTCCTTTCATCCTGCCAAACAATGTAGTCCTTCCAGATGGAGGGAGACTTGTGGGAACCCGGGCTGGTGCAAATGGGAATTTCCTGCCCTGAGTTTAGATCGTACATGTAAATATCCCATTTCTCCACCTTTGTGTTCATCTGCCGTTTGTCCATCCATACTACCTTGTCCCCGTAAATTTCGGGCATATACTGATCGGCAGGGTTTGTGCAGATAGGAATCTCCCTTCTTGTTTCAATATCGTATAAGTAAATGTCCAGGTTCCCAGCCCTGTTATCCACCCATACGATCCTTTTGCCGGAAATCGCGGGAAACCACTGAAAGGAACCGCTGGGAGAGACAAAATTTATACCGCTGGCCAGAATTTTGAGAGGCTCTGCGGGGATTAAAACGCAGACTATCAGAAAAAGAAGCGCTATCGCTCGTATTTTTTCAACTTTGCCCACAACTTTATCAGCCTTTCCTTAATGTATTTTTCCATTCCCTCAATGGTCGGATAATAATATTGCCTCAACTTTAACTCTTCTGGCAAGTAAAGCTGTTCCACAAAATGCCCCTGGTAGTCGTGGGCGTACTTGTAATCAGCACCGTGCCCCAATTGCCTGGCTTGAGGGTAGTTGGCGTCCCGCAAGTGCAAGGGGACTGAAGCAGTGCTCGCTTCCTCCACATCCTTCATGGCCTCCGCAATGCCCAGATATACCGCGTTGCTTTTGGGAGCGCAGGCTACATATACGGCGGCCTGAGCTAAGGGAATCATAGCTTCAGGCATACCGATGAACTCAACGGCCTGAGCACAGGATGTAGCCACCACAATCGCCTGAGGGTCAGCGTTTCCCACGTCTTCGCTTGCGCAAATCATGATCCGCCGAGCGACGAATTTTGGATCCTCTCCCGCATAAAGCATGCGCGCCAGCCAATACAGGGCGGCATCTGGGTCAGAACCGCGCATGCTTTTAATAAAAGCGGAAATTGTATCGTAATGCCCGTCTGCGTCTTTGTCGTAGGTAATCGCCCTCTTTTGCAGAGCATCTTGAAGAATGGGGAGGTCAAGGACAACCTCCTCCAATTGATCCTGGGATTTCATGTTGAACGCCCATTCCAGGGCATTGAGGGCTACCCTGGCATCCCCGTTCGAAATTCGCGCCAGAAGCTCGATTCCTTCTTCTGTGATCCGAACGGGAAAGTTACCCAGTCCGTTTTCTCGGTCCTTCAGCGCCCTTTCTACGATTTCGCGAATATGCCCTTCTTCCAGAGGCTTAAGCTGAAACACCCGAGATCGAGAGACAAGGGGAGAAATAACCTCAAAAAATGGGTTCTCGGTGGTAGCTCCAATCAAAATGACGGTGCCATCCTCAACGAAAGGAAGAAGAGCGTCCTGTTGAGCCTTATTGAAGCGATGAATCTCGTCAATGAAAAGGACGGTCCTTTGACCGTAAAGCTGTTTTCTTTGGGCTTCTTTCACTATTGCCCTGAGCTCTTGAAGCCCGGTAGTCACGGCCGAAATCTGTACAAAGTAAGCTTTAGTCTGCCGGGAAATAATATGTCCCAGGGAAGACTTGCCGGATCCAGGAGGGCCCCAAAGTATGCAGGGGAAGAGGTTATCGCTCTCAATGGCCTGCCTTAAAATTTTCCCCTTGCCCACGATGTGCTCCTGCCCCACAAACTCGCCTAAACTCGCAGGCCTCATCCTCAAGGAAAGAGGCCTTTTATCAAAATTCCCCTTATCTTCTGACTCAAAGAGTGCCATTCAGAGAAACTCCCCTCTTTACCTGTGGTCAGTATAAGTATAATTTATTTAATTCAAAGCACACGAGGAGAACAATGTTAGATTTAAAGCTTTTACGGCAAAATCCGGAGTTCATCAAAGAAAGCCTCCAAAAAAGAGGCCGGGATCCACAAATTGTCTCGGAAATTCTTTTGCTTGATCAGGAATGGCGAGTCTTGACCGCGGAGCAGGGGAAATGGCAAGCGGAATTGAATCGCCGCTCCGAGGAAATAGCGGAGTTGAAAAGACAGGGGGCGGACTTTACTTTACAGCAGTCAGAGCTGCGAGAGCTCTCTGATCGGATAAAGAGCTTAGCAAGCCAGCTGAAAGAAAAAAAAGAACAAATAAAGATCCTTTTGGAAAAAGTTCCCAACCTTCTGCATGAGACCGTTCCCTGGGGAAAAGAGGAAAAGGACAACCGATTGGTAAAAAGAGGAGGTACCATAAGGGAGTTCGACTTTAACCCTCTTCCCCACTGGGAAATAGGAACGCGGCTAAAGTTAATAGACTTTGAGCGCGGGGCAAAGATTGCTGGAAGCGGGTTTATCCTTTATACCGGTTGGGGGGCGAAGTTAGAACGGGCCCTGATCAACTGGATGATTGACTTTCACAGGGAGAAACACGGCTACAGGGAACTCTGGCCTCCCTATGTGATAAACAGAGAAGCGGCTTACGGAACAGGTAAACTGCCGGATTTCGACGACCAGATGTACCGGTTCGAGAACGCGGAGTTCTACCTCAATCCCACCGCAGAGGTCCCGGTAACTGCCCTTCATGCTGAGGAAACGTTTGATGAGGAGGATCTTCCTATTTACTACGTAGCCTACACGGCCTGTTTCCGACGCGAAGCAGGAGCAGCAGGGAAGGATACCAGGGGGCTTCTCAGGGTTCATCAGTTCGACAAAGTGGAGCTTGTAAAGCTAACCCGGCCAGAGAAGTCCTATGAGGAGCTGGAGAAAATGCTTTTAGACGCGGAGGATATCTTAAAAGCTCTGGGTTTGCCTTACGAAATAGTCGAGCTCTGCTCTTCGGAGGTAGGCTTCACCGCCGCCAAGGCCTACGATATCAATGTGTATTCCCCGGGAACCGGAAAATGGCTCGAAGTTTCTTCCTGCAGCAATTGCACCGATTATCAGTCCCGGCGCCTCAACATCAGGTACAAGAGCAAAGAAAAGGGAAAACCGGAGTTCGTACATACTCTGAACGGTTCAGGCATTGCTCTGGCCAGGACACTGGCAAGCATCCTAGAGAATTATCAGGAAAAGGACGGATCGGTTATAGTTCCCGAGGTTTTGCTGCCATACGTCGGGGTAGGTAAAATAAAAGCGTGACGGATGGGTGGCCGAGTGGTTTAAGGCGCCGCACTTGAAATGCGGTGGGCTAAAAGCCCCGTAGGTTCGAATCCTATCCCATCCGCCATTTTCCTTGGAGGCAGGCACTCCTTAAAGCCTCCGGATATCATCCTTCCCAAAAGGTTCTGCTTTCTGAAGAGAAAAAATTATAGCCTTAAACAGCCTGGGAAACCCGAATAAACAGTTTCAAAATGAACAATCAAAAGAATCTACTGGGCAAGCTTTTTGCGCCAGCGTGTGCCTTCGGGCGTGTCTTCGAGAATTATACCCTTTTTTAAGAGCTCAGCTCTAATCTGATCGGCTCTGGCAAAATCCTTGTTTTTCCTAACTTTCTCCCTTTCCTTAATCAGACGTACTATCCATTCCTCCAGGGGCTCCTTCTCCTCAAGGATACCGAGCACCTGGTCGAATTCCTCCATGGTTTTAACGGCCAGCTCAGCGTCTTGCCTATTCAGCTTATTATCCAAAATCAGCGGGTTGAGATCGTGCATTAGGGAGAACGTAGCGGAAATGGCTCCAGAAACGTTCAGGTCGTCGGCCAAGGATAGAGCAAATTCCTCCTTTCTGCGATCAAGGATGGCAACAATTTCTGCGCTCTCCTCCCCTTTTATTCCAGCATGTTCCTTAAGCCTGTGGTAGAAATCCAAAAGTCGGTCTACGCTTTTTCCAGCCTGTTTAAGAGAATCGAAGGTGAAGTTGAGCGGGTTGCGGTAATGAGTGGACAAAAGCAAAAACCTGATCGCCTTAGGAGAATAGCCCATGCTTTGTAAGTCCCTGAGCGTGTAGTAATTGCCCTTAGATTTAGCCATCCTCTCGCCGTTTACCTGGAGGTGCTGGGAGTGCATCCAGTAGCGCACAAAGGTCTGGCCGGTAGCTGCCTCACTTTGAGCTATTTCGTTCTCGTGATGCGGAAACATGTTATCCACTCCCCCGGTATGAATATCAAAAGTGGGGCCGAGATAGTGCATAGACATGGCGGAGCATTCAATGTGCCAGCCAGGACGTCCCGGGCCAAACGGGCTTTCCCAGAAAGGCTCGCCCTCTTTTTTCCCTTTCCAGAGCACGAAGTCTCCAATTTCCTCTTTCTCGTACTCATCAGCATCCAGCCGGGAAAAAGCGCGCCCTGACCCTTTTATTCTCGAAAGGCGTCCGTACTGGGGAAATTTGGAAATATCGAAGTACACGGAATCTCCAAGTTCGTAGGCATAGCCTTTCTCCAATAGAATCCTCACCAGCTCGATCATCTGGGGAATGTATTCCGTGGCTTTTGGATAATACTCTGCCGGTTCCATGTTTAAGGCCCGCAAGTCCTCGAAAAAGGCTTTAATATACTGGCTGGTATACTCAGATATGGGGATCCCTCTTTCCCTTGAGGCCTTGATAATTTTATCCTCAACGTCCGTGAGATTCATTACCTGGACCACTTTAAATCCCAAAAATTTCAGGGAGCGGCGGAGCAAATCCTCAAAAACGAAGGTGCGGAAATTGCCAATGTGCACGTAGTCGTATACTGTAGGACCACAGGTGTACATGCGCACCTCGCCCTCCCTTAAGGGAGTGAAAGTTTCTTTTCTTCTGGAGTAAGTGTTGAACAGTTTAACTTTTACTACTTTCATTAGAGGAATTATACATTGCTCTTAGGGGATGTTAATATTTATTGAGGATTGGAAAATGAAAAAGGCCCTGGCAATAGTTTTGAGCTTAGTTTTTTGTTTACCTGGGGGGCTTTTTTCGAGCGCAGCGCCCGGGATTTTCCCTGACCTTGAAAGCCACTGGGCGCGCGATGATGTTTATGCGCTCTACCAAATTGGTGTTATTTCCGGGTACCCTGATGGGAAATTTTACCCCGACAGGCTCTTGAACGAAGGGGAGCTTCTGAAAATGCTGACTGAAGCGTTAGGCCTGGATTCCCCGGAAATTTCAGCTTTTCATTGGGCTTTTCCTCATTATTTGCTCCTGAAAGACCTGGGAGCCTTACCATGGGAAGAATTTCAGCCAGAGTACCTGCCAACCCGAGGAGAAATCTCTGAAGTCCTCAGGAGGGCATTTTATCCAGACTTAGATGCCCTCTGTGAGTCAAGCTTCCAGGACGTTCCTCTCGAATACCCCTATTTCAGCTCAATAGAGCTCCTGCATCAGCTGGGCATCCTCATAGGAAAGTCCAGAGGTGAATTCTTTCCCGAGGAGAAAGTTACCAGAGCAGAGGCGGCGGTAATGATTTGCCGTCTCATCGGTAGAGAGAAAGTGACCCAGGAGCAGAATACCCCCTTCGGACCTATCAGGGTCGAGTGCCATCCTGCCCGGGTCATGCAAGGAGGTTTCATTGAAGTTAATGTGAATTCTCCCCGGGAATTAGCTTTGACCCTGTTTTTTGAAGGAGAACGGGTTATTCTGGGAGCTGACCACCGGGCAATAATCCCGGTTCCCCTCGAATCCGAAGAGGGATTGAAGAAAATTGAGGTTTTGGCCTCTCGAGATAATTCCAAGATCGAGGTGAACATAGAAGTTCTGATTGCCCCGAATTCCGTATATTCTGAAACTATCGAGCTCCCTCCTGAGGGCGTGGAGCTCCTCTCACCGGACCTATTAGCTGAGGAAAGGGAAATCCTGTACTCTGTGCTGACAAAGTCTTCATTCAATTACAGCCCTTCTTTTCCTTTTATCATGCCCCTCAGCTCCCCAATCCTTTCCCCTTTTGGCGCGGAGCGCGTTTATCCGGGCTGGGGCAACGACTACCATTGGGGAGTGGACCTCCAGGGCATAGAAGGCGAGGAAGTCAAAGCGGCCTCTGAGGGAGTTGTAGTTTTAACGCGTGAGCTTTACTCCAGGGGAAAAACGGTGGTAATAGACCACGGTTGTGGTCTATTCACCCTTTATTACCACCTGAAGGAAATCTCGGTAGCTAACGAACAGAAAGTGGAAAAAGGGGAAGCAATAGGCTTAGTAGGGGCTACTGGTGCTGTAACCGGGCCGCACCTTCACTGGGAAGCTCGCATTGGAAAAGTGCCCGTGAATCCTCTCATTCTGCTTCTGGGGGGATTCTAACCATGCCATCATGGCATTCCTTAACACCGGAACAAGTTTTGGAAAAAATGGGGTCTTCTTTGACCGGGCTTTTGGACGAGGACGCTCAAGCAAGGCTTTCTCAGTACGGCTTAAACGAACTGCAGGAAAAGAAGAAAAAATCCTTCTTCCTAAAGTTTTTGGAACAGTTTCAAAGCCCCTTAGTAGTGGTTCTTCTTGTAGCGATTCTTATCTCCGCAGTGCTTGGAGAGTTAGTGGACGCCATCGTAATCGCGGCCATCGTGATCATGAATGCCGTGCTCGGCCTTGTCCAGGAAAAAAAGGCCGAGCAGGCGCTCAGGGCTTTAAAGCAGATGGCTGTCCCTAAAGCCCAGGTCGTCAGGGATGGTCAGTTAATGGAAATCAAAAGTACCGAAGTTGTCCCTGGCGACATCATGGTTTTGACAACAGGCGGCAGAGTCGCGGCTGACGCCCGAATTGTTAAGTCCTTTAACCTTCAGGTCGATGAGTCGCCTTTAACTGGTGAATCTGTGCCCGTGGAAAAATCGGTCGCTCCTTTGTCAGAAGGAACTATCCTGGCGGAACGCAAAAATATGGTTTATTCAGGCACGACAGTCACATACGGGCGCGGGGAAGCAGTGGTCACTGCCACCGGTATGTCAACGGAAATCGGCAAAATCGCATCCATGCTGGAGCAAACAGAAAAGGAAGCTACGCCTTTACAGAAAAGCCTGGATCAGGTAGGGCGAAACCTAGCCTTGATGGTATTGGGGATTTGCGCGGTCGTCTTTGCCCTGGGTATTATCCAGGGCGCTCCGATCTTGTTCATGCTGCTCCTTTCAATAAGCCTGGCCGTGGCCGCTATTCCTGAAGGGTTACCAGCCGTGGTTACCATCGTCCTGGCTCTGGGAACCCAAAGGATGGCTCAGGAAGGAGCGATTATCCGGCATTTGCCGGCGGTAGAAACGCTCGGGTCCACCTCCATCATCTGCTCTGACAAAACCGGGACCATGACCCTGAACGAAATGACTGTGGAGAGAATTTTTACCACCGATGGCACATATGAGGTCACAGGTAGAGGATTCACCCCTCAGGGAAATATTGTCGGTCAGGGCGGAATCAATAACGCTCTTCCTGCCAACCTGGAGCTTCTTCTAACCTCAGCCTCTTTGAACACTGATGCCTTGCTGGTAAAGGGGAGCGAGAAATGGGAAATAAGAGGAGACCCCACTGAAGGGGCCCTGGTAGTCCTCGCGGCTAAAGCCGGGTTGGATAAAGAGAAGCTGCTTTTAACCTTTAAACGGGTTCACGAAATCCCCTTTACCTCGGAACGAAAAATGATGACTACCATTTACGAGAGAAATGGCTCTCGATTGGCCTTCTGTAAAGGAGCACCGGACATCATAATCCACCGCTGCAACCGCTACCAGTTGCATAATGAGATCAAAATTTTAAGCGAGGCGCTAAAAGCGGAGATTATCCGTAAGAATGAAGAAATGGCCAGAGAAGGCTTGAGAGTTCTGGGCATAGCTTATCATCCGGATCCCTCAGAAACGAAACCGGAGGCTGATCTAATTTTTTTGGGATTAGTGGGCATGCGTGATTCCGCCCGGGAAGAGGTAAAAGATGCTATCGCCACCTGTCGTAAAGCGGGAATCAAACCGGTCATGATTACCGGTGACCACCTGCTAACAGCAACCGCCATTGGCTCTTACCTTGGGTTGATCCAGAATGAGGAAGAGGCCGTAACGGGGGCTGAGCTGGAAAGGCTCCCTTTTGACGATCTTGTCAGGCTGGCTCCTAACTTATCAGTCTATGCCAGGGTTTCTCCGGAGGACAAGAGGAAAATCCTCACAGCTTATCAGAGTTCGGGGTATGTAGTAGCTATGACCGGTGATGGGGTCAACGATGCTCCCGCTTTAAAGCAGGCAAATATTGGCGTCGCCATGGGAATCACCGGAACTGATGTGAGCAAGGAAGCTGCAGATATGGTTCTTACCGACGATAACTTCGCGACCATCGTTCGGGCAGTGAAGGAAGGACGAACTATTTTTGCTAATATCAAAAAATTCATCTCGTTTCTTTTGGCCTGCAACCTGGCTGAGGTGCTGGCGGTTTTTGCAGGCTTCCTCCTTTTTCCCGCCCGGGAACCAATCCTCACACCTGCCCAGATTCTCTGGATGAACCTGGTCACCGATGGCCTCCCTGCTCTGGCCCTGGGGGTGGACCCCCCTGAAAAGGATGTGATGGATCGGCCACCCAGAAGTAAAAGAGAGGGAATTTTCACAAAACGAGTACTTTCAAGGATTGCAGTTTCAGCATTAGTAATGGCTGCTTCCACGTTGGCGGCTTTCGTCTACGGGCTTGGCTTTTCCATCGCCAAGGGTGAAACTATGGCCTTTACCACAATCGTAACCCTGGAGTTGATTTACGGTTTCTTTTCCCGCTCAGAGAAGCTTCCCGGGTGGAAACTGGGCATCCTGACAAATAAGTACCTCCTGTGGTCTGTCATCCTGTCTTTGGGATTGCAGTTGCTGATCATTTACCTGCCCTTCATTTCCCCGCTTTTTGGCACAGTTACCCTTTCTTTGAAGGATTGGGGGGTTATTGTTCTCCTCTCTTTTTTTAACGTAGGGATCCTCGAAGGGATAAAGGGGCTTATTTTCGCAAAAATAAAAGATTAGAGGAAGAGGTTCCTGATTAACAATCTGGCATAGCGCCAAAAAAGCTTAAAGCTATAATGAAACTTTGACTCACCAACCTCTCTCATCCTTAAAGTGATCGGTACTTCCTGAATGTGCAGCTTTCTTTTTTTTCCTAAAAGAACCTCCTCCAGCTGGATGGAAAAATCGTCTTCACGGCAATCCAGGATCAATGATAGGGACTGCTTGCTGAATCCCCTGAAGCCAGAGGTGGCATCCCGAACCGGGATACCCATTAACCGGCCAATTAAGTTGCCTGCCCAGCTCAAGAGCTGACGCCAAAAAGGGACTCCCTCCATTTTCCCCTCAGCCACGTACCTGGAACCGATTACGACATCAGCTCCCTCCTCGAAGGCCCTGTGAAACAAAGAAAGGTAGGATGGGTCGTGTGTCAAATCTGCATCCATCAGGACAAAAAAATCGGCCCTTTCCCTCAAAAGAAACCTAACTGCAGTTTTTACAGCCTGCGCATATCCTTGATTTTTCTCATGATCGAGCCTGTGCACGTTGGGAAAGTTTCGCATGGCCCCCTCAATCTCCTGTGGGGTACCGTCTGTTGAGCCATCATTTACGCAAAGGATTTGCCATTCCCAGGATCGTCTCCGGAACTCTTCCTCCAAAGAAAGCACCAGGCGCAGGACGTTGCCTTCCTCGTTGTAGCAAGGAATCACTACCCATCCCTTTTCCAGCATAAGACCAATAAAGGGACAGCCGAGAGATTTGTCAATATTGGAAAAAAATCAGAATCGCAGCATCTATAAAAATCGAGGCCTAAAGAGAACTAAAAATCTTTCCCGGAGAAATTGCCGTAGGAAGCGAGGACCATAATTTATGGACGCAGGACCCGTCCCGGAGAAGCAGACCCTAAATCTAAAAAGCAGCGCCTTTGATGGCATCCATGCTGATATTTACTTATAAGCGCCTCAATAGCTAAAATTTCCCTGTGCGAAAGACTTTATGGATTTTGCTCATTGTCCTTTTCCTATTGCTAAGGCTTTATGGCATCACCAATCCTCTAAGTGAACACGCTTCCTGGAGGCAAGCGGACACTGCCGCTATGGCCTCCAACATGCTAGATCATTTCTCCCTTTACCCTCAACTGGATTACGACGGCCCCCCGCCAAATTATGCCGAGCTGGAGTTCCCCTTGCTCGCGCTCTTTGTGCTTCCTTTCTATGCGTTATTTGGCCCCCAGATCTGGATGGCGCGCCTGATGGCACTATCCTTCTCCCTACTTTCTTTGATATTCCTCGTACTTCTGACAGGAAGAAAAATAGGCGAAAAAGCGGGATTCATTGCTGGCTTCCTCTACGCGCTGCTTCCATTTAATATCTTCTACAACCGCGCGGTGATGCCCGAGCCGGTCCTTCTAGCTACAAGTCTGGGCAGTTTGTATTTCTTCAGCCTTTATCTAAAGAAGACTAATTTAAGGAACTGGATTTTGAGCGCTTTATTCCTGTTTTTGGCAATACTTTCTAAGCCAAATTTTCTTTTCCTGGGGCTTGTCTTTCTATTTTGGCTGCTTCAGGAAAGAGGTTTTCGGGGTTTGCTGGATTGGCGAATCTGGCTTATGGTTTCTGCCACATTTGTACCTTCTTTTCTGTATTTTTTCTCTGCTCATCAGGTTGCCGAAAAAACGTTCCTTACCTCCTTAATTTCCGTGCACATGCTCCCGAACTTTCTGACGACTGCGGCATCCGCCGAATTCTGGAAATTCCTTCTGTATCGGCTTGCCGAAAGGGTCCTAACCTGGCCTGGGCTGGTTCTATTCGCAATCGCGCTCCTCTTTTCCCTGACAAGAAAGGAAAGCAGGTTCATTTTCGTATGGACAGTTAGCGTGCTCATTTACTTAGTATTTTCCTCGCTTCCGGTGCAGCTGGAACACGACTATTATCACTTATTGATAATTCCTCCATTTGCTGTGGCCTTGGGGCACCTTTTCCAGGAGTTGTCAAAGCTGAAAATTAAGGCCTTTTCCCTGCAGAATATTGTTTACGGTCTGCTGCTTTTGGCTTTTTTAGTGGTTTTCGCTGAGGGGTTAACGGGGGTGGGAAAGTTCTGGTGTGTGGATAACTCTCCTGTTGAAATAGGGAAGACCATACGTCTGCAGACTCCTGAGGACTCTTTAATCGCGATCGACCAAATGAACCCTGTTTTCCTTTTCTACAGCGAACGAAAGGGCTGGAGGTTAGAAAACGGCCTGAATTTAGAAAAGGTATTAGAGTTGAAGGAAGCAGGGGCACAGTTCTTGGCAGTCACAAGCAAAGAGGGTAAGATAAAGGTTCCGGAGTTAAAGAAGCACTTCGAGATTCAAGAGGACAGTGCTCTATTAACTCTTTTCAAACTGAAATGAACGGAGGAGAAAATGAACACGGTTGAAAGGTGCCCGACATGCGGCTCGATAAAGTGCCCATCCTGTGGGGCTCCCCTTAAGGAAGGGGTAAGCTCCTGTCCATATTGCTTTGTGGAGATCAGGATTTCCGAGGACGGGAAGGAATTCCTCAAAGTGGAGCGTTTGGTATGTCCCCATTGTGGTGCCAAGATATCAAGGTCTGATCCGTTCTGCCCCTCCTGCAAGCGCAAGGCCTGGCAGTACTGCCCTAACTTAGAATGCACCGAAAAGTTTGACCTGAATGCCAAAAACTGTCCACTCTGCGGAACGGATGTGAAGGAAGGAATTAAAAGGCTGCAATCATCTTGGGAAAACCTCCGGGAAAATGCAGGGTCCAAGGCCGAGGAGATCGAGTCTCAGTTAGATCCCGAAGAGCACATCCTGATCCTGCTCAATGCCGTGGAGGACACCCTGATTTTGACCGACTCTCGCCTGGTACACCGAGCCGGGCGCAATTACTTCACTTATCTTTATTCGGAAATTGAGGACGCTTCCTTGGACAAATTCGGGAACTTAATCATCTCCTTAGGAGGAGAAAAGCCTCACGAAATTTTGATTATCTGCCCTACCAAAAAAGAGGGGGTTTTTAGCCAGGCTGTAAAATTCTTGCTCAAATTGCGCGACCGATCAAGGGCATAAGGCTATTTCCTCTTGAGGATTGCGTTAAAATTTGCATGAAGCGCCCGTAGCTCAAGGGATAGAGCGACGGCCTCCGGAGCCGTAGG
>Ga0315282_10001602_pt1 | contig 42437 bp, 45 predicted proteins | sample YL17G07_20_MG_FD_203693 | JGI IMG/M metagenome (GOLD analysis project Ga0315282, IMG submission 203693) | Sediment microbial communities from Yellowstone Lake, YNP, Wyoming, USA - YL17G07_20 | ecosystem: Environmental > Aquatic > Freshwater > Lake > Sediment | place: USA: Wyoming | collected...
GCGCGAGCAGAACGCGCCGTTCGTCAAGGCCGTCGCCACCGGCCTGCCGCTCGTGACCTGCAAAGCTGCCGTCTCGCTCGACGGCAAGGTCGCCGCGGCGAGTGGCGACGCAAGGTGGATCTCGTCGGCTGAAAGCCGTCGGCGCGTGCACGCCATGCGTGCGCGCGCCGATGCCGTGCTGGTCGGCGCCGGGACCGTGCGTCGCGACGACCCGCGGCTCACCGTGCGCGATGTCGCCGGCGACGACCCCGTGCGCGTCGTGGCGACGCGAGGCGGCGAGCTACCGCCGACGGCGCGTCTCGTGCGCACGGCGCGCGAGACGCCGACCGTCGTCTTGGCCGAGACCGTGTCCGAGGCGGCGACAGCCGCGCTGCGCGAGCGCGGCGTCGAGGTCGTTGCGGCCGGCCCCGAGGCCGGCCTGCACGGCATGCTGGCCGCGCTGGCGCAGCGCGGCCTCTTCGACGTGCTCTGCGAGGGCGGACCGACCCTGGCCGGCGCGCTGCTGCGCGCCGGGCTGATCGATCGCGTGGCTCTCTTCGTCGCCCCGCTGATCGTCGGCCACGGCGCTCCAGAGCTCTTCGGCATCGACGCCGCGCAGACCATCGAGGAGGCGCTTCGTCTGCACGACGTGTCGTGGGAGCCGAGCGGCCCCGACATGCTCCTGAAGGCGAGAGTGACGCGATGGTGATGTCGACGACAGCGTCGGCCCTCGGGCGGCAGGAGGCCGCCTGATGTTCACCGGCATCGTCGAAGAGGTAGGGCGACTCGTCCGCGTCGAAACCGGGGCGCAGAGTGCGACGGTGACCGTGGGCGCGGGCGCCGTCCTCGAAGGCGCGCAGGTCGGCGATTCGATCCTCACGGCCGGCGTCTGTCTCACCTTGACGAACCTCCGACGCGACCGCTTCAGCGCCGACGTGCAGCCCGAGACGTTACGACGCACGACCCTGGGCGAGAAGGCCCCGGGGTCGCCGGTCAACCTTGAGCGCTCGCTCACCCTGCGGTCGCGCCTCGGCGGGCACTTCGTCGCCGGCCACGTCGACGGTGTGGGCGCGGTGAAGCGCCTCGAGCCGGTCGGCAACGCGATCGTGGTCACGCTGGAGGCGCCGAAGGAGGTCACGCAGGCGAGCGTCGACCAGGGCTCGATCGCCGTCGACGGGGTCAGCCTGACCATCGTGAAGGTCGACGGGGGAGAGCTGAAGGTGTCGTTGATCCCCCACACCGCCGCGGTCACGACGCTGGGCCGCCTCCGTCCGCGCGCACGGGTCAACCTCGAGGCCGACCTCATCGGTAAGTACGTGTACGCGTTCCTCACGAGGGTCGGCGGCAGGGAGCCGCCGGCCGCCGTCGGCCGCGGGGGACTGACTTGGGAGAAGCTGGGCGAAGCGGGGTTCCTGTGAGCCGTAAGCGTGAAGAAGCGGGGTTGTGATGAACAGTGATCGCCGCGGCGTGACCGCCGTGCAGCCATGCCACAAGCCGGCCCCGTTCGCCACGATCGAGGAGGCATTGGCCGACATCCGCGCCGGCAAGATGGTGGTCGTGTGCGACGACGAGGACCGCGAGAACGAAGGTGACCTCACGCTGGCGGCCGAGTTCGCCACGCCCGAGACCATCAACTTCATGGCCAAGCACGGCCGCGGGCTGATCTGCCTGGCGCTCACACCCGAGCGCTGCGAGGAGCTCGCGCTCAACCCGATGACCAGCCACAACTCGGCCAAGTATCAGACGGCCTTCACCGTCTCCATCGAGGCACGCGAGGGCGTCACCACCGGCATCTCGGCCGCCGATCGCGCGCGGACGATCCAGGTCGCCATCAACCGGGCCTGCGGCCCACACGACCTGGTCCAGCCGGGGCACGTCTTCCCGCTCACGGCCAAGCCGGGCGGCGTGCTGGAGCGCACCGGGCAAACCGAGGCCGGCGTCGACCTGGCGCACCTAGCCGGCCTCACGCCGGCGGCAGTCATCTGCGAGGTCATGAACGACGACGGCACCATGGCGCGGGTGTCCGATCTGATCCCGTACTGCCAAGAGCACGGTCTCAAGATCGTGACCGTCGCCGATCTGATCGAGTACCGTCGCCGCACCGAGAAGTTGGTGCGACGCGTTGCCGAAGCGACGCTGCCGACGAAGTACGGTAGCTTCCGAGCCATCGGCTACGAGTCGCTGATCGACGGCGCGCAGCACCTGGCGCTGGTCAAGGGTGACGTGGCCGGCAAGCCCGACGTGCTCGTGCGCGTGCATTCCGAGTGCCTCACCGGCGATGCCCTGGGGTCGCTGCGCTGTGACTGCGGCGAACAGCTCGCCGCGGCGATGCAACGCGTCGAAAAGGAGGGCCTCGGTGTCGTCCTCTATATGCGTCAGGAAGGACGCGGCATCGGCCTGCTCAACAAGCTCAGGGCCTACGCGCTCCAGGAGCAGGGTCGCGACACGGTCGAAGCGAACCTCGAGCTCGGCTTCCCGGCCGACCTGCGTGACTACGGCATCGGCGCGCAGATCCTGGTCGACCTGGGCCTCACGACGATCCGCACCATGACGAACAACCCCAAGAAGATCATCGCCCTCGAGGGCTACGGACTGCGTGTCACCGAGCGCGTGCCCATCGAGGTGGCGCCGCGAGAGGACAACGTGCGCTACCTGCGCGCCAAGCGCGAGAAGCTGGGGCACCTGCTTGTGCACGACGCGCTCTTCCCGGAGGAGGGCGACGAGGGATGACGAAAGGAGCCAGACGGCATGACGACCTTTGAAGGCAGGCTAAGCGGCAAAGGGTTGCGTTTCGGGCTCGTGGTGGGGCGTTTCAACGAGTTCATCTCGACGCACCTGCTCGACGGCGCACTCGACAACCTGAAGCGCCACGATGTGGACGAGGCCGACATCGACGTCGCCTGGGTGCCCGGGGCGTTCGAGATACCCGTGGTGGCGCAACAGCTCGCGCGCACGGGGCGCTACGATGCGGTCATCTGTCTCGGCACCGTGATCCGCGGCGGCACGCCGCACTTCGAGTACATCGCGAGCGAGGCGGCCAAGGGGATCGCCAAGGTGGGTCTCGATACCGACGTGCCCGTGGTGTTCGGCGTGCTCACGACCGACACGATCGAGCAGGCCATCGAGCGCGCCGGCACCAAGGCGGGGAACAAGGGCTGGGGAGCGGCCACGACCGCGCTCGAGATGGCCAATCTGATGAAGGTGCTGCCGACCGCGACGAAGGGCTGAGAAGAGGCTAGACGGCCTTCTGGACGCGGCCGGCGCGCAGACAGCGCACGCACACGTACGCCATCTGGGCATGCCCGTCGAGCATGATACGCACGCGCTGCAGGTTGGGGTCGAAGCGGCGCTTGGTGGCGCGGTGAGAGTGGCTGCGATTGTTGCCCATAGCGGGGCCTTTACCGCAGGTCACGCAGATTTTTGACATCGCAGCGTACTTCCTCGGTCGCTTGATTTGGTAACGGCCCGCAATTATGCTACAGCCGGTCGCGAGAAGCAAACGGGCGCGCCTCGTCACCCAAGACGTGCGCGGCTTGCGGGCGAAGCATGACGACGTTCAGCAAGGACATGGCGATTCTCGAAGCGCTCGAACTGCATCCCCAGGCGCGCGAGGTGTTCGCGCGCCACGACATGGCTTGCTGCCTGTGCGTCGGCGCCGACGTCGAGACGATCGAGGCCGGAGCCATCATGCACGGGGTCGACGCCGACACGGTGGTCGAGGCCCTCAACAGGCTTCCCACCCAGGAGTCGTAGACTCCTGCCTCCGACCAGCTCAGGTCATGTCCGAGTCTGAGATCAAGGTGCCGGGCGCGCGGGCCGGTGTGATCGGCGACATCGTCGTTGCCGATCTCGTCATCGTCAAGCTGGCCGGCTACGCCGCACAGACGACTTATGGCGTGATCGCCATGCATCGTTCGCCGCTGGCCGGCCTCGCTCGCCTCTTCCGTGGTCCCTTCACCGAGGGCGTCGACGTCGATCTCCGCGACGGCGAAGCCGAGATCGGCTTGCACGTCGTCATGGAGCGCGGCATCAACCTGGCGCAGGTGACGGCCAACCTGCGGGAGCAGGTCCGCTACCAGGTCGAGCAGTTCGCCGGCGTGAAGGTGAAGCAGGTCAGCGTGCGCGTCGAGGACGTTCGCGAGTGAACGCCCGGGCGCAGGCCATCGGGCTGGTACAGGGCGCGCTCGCAGCCGTAGAGGCCGAGCGCGCGTACATCAACGACCTCAACGTGTACCCGGTCCCCGACGGCGACACGGGCACGAACCTGGCTCTGACCGTACGCGCCATCCTCGACGAGCTCGAAGCGGCACACGGCACCGGCATCAAAGACGTCGCCGCCGCCATCGCCAAGGGGTCGCTCATGGGTGCACGCGGCAACTCGGGCGTCATCCTCTCCCAGATCATCCGCGGCGTTTGTGATGTCTGCAGCGTGACCGGCAGCCTCGACACGGGGCACGCCAAGCGGGCGCTGGTCGAGGGCGCGGAAGCGGCCTACCGCGCGGTTCGCCAGCCGGTCGAGGGAACCATGCTCACCGTCATCCGCACGATGGCCGAGGCCGCACAGGACGTGCCCGACTCGGCGCCGCTGGCGGCGCTGGCAGAGCACGTCGATCGGGCCGGACGCGTCGCCGTCGAGCGCACGCCCGAACAGCTCGCCGTGCTCAAGCAGAACGGCGTGGTCGACGCCGGCGGCTACGGGTTGGTCGTCATTTTCGGTGGGCTGCTGGCGATCGCCACCGGGCAGGCCGTTCAGAGGGTCGCCGCCCGGGAGGGCCGCGCTGCCGAGGCGGCGCGCGAGGTCATGGCGCTCAGACCGGCCGAGCTGTCGCGCTACCGTTACTGCACGAGCTTGGTCATCAAGGGCGCCGACGTCTCACGCGACGACGTCGAGGCGTTCGTGTCGGGCCAGGGCGACAGCGCGCTCGTCGTGGGCGACGAGGAGGTGCTCAAGATCCACGTGCACGTCGACGATCCCGGCGCGATCCTCAGCTTCGGCGCGAAACACGGCGGCATCGGCGCCGTCGAGATCAACGACATGCACGAGCAGACCCGCGAACGCGACGAGCGTCTCGCGGTCGAAACGCAGGCCAGCGCGGTCGTGGCGGTGGTCGCCGGCGAGGGCAACAAGAAGCTGTTCACCGGCCTCGGTTGTGGCGCCATCATCGACGGAGGGCAATCGATGAACCCGAGCGCCGCTCAACTTCTCGAGGCGGTCGACGCGGTAGCGGCGGCCGACGTCGTCGTGTTGCCCAACAACGGCAACGTCATCCTCGCCGCCGAGCAGGCCGCGACGATGAGCCGGCGACGCATCTTCGTCGTGCCGTCGCGGTCGATCCCGGCTGGGCTCTCGGCGATGGTCGCCTTTGACCCCGGTGTCGACGGCGCCGCCAACGCGATGGCCATGAGCAAAGCGATAGAGCGTGTGCACAGCGCCGCGATCACGCACGCGGTGCGCGACTCCGAGATCGACGGCGTACATGTCGCGCGGGGGCAGGCGATCGGATTGGTCGACGAGCGTTTGGTGGCAGCCGACGACGAGCTCCTCCAGGTCTTCCGCAACGTCGTGGGGAAGCTCGCCGAAGACGAGCCCGAACTGCTCACGATCCTCACGGCGCTGAACGGCTCGCAGATCACAGCCGACGAACTCGCGCGCGTGGCTCAAGAAGTCTGTCCGGCCTGTGAGCTGAGCCTCCACGAGGGTGGCCAGCCTCTCTACCCGATCCTCGCGGCGGCCGAATGAGCGCCGAACTCACTCTTGAGAACACCGCCATCGTCACCGATTCGACCTGCGATCCGCCGGCGCGGTACTGGTCGACGGCGGGGCTCGTCATCGTTCCGTTGCGGGTGCACTTCGGCAGCGAGACCTACCGCGACGGTGTCGACCTGAAGCCGCCACAGTTCTTCGAGAAGCTCGCCGCCTCCCGTGTGTTGCCGACGACATCGCAGCCGCCGCGCTCCGAGTTCGAGGCCGTCTACAGGGGGCTGCTCGAACGCTACGAGCACGTGATCTCGGTGCACCTGTCGCGCAACATGAGCGGCACTTACGAGGCGGCGCGGGCGGCCGCCGAAGGGTCGCCGAACGTGCACGTCTTCGATACGGGGAACGTCACGACGACGATGTCGCTGGCGGTCGAGCGTCTCTGGGCGCGTCTCGCTCGCGGCACGACCCTCGCAGAGGTGACGGCCTTTCTCGAGCGCTTCTACGACGAAGGCCGCATCCTCATCTATACCGCCACGCTCGAGTTCTTGCGGCGCGGCGGCCGTATCGACCGGGCCTCGTCGATGATCGGCGAGATCTTCGGCATCCGGCCGCTCATCGAGATCAACAGAGGGCACATCGACCCCTATGCCAAAGTGCGTGGCGTCAAACGCCAGACCGAGGCCATGGTCGCCTACCTCGAGAGATACGCGCCGCGAGGCAGGGAGCTGCATCTGGCGTTCACGCACGCCGCTTGCCCTGAGGGCGTGCCGCCCTTGCGCGAGGCGCTGCTGGCCGCGCGGCCCGACGCGATCGTCGACGTCGAAGGCGCGGTGGCGGCCGTCGTCGGCACGCACATCGGGCCGCAGGCAGTCGCCTTCGCTCTCATCACGGAGCCCTGACCGTGTCGGCGACGCCGCAACGGTTCGGCGGCGGTTGCTTCGCAAGCCCGCCTCCGCGACCGCCGTTCTTCGTCGATGCGGCACTGCTCGAGCAGCCGCTCTCGGTGCTGCCGGGCGTCGGCCCGTCGATGACGCGGCGCTTGAGCGGCCTCGGTCTGGTCACGGTCCGCGATCTCATCGACCACTACCCGCGGCGCTACGAGGACTTCACCGAACGCAAGCGCATCGCCGACCTGCGTCTCGGCGAGGAGTCGACGGTACGCGGGACGATCCAGCGCGTGAACGCCGAACGCACGGCGCGCCGCGGCGTGCGCCTGACCAAAGCCGTGGTGCGCGACGAGTCGGGCGCCGTCGAGGCGATCTGGTTCAACCAGCCCTATCTTGCCGAGGTGTTCGCCGAGGGCATGGAGGTGAGCTTGCGCGGCGTCTACAAGCCGAGTGGGCGGCGACCGTCGTTCATCGTGAAGGCGCACGAGATCCTCGCCGAGAGCGGAGAGACCGTACACACCGAGGGCATCGTGCCGGTGTACCCCGCGAGCGAGGAGGTGTCGGCACGCTTCCTGCGCGGGCTCCTGCACCTCGTGCGTCCGCTCATGCGCACGCTGCCCGACCCCTTGCCTGCTTGGGTGCGCGCCCGCGAGGGCCTGCCCTGCAGGGCCGATACGATGCTGGCCGTGCACGCGCCGCGTACGCTCGAAGAGGCGCGGGCAGCGCGAGCGCGCCTCGTGCTGGAGGAGCTGCTGCTCATGCAGCTCGGACTGCTGCTGCACAAGCGTCATGAGGAGGCGAGAGCGCGCGCGCGCGCGCTGCCGGCCCCCGACGGCCTCGTCGAGCGCTTCATCGGTGGCTTGCCGTTCACGCTCACCGACTACCAGGAGTGCGCCATCCGCGAGATTCACGGCGACCTTTGCGGCGTTCGGCCGATGCGGCGCTTGCTGCAGGGTGATGTGGGCTCGGGCAAGACGGTGGTGGCGCTCTATGCGCTCCTGCGTGCGGTCGAAGCCGGCGCCCAGGGCGCCTTCATGGCGCCCACCGAGACCCTGGCCGAGCAGCACATGGAGACGATCGAGCAGCTCGTGGCCGGCCTTGCCCGCGCCGAGCTGCTCACCTCCCGGCTGACCGCTGCCGAACGGCGCCACGCGCTGGCGCGCATCGCCGGCGGCGAGGTCGACATCGTCGTGGGCACGCACGCGTTGATCCAAGGCGACGTGGCGTTCGCCAACCTTGCCGTCGGCGTGGTCGACGAGCAGCACCGTTTCGGCGTCATGCAGCGCGACGAGCTCTCTGCGCGCGCCGTCACAGAGGGCGTGATGCCACACATGCTGTACATGACCGCCACGCCGATCCCGCGCAGCCTTGCCCTCACCGTGTACGGCGACCTCGACGTGACGACGATCGGGGGCTCGCCGGCCGGGCGCACGCCGGTGACGACCCGCCTGGTCGGGGAAGAGAAGCGGGCGCAGGGCTACGAGTTCATCCGCAGGCAGCTCGACAGAGGGCGCCAAGCCTACGTCGTGTGCCCGATCATCGAGGAGTCCGAGGCGCTCTCGGCGACGGCGGCTGCCAAAGAGGCGCAGCGCCTGGGCGCCACCGAGTTCCGCGACTATCGCCTCGCGGTCATCCACGGCCAGATGAAGCCGATCGAGCGCGAGCGCGTGATGGCCGCCTTCAGGGCCGGCAGGATCGATGTGCTCGTGGCCACGAGCGTGATCGAGGTCGGCATCGACGTGGCCAACGCCACGGTGATGATGGTCGAGAGCGCCGAGCGCTTCGGCCTCGCGCAGTTGCACCAGCTGCGCGGTCGCGTCGGACGCGGCACGGTCAAATCGTACTGCCTGCTGTTCGCCGACACCACGACGCGCAACGCCGACGCCCGCCTGAAGGCCATGCTCGAGACGACGAACGGCTTCGCGCTGGCCGACCGCGACCTCGAGATCCGCGGCGAGGGCCAGCTCTTCGGCGCCCGCCAGTCCGGGCTGCCCGACCTCAAGGTGGCCAAGCTCACGCGCGACCGCGCCGTCGTGCAACACGCGCGCAACCTGGCGCGCGAGATCCTCGACCGCGACCCCGCCCTCGACCAAGCGGGCGACCAGCCGCTGGCCGAGGCGCTCCAAGCGACCTTCGGCGAAGCGGCCGCCGGGCTCTTGAAGCCGTAGATGGGGGTATAGACTGCCTCAGATGAAGAGGCTGCGCGAGGTCATCCTCACCCACTCCAACACCGACTTCGACGCCTTTGCGGCGATGGTCGCGGCGCACAAGCTCTACCCCGAAGCGGCGCTCGTGCTCAGCGGCGCCGTGAATCGCAACGTGCGCGAGTTCCACAACCTTCATGCCGACGAGATCGAGACGGTCGACCCGGCGGTCGTCGAGCCCAGGTTCGTGAAGCGGCTCATCCTCGTCGAGACGACGCACGCCAACCGCCTCGGTGAACTGGGGCCGCTCTGTTACCAGAAGGGCGTCGAGGTGATCGTCTTCGACCACCATCGGCCCGAGGAGAAGGCGCCCGACTTCGTGAAGGACGATAACTTCATCACCTCCGAGGACGGCTCCCTGGTCACGCTGATGCTGCGCATCATCGCCGAGCGCGCCATCCCGGTGACGCCGCTCGAGGCGACCGTCTTCGCTCTCGGCATCCACGAGGACACCGGCTCGCTCGGCTTCTCGACCTCGACCGTGCGCGACGCGGAGGCATTGGCCTTCTGCATGCGCCGCGGCGCCAACCAGGCGCTCATCGAGCGGTACCTGCACAATCCGCTCACCAAGCCCCAACGCGACCTGCTCCGCACGGTGCTCGACACAGTTGAGGCCGAGGAGGTGGCCGGCCTCGAGGTTCTCGTCGCGGCGGTGCAGGAGGCTGAGTACGTCGAGGGCGTGAGCGTTGTCGCCCACAAGGTCGTCGACCTCACCAACTGCGACGCCTTCTTCCTCCTCGTGGAGATGGAGAAGCGCATCTTCATCACGGCGCGCAGCCGTGGCGGCCGGCTCGACGTCGCAGAGGTGCTCAAGCCACTCGGCGGCGGCGGGCACCCCGCCGCGGCGTCGGGTATCGTGAAAGACGTGACGCTGGCACAGGCCAAGCGACGGCTGCGCGCTTCCGTCGCGCAAACGGCCAGGCGAGCACGCACGGCCGAGAGCGTGATGTCGCAGCCTGTGCGCTGGGTGACCACCGAGACGAGCATCGACGAGACGCTCATCACGTGCCAGCGCTACGGGTACGGGGGCTTATCGGTGGTCGAGGACGGGCTCCTGGTCGGCTCGGTGGCACGCCGCGACCTCGACCGCGCCGTGAGTCACCAGCTCGGCCACGCGCCGGTGAAGGCCGTGATGACTACGGAGTCGCCGGTAGCGCACGCCTCCACGCCGCTCGAGCAAGTCGCCAAGCTCATGTCACGCGATCCGTTGGGGCGCATCCCGATCGTGAAGGACCAGGTCAGCGGGCCGGTGCGCGTCGACGACGTCATCGGTGTTGTGACGCGCTCCGATCTGCTGCGCGAGCTGCATCGCCGCGGAGAGTCCGATCGGGCGCCGACGGCGGCCGGCGTGGGCGATCGCCTGCGCGGTCTGGGGCTCGACGAGTTCTTCCGGCACGTGCAAGCCGTGGCGGCCTCGTATCGCGGCGTCTACCTCGTGGGCGGCTTTGTGCGCGACCTGCTGCTCGGCGAGCGTAATCTCGACATCGACATCGCCGTCGAGGGCGATGGCGTCGAGTTCGCCCGCGAGCTGGCGGCCAAGCTCTCGGGGCGCGTGCGCTCGCACCCGAAGTTCCAGACGGCGGTCGTCATCGCACCGGGTGCTTGTGGGCAGGAGCGCTTCCGCGTCGACGTTGCCTCGACGCGCACGGAGTTCTACGACTTCCCGGCGGCGTTGCCGAAGGTCGAGCACGCCAGCATCCGGCAGGACCTGGCGCGACGCGACTTCACGGTCAACGCCATGGCGGTGTCGCTCAAGCCTGAGGATTTCGGGGTGTTGCTCGACTACTTCGGGGGGATGGCCGACCTTGAGAAGAAGCGCATCAGGGTGCTGCACAACCTGAGCTTCATCGAGGACCCCACGCGCATCTTCCGCGCCGTGCGCTACGAAAGCCGCTACGGTCTGCGCATGGACCGCCACACGCTCAGTCTGGCTAGGAGCTGCAGCGACATGGACTTGATCGGCGATCTCTCCTCGGCGCGCCTGCGCGACGAGCTGGTCCTGCTGTTCACCGAGCCGAAGGTCGAGTTCGCCCTGCGGCGCATGCTGGATCTCGGCCTGGAGCGCGCGGTGCACCCGCGGCTGGCCCTCGAGGGCGAGACCCCAGGGCTGATCCGTGCCGGCGACGCCGTGTGGAAGCGCTTCCGGCTCGCCGACGAGGTGCCGCTGTGGCGGCTGCGCCTCGTCTGGCTGCTGCGCGAGCTACGCTCCGAGGAGATCGCCACGTGGGCCGAGCGCATGAAGTTCCGTCGCCGCGACGGCGAGGTGCTGGCGCGCGCGGGGGTCGTGGGCCGGCGCCTGGCGCAGCGGCTGGCGACCGGCATGAGCGTCGCCGATCTGCACGAGGCAGCCGAGGACCAGCCACTCGAGGCGGTCATCGTGGCGATGGTGCTGGGCGCGGGCGGGCCCGTCGAGACGAGGCTGGGCGACTACCTGACGCGCACGCGCTTCGAGCATCTCACGATCACCGGCGCCGACCTGCTGGAGCTCGGCTTCGAGGAGTCGCCGCGCCTGGGCGAGGTGATGCACGCGCTGCGGCGCCTGAAGTTGAACGGCGTCCTAGCGACGCGCGAGGACGAGCTCGAGGCGGCGCGACGCATGCTGTGAGTCGGCTCTTCCGCCAACCTGTACAATGACGTCAGTCGTGAACGGACTCTCCCTCGATGTCGTGCTCATCCTGCCGGTGCTGCTGGTCAGCCTCGTGCTGCACGAGCTCATGCACGGCGTGGTCGCCAACGCTCTCGGCGACCCGACGCCGCGCGCGTACGGCAGGCTCACACTCAATCCCATCAAGCACCTCGACCCGTTCGGCAGCCTCGTCCTCGTCGTGACGGCGTTCTCGGGCAACTTCCTCTTCGGCTGGGCGAAGCCCGTGCCCGTCAATCCGGCACACTTCCGCTCGCCGCAGCGCGGCATGATGCTCGTCGGCGCGGCGGGGCCGCTCACGAATGTGGCGCTGGCGGTCGCGGCAGCGCTGGTCATGCGCCTCGTAGGGCCGTTCGGCTCGTCGATGGCAATCGGCATGCTGTGGCGCGTTTACGTGCTGAACCTCTTCCTCGCGCTGCTCAATCTGATCCCGCTGCCGCCGCTCGACGGCTCCCGTGTGCTGGGTGGCGTCCTGCCGCCCGCTCTGTACCCGCAGTGGGCCGCGCTCGACCGGTACGGCAACTACCTCTTCCTAGGCCTCTTCTTCGTCATCGTCGCGCGCCCGAGCGTGCTGTCGTCCGTCTTCGAACCGGTGCTGCTGGGGTTCGCACGGCTGCTCCTGCCGGGATGGGGGCTCTAGGTGGAAGGCGGGTCCCCGACGCAGAAGGCGGGCGTCCGCGAGCGCGAGCGCGACGGCGTGCCGTGGCTCGAGGTGGCCGGCGACGGCTGGCGGGTCGTCTTCTCGACGCGTGAAGGTGGCGTTTCCACCGGTCATCGCGCCAGCCTGAACCTGGGCTACTCGGTCGGCGACGACCCCGAAGCCGTCGCCGAGAACCGGCGCCGGTTCACGCGAGCGGTGGGCGTGGGCGGCGCCGATCTGGTGGTACCCGGGCAGGTGCACGGCACGCACATCGCCGTCGTCGGACCCGACGAGCGGGGCAGGGGCGCGTCCGACCGCGGAACGGTCATCCACGATACCGATGCGCTGATGACGGATCAGCCGGGGGTGCCTCTGGTCGTGACCTTCGCCGACTGCGTCCCGGTGCTGGTCGTCGGGCGGCACCACCGCCGGCGCACGCGCATCGCGCTCGTGCACGCCGGGTGGCGCGGCATGCTGGCCGGCATCGTGCACAAGGCAGCGCTCATGGTGAGCGCCCACGAGGCAGCCGAGACCGCTGCGCGCGAGGGCGACCTCGTGGCTGCAGTCATCGGTCCGTCGATCGGTCCCTGCTGCTTCACGGTCGATCGTGGCGTGGGGGAGAAGTTCGCGCACACGTTTCCCGGCACTTACGCACCCGCCCACGGCGGCGGCGAGGATCGGCGGGGCCGGCCGACGCCCAGCGGCCGAGTCGACCTTTGGCTGGCGGCGGAGCGGCAGCTGACTGCCGCCGGGCTGGAGCCGTCGCACATCGTCAATCTACGCCTGTGCACGAGCTGCGACCCGCGGTTCTACTCCCACCGCCGCGACGAGGGGCTGACCGGGCGTCAGGCGGCGATTGCCTGGATCGAGGGAGAGCGTGCAAGAGAAGGCCGCACGCGTGGGTGACCGGCGGCGGTGAGACGGCCGTGGCGAGAGGCGCATCGGCGTTGCTTGGGCAGGCAAGGAGGGACGAGTGAGACAATTCAGCGGGACGGCGGAGCACGTGCGCGAGCGTTTCGCGGAGGTGCGAGAGCGCGTCGACGCGGCAGCGGCGAGGGCGGGCCGCGCCGAGCGCGCCGTCGAGATCCTGGTGGCGACGAAGTACGTCTCGATCGACGTGATGGGCGTCCTCGTCGACGCCGGCGTGAAGTTGGTGGGCGAGAACCGAGCGCAGGACCTGGTCGAGAAGCACCACCGCTACGGCGACGCCTTCGTTTGGGATTTCATCGGCCACCTGCAAAGTCGGAAAACTAGGCTGGTGCTGCCCATCGTGCGTCTCATCCACTCAGTCGACAGCCTGAGCGTTGTAAAGGAGATAGAGTCGCGGGCGGCGAACAAGGTAAAACTCCTGCTCGAGGTGAACGTCGGCGGGGAGGAGACCAAGAGCGGCGTTCTGCCGGCGCAGGTCGATGCGTTCCTCGACGAGGCGGCGGGTTGCGGGAAGGTCGAGTTCGCGGGGCTCATGTGCATGCCGCCGCTGGCGTCAGAGCCCGACGAAGCGAGGCCCTACTTCGCCCGCACGCGCGAGCTGGCCGAGCGGCTTTCGGCGACGTGGCAAGGCCGATATACTTTCGCGGAGTTGTCGATGGGGACGAGCGCCGATTACGAAGTCGCCGTCGAAGAAGGCGCGACCATCGTGCGTGTGGGAAGCGTCTTGTTCTGACGTGAACCTGGAGGACTGATGGGCCTAGGCGAGAGTTGGCACAAGGTGATGGTCTACTTCGGCATCGCCGAAGAAGACGAGTACGACGACGAAGAGACGCTTGCCCCGCACGAGGAGCTGGAGCGCTCTTACCAGGACCGACCGAACGTTCGCAAGTTGAACCGTGGCTCCCGCGGACGCAGCGACTACGACGACATCTTCGCCGACGACCAGGCGCGCCCGTCGCGCCCGGCGCGTGTCGTGCGGCCGCTCGAGGCGCCTCGGCAGCAGCGCGTCGAGGTGCACTTGGTGGTGCCCAGGAACTTCAACGACGCGCAGCAGATCGCCGACAAGTTCAAAGTCGACGTGCCGGTGATCATCAACCTCCAGGGGGCCGACGTCGAGCTCTCGAAACGCCTCATCGACTTCGGTAGCGGTCTCACCTACGCTCTCGACGGCGGTATGCAGAAGGTCGCCGACAAGGTGTTCCTTCTCACGCCGCGCAACGTCGAGGTGTCGGCCGAAGAGAAGCAGCGCCTCATTGAGAAGGGCTTCTTCAACCAGTTCTGATCACCTGATCCCCGCCCGCCCGAACGCCGGCGGCGCCCATCGGCGGCGCCGATGAAGGTCGGCGTGCTCGGCTGCGGGCGCATTGCGCGCGCGTTTGCCGAGGGCTGGACGCGCCCCGGTCTGGCGCCCGACCGGCGTCCGACCCTTGCCTTCTACGATGTCGTGCCCGAGCGGGCGCGCGAGCTCGCTGCCGTGACGGGCGGCTTCGCCGCCCCCACGGTAGCCGGTCTCGCGCGCCTGAGCGACGTCGTGATCATGGCCGTGAAGCCCAGAGACGTGCCGACGGCGCTGGCGGCGATCGGACCCGCTCTCGAAGCGACGCCACTGGTGTCGTTCGCGGCAGGAGTACCGGTTACGACGGTGGCCGCGCACCTGCCCGTGGGGTCCCGGGTCGGCCGCGCCATGCCCAACGTCGCCGTCTCCGTCGGCCGCGGCGTGATTCTGTTCGACCCCGGGTCTCTCGGACAGGCGGAAAGGCCGGTACGCGACGTGCTCGGCCTCGTGGGCGAGGTCGTCGCGGTGCCGCGGGCCCTCTGGGACGAGGGTACGGCGGTCTCGGGATGCGGCCCGGCATTCGTCGCGTTGTTCGTCGAAGCGCTCGAGCAGGCCGCCCTCGCCGCCGGTCTCGAGCCGCGTACGGCGCGTACGTTGGCGCTGGCGACGGCGGCGGGCACCGGTGAGCTGATCGCGCACAAAGACGACGCCGCCGGCGTGAAAGACATCGTGGCCACGCCCGGCGGCATGACCACGCCCGGCATCGAGGTGCTCGAGGCAGCCGGTCTGCGCGAGGCGCTCAAGCGGGCGGTTTCAGCTGCAGTCGAACGGGCGAAGGAGCTGGCATGAGCATGATCGTCGGTGTCATCCAGCTCGTCCTGTACCTGTACGGGCTGCTCATCTTCGCGCGCGCCATCCTGTCGTGGTTCCCGCTACGCTCCGGCACGATGACGTACCGTTTCTACATCATCTGCTACGACGCGACCGAGCCGTATCTCAAGAGGCTGCGCGGCATCCTTCCGCCGATCCGCATGGGCAACGCCGCGCTCGACCTGAGCCTGTTCGTCGGCTTGCTTGTCATCTGGGTGATCTCGGCGTTCATCCTTCCTCTTCTCTAGGCACCAAGGGGGCAGCGGCATGAAGCTCACACCACTCGATATCAGGCACAAGGAGTTCAAGCGCGGCATGCGCGGCTACGTCGATTCCGAGGTCGACGAGTTCCTCGACGAGATCGCCGACGAGTTCGAGCGTCTGTTCAAGGAGAACATCGACCTGGCCGAGCAGATCGACTCCCTTCAGGAGAAGCTCGACCAGTACAAGAACCTCGAAGACACGCTGCACAAGACGCTCATCTCCGCCCAGAAGAGCGCCGAGGAGCTCAAGGTGAACGCGGAAAAGGAGGCGCAGCTCATCCTGCGCGAGGCTGAGATGAAGGCGCGCTCGATGGTCAACGATTCCTACGCCGACAAGCAGGCGGTGGAGAAGCAGATCGTCATGCTCAAGGGCGCCCAGGAGGACTTCCGCTTCAAGTTCCGCTCGCTGCTGGAGGGGTATCTCAAGACGGTGGAGGGCCTCGATGCCGGCGCCAGGCGCGAGATTGACGAGGCGGCGGCCAAGGCGGCCGCGTCGGCGAAGCAGGAGGCGGCCACGCGCGAGACCGTGGTTGCACGGCCGCCGGGCCCGTCGCAGGGCGCCGAGAGCGTTTCGCGACCACCTCAGCAGGACCCGGCGGCCCACGAGCGCCCCGCCGCCGAGCCCGATCGCTTTGCCTCGCCGCCCGACCATCTAGCGTCGCCCGGCGGGAAACCGCCGTCTGCGCTGCCGCGCGACGGTGCGGAGGGCGGCGGGTCTGCCGACGACCGGTCGCCCGCCGCCGGCGGACTGCTCGACCAAGCCGAACTGCACGCCGCGCCGGGATCTACGACATCCGCCGAGCGCAACGGCGCGCCCCTCTTGGGCAAAGACGACGACCTGCTCTCCGATGTCGAGACCGAGGTAGGCGACAACGAGTTCGACTGGTGAGGTTGGACCGCTGCGCCCACACGGCGACGGCGTCGCCGTCGCCGTGTGGGCGCAGCCGGGGGCGTCGCGCACGCAACTCGTCGGCGTCGGGGAGGGTATGCTCCGTGTGCGGCTGCATGCGCCGGCGCGCGAGGGGCGCGCCAACGACGAGCTGATCCGCTTTGCGGCCGAGCTCTTCGGCGTCCAGAAGCGAGACGTGAGACTGGTGAAGGGCTCGACCGGTCGCCGCAAGGTGGTCCACATCGAGGGTATCGACCTCGAGCGGGCGCGCGCCGTGATCGCGCGCGAGAAAGGAGGGTGATCCGCATGGCCAAGCTCGCCTATTGCGAGAGCTGCAAGGCGACGTATCCGCTGAACATGGTGTCGGAGGGTGGTCGATCAGGCAAGAGCAAGGAGCTCACCTGCCCGCTGGGGCACACCGACGTGCACGAAGTCGAGGAATCGCCGACGCGTGAGAAGTAGAGCGCGGTTCCTGCTCGCCGCCGGCCTGGTCGGCGCCGTCATGGCCGCCGACCAGGCGAGCAAGTGGGTCGTCCGCGACGAGGCGCACAGCTTGCCGCGCACACTGATCGACGGTGTTGCCATCGAGCTGGTCCACAACCGTGGCATCTCCTTCGGCAACTTTGCCGGGGGCGGCGCCGTCCTCCCGGTCGCCATCGGCGCGGTGACGGCCGTGATGCTGGCGCTCCTCGTGCTCACACGGGCCCGGTACACCGCGGCGCTGGCGCTGATCGTCGGCGGGAGCGTCTCGAACCTGGCCGACCGCGTGCGTTGGGGTTACGTCGTCGATTTCGTGACGCTGCCCCACTGGCCGACCTTCAATCTCGCCGACGCGGCCATCGCGACGGGCGCCGTCCTGCTCGCGGTGCGTGTCTTGACGACCGACTGACGCCCTGAGGGGCCCCGCGTGCCTTCCTTCATGGTCACACCGGAGCAGGCGGGCGAGCGCCTCGACGTGGCGCTCGCCCGCCTGCTCGACCTCTCGCGGACGCAGGCGCAGCGCTTGATCGAGGCGGGCACGGCGCGGGTCGACGGCGCGGCGCGCGCGAAGCACTACGTGCTGCGCGCCGGCGAAGAGGTGGTTTGCCGCAGACCGCAGCCGCGCGAGACGACCCTCGAGCCCGAGTGCGTTCCCCTGCGCGTGGTCTACGAAGACGAGTGGCTGCTCGTGGTCGACAAGCCGGCCGGCGTCGTCGTGCACCCGGCGCCAGGGCACGAGCACGGCACGCTGGTGCATGGTCTCGTCGAGCGGGGCATCGCGGGCGGGCACGAACGGCGCCCGGGGGTAGTGCACCGTCTCGACAAAGACACGTCGGGGTTGCTCATCGTGGCGCGCAGCGAGAGCGCCTATCGGCGGCTGGTCGAGGAGATGGCGGGCCGCCTCATCGAGCGCACATACCTGGCGCTGCTCGTAGGGGAGCTCCCACAAGACGAGGGGACGATCGACGTGCCCATCGGCCGGCGCATGCGCGATCGCAAGCGCATGTCGATCCACACCGTGGCCGGGCGCCGCGCCGTGACGCATTTCCGCGTCCTCGAGCGGCCGCCCGGCTACTCCCTCGTCGAGGTACGCCTGGAAACGGGACGCACGCACCAGATCCGCGTGCACTTCGCCGCCCTGGGCTATCCGGTGGCCGGCGACACGGTGTACGGGCGCGGTCGGCGCCCGGAAGGGCTCGAACGCCAGTTCCTGCACGCTACGCGCCTGGCGTTCCCGCACCCGGCCGGCGGGCAGCGGCTCGCCTTCGTGGCGCCGCTGCCCGCCGATCTCGACTCGTTCCTCAAGGCGCTGGTGTAGGCTTGTCTCAGGCAGAGGTCACGGTGCTCGGACAAAGCCGGCGCCGTAGTGGGGCCGTCTCGCCACCAGGCGCGGCGCTCGCAGGCAGGAGGTAGAAGACGATGCCGAACGCCCTTTCCCGACCCCCGGCCCCCGCGAACGAGCCCATGCGCTCGTACGCGCCCGGCTCGTCCGAGCGCGAGGCGCTGCGCAAGCAGCTCGACGCCATGGCCGACGAGCGACTCGAGATCCCCTGCATCATCGGCGGGCGCGAGGTACGCACCGGGCGACTGAGCCGGGCGGTGATGCCGCACGACACGGCGCACGTGCTGGCCGACGTCCACTGCGCCGGCGCGGCCGAGGTCGAAGCGGCCGTCGCGGCGGCCGCTGAGGCCTGGCACGACTGGAGCCGTACGCCCTGGGAGGAGCGCGCCGCGGTGCTCCTGCGCGCCGCCGATCTCCTCGCCGGGCCCCGGCGCGACACCCTGAACGCCGCGACCATGCTCGGCCAGTCCAAGACGGCCCATCAGGCCGAGATCGACGCCGCTTGCGAGACCATCGACTTCTGGCGTTTCAACCCCGTTTACGCCGCACGCATCTATGCCGAGCAACCGGAGTCGGGGCCCGGCGTGTGGAACCGCCTCGACTACCGCGCGCTCGAGGGCTTCGTCTTCGCCGTGACGCCGTTCAACTTCACCTCCATCGCCGCCAATCTACCCACCTCGCCCGCCCTCATGGGCAACACCGTCATCTGGAAGCCCGCCTCGACCGCCATGCTGCCGGCCTACCACGTCATGAAGCTGCTGCAAGAGGCGGGGCTGCCCGACGGGGTGATCAACCTCGTCTACGGCAGGGGCAGCGAGATCGGCGCCGCCATCCTGCAGCGCCCCGAGCTGGCCGGCGTGCACTTCACCGGCTCGACGGCCGTCTTCCAGGGCATCTGGCGTACGATCGGCAGCCGTGTCGAGCGCTACCGCGGCTACCCCAGGCTCGTGGGCGAGACCGGCGGCAAGGACTTCATCGTCGCGCACTCAAGCGCCGACGCCGACGCCCTGGTCGCGGCGACCATCCGCGGCGCCTTCGAGTACCAGGGACAGAAGTGCTCCGCCGCGTCGCGTCTGTTCGTGCCCGCGAGCCTGTGGCCGGCGGTGCGCGACCGGCTGGTGGCCGAGGTCGCGCAGATCAAGCTCGGCGACGTGCGTGACTTCTCCAACTTCATGGGGGCCGTCATCGACGGCGCCTCGTTCGCCACGCAGAAGACGGCCATCGAGGAAGCGCGCGCTCACCCCGAGACCGAGATCGTGGTCGGAGGAGGCGTCGACGATGCGCGCGGCTGGTTCGTGGAGCCGACGGTCATCGAGACGAAGGACGCCGACTTCAGGCTGCTGCGCGAGGAGCTCTTCGGGCCGGTGCTGACCACCTACGTCTACGACGACGCCGCCTGGGCCGACACGCTGCGCATGGTCGACCGGCAGACGCCCTACGGCCTCACGGGGGCCGTCTTCGCGCGCGACGGGCGCGCCATCCGCGAGGCCTCCGAGGCGCTGCGCTGGACGGCGGGCAACTTCTACGTGAACGACAAGCCCACCGGCGCCGTCGTCGGTCAGCAGCCGTTCGGCGGCGCCCGGGGCTCGGGCACCAACGACAAGGCCGGCTCGATGTGGAACCTCATCCGCTGGACGAGCCCACGCGCGATCAAGGAGCTCTTCGTCCCGCCGACCGACTACCGCTACCCGTTCCTCGCCCCAGACGAAGACGCGTAGGAGCGGCCTGCAGGCGGCCGCGTGGGTTGGCGGGTGGGGTGGCGTGGTTAGCGGGCGGCTCCCGCGCCCCGGCGCGGGAGCCGCCCCGATAAGACCTTGACCAGGCCGCGCGAGGGCTGTAGCATTGCAAAAACCTTTTAACCCGGGTCCAGAGAGACCGGAAAGGGGCAAGAGATGAAGCACACGCACATCGCCAACGGGTCCGGGGCGGTGTTTTTTTGTGCCTAGACCCGCCTCAGAGCGCGTGGTGATGACCGGCGAGCAGTTGGGCCGCACCATCACCCGCATCGCGCACGAGATCCTCGAGAAGAACACCGGCGTCGAGTCGCTGGCCGTCGTCGGCATCCACACCCGGGGCGTCTTCTTGGCCCGCCGCCTGCACACGATCCTCAAAGAGATCGCCGGCCGCGAGATCCCCTACGGCGAGCTCGACATCGCCTTCTACCGCGACGACGTGGCCGTCGGCTCGTTCGGCGTCGTGCCCGTCTCGCCCAACCCGGTCGTGAAGAACACCGACCTGACCTTCCCGATCGACGACGCCACAGTGGTGCTCATCGACGACGTGCTCTACACCGGTCGCACGATCCGCGCCGCCACCGATGCCCTCTTCGACTACGGCCGCCCGCGCCGCGTGCAGCTCGCGGTGCTCGTCGACCGAGGGCACCGCGAGCTGCCCATCAGGCCGGACTACATCGGCAAGAACATGCCGACCTCGCAGAACGAGCGCGTCGAGGTGCGCCTGACCGAGGTCGACGGTGTCGACGAGGTCGCCCTCGTACGCCTCGACGAGGGGGGTGAGTGACGTGGCCAAGCGCGACCTGCTGTCGATCGACGATCTCTCGCGCGCCGACGTCGAGCTCATCCTCGACACCGCCGAGAGCTTCCTGCCGGTGCTCAAGCGCGACATCAAGAAGGTGCCGACGCTGCGCGGGCGCACGATCATCAACATGTTCTACGAGTCCTCGACGCGCACACTGACCAGCTTCGAGCTGGCCGCCAAGCGTCTCTCGGCCGACACGATGAACATCAAGGCGGCGGGCTCGGCCGTCGACAAGGGCGAGTCGCTGAAAGACACGATCCTCACCCTGTCGGCTTACTCGCCCGACATCATCGTCATGCGCCACCCCCAGATCGGCGCCGGTCGCCTGGCTTCGCGCTACACCGAAGCGAGCGTGATCAACGCCGGCGACGGCAAGTATCAACACCCCTCGCAGGCCCTGCTCGACGTGTTCGCCTTGCGCCAGGCCATCGGCAAGAACCTCGAAGGCCTCAGCGTGTGGATCGTGGGCGACATCCTGCACAGCCGCGTGGCGCGCAGCGACATCGGGGCCTTCCAGATGCTGGGGATGAAGGTGACTCTGGCCGGGCCGCCGCCACTCATGCCGCGCGACATCGAGACGCTGGGCGTCGAGGTCGAGTACGACCTGAGCAAGCTCGGCGAGGCCGATGTCGTCTACCTGCTGCGCATGCAGATGGAGCGTATGCAGGCGGGCGCCAACTTCGTGCCCTCTCTGCGCGAGTACGCCGCCCTGTATGGGATGACCCTCGAACGGCTGCGGCCGGGTCAGAAGGTCATGCATCCCGGCCCCATCAACCGCGGCGTCGAGATCAGCTCCGCCGTCGCCGACCACCCCGACACGCTCATCCTCGAGCAGGTCGAGGCCGGCATCGCGGTACGCATGGCCATCCTGTACCGCACGATCGTGGGCTACGACGAACGGCAGCCCGGTGAGAGGGGCACGGCATGAGCGTGCGTGTGTTCTGCAACGCCCGCAGGGGCGAAGACCTGCTCGTGCGCGGTGCGCGCGTCGTCGACCCGCTGGCCGGCATCGAGAAGGTCTGCGACGTGCTGGTGCGCAAGGGCGTTATCGCCGAGCTCGGCGAGGGGCTCCAGGCGACCGCCGGGGTCAAGACGATCGACGCGGTCGGCTGGCTGCTCCTGCCGGGCTTCGTCGACCTGCACGCGCACCTGCGCACACCCGGTCGAGAAGACGAAGAAGACTTCGCCACCGGCTCCGCCGCGGCCGCCGCAGGCGGCTTCGTGGCGCTCTTCGCCATGGCCAACACCGACCCGACGATCGACTCGGCCTCGGTCCTCGAGGGCGCCGCCCAGCAGGCAGCCGTCGAAGCGCGCGTTCCCGTCGGCTTCTTCGCCGCTGTGAGCAAGGGGCTCAAGGGGGAGCGGCTCACCGAGATGCACGAGCTGGCGCAGGCCGGCGCGGTGGGCTTCAGCGACGACGGCAGACCGCTGGCCACGGCGCAGCTCCTGCGACGCGCGCTGCAGTACGCCAAGGTGACCGATCGCTTCGTGGCCGTGCACGCGCAGGACGACTCGCTCACGGGCAAGGGCGTCATGAACGAGGATGCCGTGTCGGCCAAGCTCGGCTTCGCCGGCATCCCGGCGATCGCCGAGAGCGCGCCGGTAGCCGAGGCGCTCGAGGTGGCACGTTACGAAGGCGGCCGCCTGCACGTGTGTCACGTGAGCGCCGCCCTCTCGCTCGAGCACCTGGCCAAGGCCAAGGATCTCGGCCTGCGCGTGACCGCCGAGGCGGCGCCCCACCACCTCACGATGACGAGCGACAAGGTGAACAGCCTCGACTCGCGCGTGAAGATGAACCCTCCGCTGCGCACCGAGGCCGACCGCAAGGCCTTGGTCGCAGCGGTGAAGAGCGGCCTGATCGACGTTATCGCCACCGATCACGCGCCGCATGCGCACGAGGAGAAGGAAGTACCGTTCGAGGTCGCCGCTTTCGGGACCACCGGGCTCGAGACCGCCTTCGCGGCGCTCTACACGACGACCGTGCTGCCGGGTGAGCTGCCGCTGTCGACGCTCGTGGAACGGATGAGTCAGACTCCCGCGCGCATCGCCGACATCCCGGTGCCGACCGTTGCGAAAGGCCAGGTGGCCAACTTCTGTCTGGTCGACCCCGACTCGCGCTGGGTCGTCGACCCGGAGAGACTGCAGTCCAAGGCGAAGAACACGGCCTGGGCGGGGGAGACCCTGCAGGGCCGCGTCAAGGCGACCGTGGCGGCGGGCCGACTGGCCTGGGAGGCTGGTGCCTAGGCCGGCCCTTATCGTGCTCGAAGACGGCGCCTCGTATGCCGGTGAGGCGCTCGTCGGCTCGGGCACGGTCGGAGGGGAGATCGTGTTCACCACGAGCATCGGAGGCTATCAGGAGATAGCCTCCGACCCCTCCTACCACGGGCAGATCGTCACCTACACCTTCCCGATGAACGGCAACTACGGGACCGCGCCGGGGCTCGACGAGTCGACGAGCTTCCACCCGTCGGCGATCGTCGCGCGCGAGATCACCGACTACCGCTTCAACCGCGCCGCCGAGGCGACGTGGCTCGACTGGCTTGCCGGGCGCGGCTGCCTCGCCGTGACGGGGGTCGACACCCGCGCCCTCACCCGCCACATCCGTGAGGCCGGCGCCATGCGCGCCGTCGTCTCGACGCAGACCGACGACGCCAAGCGCTTGCGCGAACTGGCGCGGCAGGTGCCGTCCATGACCGGCCGCGATCTGGCCGCCGAGGTCACGTGCGCCGAACGGTATCAGCTCGCCGCCGGCGACTTGCCGCTGCACAGTGCCGGTGAAGGGTTCCGCCTTCGCGCCGATGAAGGTATGCCGCGCGTCGCCGGTGAGCCCTTCCACGTCGTCGTCTACGACTTCGGCGTCAAACGCTCGCTGCTGCGCCTGCTGCTTGCCGAGAGCTGTCGATTGACCGTCGTCCCGGCGCGCACGAGCGCGCGCGAGGTCCTCAAGCTGGGCCCCGACGGCGTGTTCCTCTCGAACGGCCCCGGCGACCCGGCCGCCGTCACCTACGCCGTCAAGGCGGTCGCAAGATTGCTCGGCAAGGTGCCGCTGTTCGGCATCTGTCTCGGGCATCAGCTGCTGGCGCTGTCGCTCGGGCTGGCGACCTACAAGCTGCCCTTCGGCCACCGCGGTGCCAACCACCCGGTCAAAGACCTGCACAGCGGCATGATCGAGATCACCACGCAGAACCACGGCTTCGCCGTGCGCGCGCCCGATGGCTGGGCACCCGGTCAAGGTGCGCGCGCGGCGGCTGGGGACGGCGTCGAGATCACGCACGTCGACCTGAACGACGGCACCGTCGAAGGGCTCGCTTGCCCCGGCCGTCACGCCTTCTCGGTGCAGTACCACCCCGAGGCGTCCCCCGGGCCGCACGACGCGCGCCATGTGTTCGGCCGCTTCGTCGCCGAGATGGAGCGCTTCGCGCGCCGGCCTACGCGGGACGGGCAAACAAGGGCGGGGTCGTGATGCAAACGGGGGCTGTGTCCTGATGCCGCGCCGCGACGACCTCCACAAGATCCTCATCATCGGCTCGGGGCCGATCGTCATCGGCCAGGCCTGCGAGTTCGACTACTCCGGCACCCAGGCGTGCAAGGTGCTGGGCGAAGACGGCTACGAGGTCGTCCTGGTCAACTCCAACCCGGCGACGATCATGACCGATCCCGAGCTTGCGGCGCGCACCTACATCGAGCCGCTCGACCTCGCCACGCTGACGCGCATCATCGAGATCGAGCGGCCCGACGCGCTGCTGCCCACGCTCGGCGGACAGACGGCGCTGAACCTCGCCGTCGAGCTCGACGAGGCCGGGGCGCTCGACCTGTGGGGGGTCGAACTGATCGGCGCCGGGATCGAGGCCATCCGCCGCGCGGAGGATCGCGCCCAGTTCAGGCAAGCGATGGCCGAGTTGGGCCTGCGCGTGCCGCGCAGCGCCCTGGCGCACACGCTCGACGAGGCCGAGCGGGCCGCCGACCAGGTCGGCCTGCCCCTCATCGTGCGCCCGGCCTTCACGCTGGGCGGCAGCGGCGGTGGCGTGGCGCGCGACCGCGCGAGCCTGCGGCGCATCTGCGCCGAGGGGCTCGCGCGGTCGCCCATCGCGCAGGTGCTCCTCGAAGAGTCGGTGATGGGCTGGCACGAGTACGAGCTCGAGGTCATGCGCGACCGCGCCGACAACGTGGTCGTCGTCTGCTCGATCGAGAACGTCGATCCCATGGGCATCCACACCGGCGACTCGGTGACGGTCGCCCCGGCGCTCACACTGACCGACCCCCAGTATCAGGAGTTGCGCGACGCGGCCAAAGCGGTCATCCGCAAGGTCGGTGTGCAGACCGGCGGCTCCAACATCCAGTTCGCCGTGAATCCCGACACCGGCGAGGTCGTCGTCATCGAGATGAATCCGCGCGTCTCGCGCTCGTCGGCCCTGGCGAGCAAGGCGACCGGCTTCCCGATCGCCAAGATGGCCGCCAAGCTGGCCGTCGGCTACACGCTCGACGAGATCCCCAACGACATCACCAAGAAGACGCCGGCGAGCTTCGAGCCGACGCTCGACTACGTGGTCGTGAAGATGCCACGCTGGGCGTTCGAGAAGTTCCCCACGGCCGACCGCGAGCTGACCACGCACATGAAGAGCGTGGGCGAGGCGATGGCCATCGGGCGCACCTTCAAGGAGGCCTTCCAGAAGGCGCTGCGCTCGCGCGAGCTCGACGCCGGTGGCGTCGAGCTGCCTCGCGAGCGCAGCGCCGTCCTCGAGGCGCTCAACGTGCCGACCTGCGAGCGCTACGACCTCATCCTCGAGGCGTTCCGCTGCGAGGCCACCGTCGACGACGTGCACCGGCGCACCGGCGTGCCCGAGTTCTATCTCGCCGAGCTGCGCGACATCGTCGAGCTCGAGAACGAGCTGCGCCGCAGCAGCGGCGCGCTCGGCGCGCCGCTGCTGCGGCGCATGAAGCGCTACGGGTTCTCGGACCGGCGCATCGGCGAGCTCACGGGGCGCACCGAGCGCGAGGTGCGGGCGCTGCGCCTCGAGGCGGGCGTCACCCCCGTCTACAAGGCGGTCGATACCTGTGCGGCCGAGTTCTCGGCCGAGACTCCCTACTTCTACTCGACCTACGAGGATGAGAACGAGGCCGTACCCGGCGAGCGCGAGCGCGTGGTCATCCTCGGCAGCGGCCCCAACCGCATCGGGCAGGGCATCGAGTTCGACTACTGCTGCGTGCACGCCGCGATGACCGTGCGCGACGCCGGCTATGAGGCGGTCATGGTCAACTGCAACCCCGAGACCGTGTCGACCGACTACGACGTCTCGGATCGGCTCTACTTTGAGCCTCTCACGCTCGAAGACGTGTCGGCCATCGTTGCCAACGAGCACCCGCTGGGCGTCATCGTGCAGTTCGGCGGCCAGACGCCGCTCAAGATCGCTCGTGAGCTGGCCGCGCTCGGCGTGCCCATCCTGGGGACGCCCTTCGAGGCGATCGACCTGGCCGAAGACCGCGGGCGCTTCGGTGCGTTGCTGGAGCAGGTCGGCGTGCGCTGTCCCGCCTACGGTGTCGCGCGCACTGCCGACGAGGCGCCGGCGATCGCCGCACGGGTCGGCTATCCGCTGCTCGTGCGGCCGTCGTACGTACTCGGCGGCCGGGCCATGCAGATCGTTTACAACGACGATGAACTGGCCGCCTACATGACGACGGCCGTCAGCGTGAGCGCCGAACGTCCCGTACTGATCGACGAGTTCCTCGAAGACGCCATCGAGGTCGACGTCGACGCCGTCTCCGACGGGGAGCGGGTCTACGTGGCGGCCATCATGCAGCACGTCGAGGAGGCCGGCGTGCACTCCGGCGACTCGTCCTGCGTGCTGCCGTCGCTCTCGCTCGGCGAGGGCACGCTCGACCAGGTGCGCCGCCAGACGACGACGCTGGCCCGCGCTCTGGGCGTGAAGGGTCTCATGAACGTGCAGTTCGCCGTGCAGAACTACCGCCTGTACGTGCTCGAGGTGAACCCGCGCGCCTCGCGCACCGTACCGTTCGCCAGCAAGGCGACCGGCGTGCAGCTCGCCAAGCTGGCCACGCGCGTCGCGCTCGGCGCCTCGCTCGCCGACCTTGCGCCGCCTCCACGCGTGCCCGAGCACGTGAGCGTGAAGGCGGCGGTGTTCCCCTTCGCCCGCTTTCCCGACTCCGACGCGCGCCTGGGTCCCGAGATGAAGTCGACCGGCGAGGTGATGGGTATCGCCGACGCGTTCCCGGCGGCCTTCGCCAAGGCTCAGGCCGCCTCGGGCGCGCCGCTGCCGGTCGAGGGGACGGCCTTCCTGTCGGTCTGCGACCGCGACAAATCGGCGGCCACGATCCTTGCCCAACGCCTCTACGGTCTCGGGTTCACGATCGTGGCCACGCGCGGCACGGCGCGCGCCCTGCAGAGCCTGGGTATCCCGGCCCAGCCGATCAACAAGGTCGTCGAGGGCGAGCCCCACGTGGTCGGGCGCATCGAGCGCGGCGACATCGACCTGGTGGTCAACACGCCCTACGGTCGCGGCGCGCGCAGCGACGGCCACGAGATCCGCCGGGCGGCCCTGCGCGCCGGCATCCCCTGCATCACCACTCTGGCGGGGGCGTCGGCGGCCCTCTCGGCCATCGAGGCTGCCCGACGACTGCGCGTGACGGTACACTGTCTGCAAGACCTGCACCCTCGCGACGAGGATGCGCTGCCGGCATGGATGCTGATCCCGCATTGAGCGAACGCGCCGTCGAGCGCGCGTGCCGCATCGTCGAGGTGCGGCGCTTCGGACCGTACGCGCTGCTGTCGATGGCCGCCCCCGACCTCGCCCGACGTGCCGTGCCCGGGCAGTTCGTCATGGTCGCCGTTCCCGGGGGTTCCTTCCTGCTCCGACGGCCCATCTCTGTCCACTCGGTGACCAGCGAGCGTGTGCGGCTCCTCGTGGAGCCTCGGGGTTCCGGCACGGCGGTGCTGGCGGCGCTGCCGGTAGGGGAGACCCTGTCGGTCGCGGGCCCGCTGGGGAGGGGGTTTCCGCTCGCCGACGTGACGGCGGGCCTACTGGTCGGCGGGGGCATCGGCACAGCGCCGCTGCAGTTCCTGGCCGACGAGTTGCGCGGCCGCGGCGTGCCCCTGCTGGCCGCCTTCGGCTTCAGGGACGCAGCCCAAGCGCGACTCGCCGGCGCCTTCGACATCGAGCCACTGTGGGTCGCGACCGAAGACGGCTCGATCGGCCGCCGGGGTACTGCCGTCGCGCTCCTCGATGCGCTCGAGATCCCGGCGCAGGCGACCGTCTTCGCCTGCGGGCCCACGCCGATGGTCGCGGCCCTGGCGGCGTGGGCTACCCGTCGCGGATCGAGCGGTTTCGCTTCGCTTGAAGCGCACATGGCCTGCGGGAGCGGCGCCTGCCACGGTTGCGTGATCCCGACGAGCGTCGGCTACAAGCGCGTCTGCAGCGACGGGCCGGTGTTCCCGCTCGGCGAGCTGGAGGGGTGAGGATGCGCGGCACGAGCAGCACACCCGACCTCGCGGTGCGGCTGGGCCCGCTGCGCCTGAGGCACCCGGTGATGAACGCCTCGGGCACCTTCGACCTGCTCGAGGCCGAGGCGCGCTACGAGGGCGACCTGGTCGCCTCTTTCCCCTTCGCCGCGTATGTGCCCAAGACCGTCACGCTTGAGCCGCGCGCCGGCAACCCGCCGCCACGCGTGACCGAGACGGCTGCCGGCATGATCAACTCCGTCGGCCTGGCGAACAAGGGCCTCGACCACTACCTGGGCGAGCTGCCCAGGCTGGCGCGTTTGCAGACACCGGTGATCGTCAACGTGGGTGGCTCGCGGCCGCAGGACTACGTCACCGTGGTGCGACGGATCGAGGAGCACCTGGCCGGCGCCGGCGCGACGCCACTGCCCGACATACCGGCCTACGAGCTCAACGTATCGTGCCCGAACGTGGCGACCGGACTGGCCATCGGAGCCGACGCGCGGGCGACGGCCGAGCTCGTCGGCGCCGTCCGGCAGGTGACGGAACGGTTCGTCGTCGTGAAGCTGACGCCCAACGTCACCGACATCGTCGTGGTCGCTCGCGCCGCGGCCGACGCCGGCGCCGACGGCCTCAGCCTCGTCAACACCTTCAAGGCGATGGTGCTCGACGGCCAGACCCTGAAGCCGTTCCTCGGCGGCCGTACCGGTGGTCTGTGCGGACCGGCCATCAAGCCGATCGCGTTGCGCATGGTCGCGGAGGTGGCGTCGGCCGTGGCTGTGCCCGTCATCGGCATGGGGGGCATCGTGTCGGGCCACGATGTGCTGGAGTTCGTCGCCTGTGGGGCCGCTGCCGTCGCCATCGGTGCGGCGAACTTCACGGGCATTGCGGCGCCCTCTCGCATCGTCGGCGAGCTACGCGCCGAGATGGAATCGCGAGGCTTCGCCGGCCTCAGCGAGGTGCGGGGGTCGGCACTTCCCGGCGTCGCCCGCAGCGATTTCGCCGACTGATCTTGTGTCGGGGTATCGACCGCCCAGGCGCGCACCGGGCTTCACGGGCGTGCGCCGAACTTGATAGGAGACAAAAAGCCCGCTCGTATCGTCATTCTTGGAGTGTGGACCGCTTGATAAGGTGAAACACCTGCCGATATAATGCCTCGGATGCCAACGCCAGTGAAGCAGATCAACAGCGCTCCCGCCCGTTCGCTCGACCAGAGGATGGACGCCCTTCAGCGCGCCAACCGTGTGCGCAGCCAGCGGGCGGCACTGAAGGGCGAACTCAAGAAGGGCAAGGTCAGCATCCGCAGCGTGCTCGCCGACCCGCCCGACTTCCTCGGCACCGCCAAGGTCGTCGACGTCCTCATGGCCGCGCCCAAGTGCGGCCGGGTGAAGTCGGCCAAGATCATGGAGCAGTGCCGCGTCAGTCAGAGCAAGACGGTCGGCGGCCTCTCTGAGAGGCAGCGCCGGGAGCTCCTCGCCTTCTTCGGGGGGTAAGAGCATCGCGCGGGTCTTCGTGATCTCGGGCCCCTCGGGCGCCGGGAAGGGGACCATCATCAAGCGCGTGCTCGCCTCGTTGGGCGATATCGTGGTGTCCGTCTCGGCGACCACCCGGGCGTCGCGCCCGGGGGAGGTCGATGGTGTCGACTACCACTTCATGACTCGCGATGCCTTCGAGCGTGCCATCGCCGAGGGTATGTTTCTGGAGTGGGTAGAGTATGGGGGCAACCTCTATGGCACGTTGCGCTCGGAGGTGGAGCACAAGCTGGCCGCGGGTTATGATGTCATTCTGGAGATCGAGCTCAGGGGAGCGCGCGCCGTGCGCGGCGCGGTGCCTGAGGCCGAGCTGATCTTCATCGCTCCACCGTCGCTGGCCGAGCTCGACGAGCGCCTGCGAGGGCGCGCGACAGAGAGCGACGAAGCCATCGCCACGCGGCTGCGCATCGCTCAAGAAGAGGTCGCGGCAGCCCCAGAGTTCGACCACGTGGTGGTGAACGACGACGCCGAGCGCACAGCGCGCGAGGTGGCCGAGATCATCGCCCAACGACGTACGGCAAGGTAAAGGAGACCAGTGGACCGTCCACGCATCGACGAGTTGCTGGCGCATGTCGGCGGCTCGCGCTACGCGCTCACGATCGTCGCCGCCAAACGCGCGCGGCAGATCAACAACTACTACAACAGCCTCGGCGAGGGGCTGCTCGACGAAGACTTCCCGCCGCCGCTCGTCACGACGCGCAGCAAGAACATCCTCACCATCTCCCTCGAAGAGATCGCCGAGGGCAAGATCGCCTACCAGCGCAAGAACTGACGGCCGGCCGACCCCGGCCCTCGAGGACGCAGGCGACGTGAGCACACCGAGCCAACCCAGCGGCCGCCACGTGCTGGTCGGCGTGACCGGCGGCATCGCCGTCTACAAGGCGGTCGAACTGGTGCGCCTGCTCGTCAAGCAGGGCTTCGCGCCCACCGTTGTGGCCACCGAATCAGCCAAGCGTTTCGTCATGCCGCTCACCTTCGCCGCCGTCTCGGGATCGCCCGTTCTCGATGAAGAAAGCGCCTGGCAGGCGAGCGGCGGCTGGTTCCAGCACATCGAGGCCGCGCGGCGCGCCGACGTGTTCGTGATCGCACCGGCGACCGCGAACACCGTCGCCAAACTGGCCAACGGCATCGCCGACAACCTGCTTACCGCCATCTACCTCGCCTTCCGCGGCCGCATCATCGTCGCGCCGTCGGCCAACTGGGCGATGTACGAGCATGCCACGACGCAAGAGAACCTGCGCAAACTCGCAGAGCGGGGCGTCGAGGTCTTGCCGACCGGCGAAGGCGCGCTCGCCTGTGGCGAGACCGGCAGCGGCCGCATGGCCGAGCCCGCGGTCATCCTCGCCGCGATCAAGCGCGCCTTCGCCGGTCGCGCCGCCGGACCGCTCGCCGGCCGCAAGGTCGTCGTGACCGCCGGCGGCACACGCGAGGCGATCGACACCGTGCGCTACATCGGCAACCGCTCGTCGGGCAAGATGGGCCGCGCCGTTGCCGACGAGGCATACCTCCGCGGGGCGGAGGTATGCCTCGTCGACACGAGCGGCGCGGCCGAGACGCCCTACCGCACCGTGGCCGTCGAGAGCGCCGACGACATGGCCGCTGCCGTCGCGCGCGAGACCGCCGACGCCGACGTGCTCGTCATGGCAGCGGCGGTGGCCGATTTCAAGCCCAAGGCCGCGCACACCGGCGAGAAGCTCGACCGTGCCGGGCGCGCGGGTCTCACGCTGGAACTGGTGCCCACGCCCGACATCCTGGCCTCGGCGGCGCGCGCGGGCCTGCTGCGCGTCGGCTTCGCCGCCGAGGCAGGCCCGCGCCTCGACCGCGCCCGGGCTAAGAAGGCCGCCAAGGGCGTCGCTATCCTGGTGTTCAACGACATCCTCGCTGCCGGCGTCGGCATCGGCGCCGACGAGAACGAGATCACCGTGATCACCGACCGCGAAGAGATCATCGTGAAGCGCACCGGCAAGGTCGAGTGCGCGCAGGTCATCCTCGACCAGGTCGAGGCAGTGCTGCCGACGAAAGGGGCGTGAGATGGCGCTCGCGCGCGAGACCGTGCTTGCTCTTCTGCACGACCAGGTCGCCAACGACAACCTACGCCGGCACATGCTGGCGAGCGAGGCGATCATGAGGGCGGTCGCCGACAGGCTGGGTCACGATCCCGACACGTGGGGACTGGCCGGACTGGGTCACGACCTCGATGCCGAGCGCACCGAAGGCGATTTCGCCAGGCACGGCGTCGAGGCGTCGCACCTGCTGGCGGCCAGCGGAGCACCGCCCGAGGTGACGCACGCGATAGCCGCACACAACGAGGCGAACACGGGCGTCAGGGCCGAAGCGCCCATCGACGTCGCTCTGATCGCTTGCGATCAGCTCTCGGGGCTCGTCACGGCGGCGGCGCTTGTCCGCCCCGACAAGTCGCTCGCCGGGATGCAGGCCAAATCCGTGCGCAAGCGCTTCCGCGAGGGCGCCTTTGCCCGGGGCGTCGACCGTGACTCGATCGCGCGCTGCGCCGAGCTCGGCCTCGACCTCGACGACTTCCTCGCTCTCGGTCTCGAAGCGATGCAGCGTGTCGCTGCCGACCTGGCGCTGTAGGCCAGACAGGCAGCGCGGCGACCGACACGGCGCCGAGGACTGACGATGGACGACAACGACTCCCACGACGGTTCTCACGGCCACGAGGTGTATGACCTCTTCCAGCGCGGCCGTGGCTTCCTCTCAGAGAACCACCCGGGGCAGGCGGCGCTGCTCCTCGAGCGCGCCAAGCGGCTGGCCCCCGACAAGAACTCGATCCGCGAGGCCCTGGGGCACGCCTACTTCAATGTGGGCCACTACGACAAGGCCGCGGCCGAGTTCCGGCTGGTCGTCGAGCGCGTGCCGTCCAACGACTACGCGACCTACGCGCTGGGGCGCTCGCTGCTGAAGCTCGGCCGCTTGACCGAGGCGCGCGCGCACCTGCGCCTGGCGCTGGCGATGTCGCCGGGCAACGAACACTACCGGATCGCGCTCGCGCGCTGCCTGAACGCGGAAGACGAGACGGCGTAGAGGCCCGGCTCTCGGCAGCGCGGCCGCCGCCAGGAGCGCAGCGTCGGTTCGCGGTGACGCCCAAGAGCGAACCCGGCGCAGCGCGCCGAAGGCTAGGCCTGGGGCAGCGCCGACGACGCGCTCTCCGGCACCGGCCCCGCGTGCGCCAGGGCCCTCAGGATGGCGACGCGCTTCTGGATCGGCGGGTGCGTGTCGAAGAGGTTCTCGGTCTCCTTCAGCTTGCGCAGGGGATTGGCGATGTACAGGTGCGCCGTGGCCCGGTTCGCGTGGCGCAGAGGCCGCGCATCGGCAGCGATCTTCTCGAGCGCCGACGCCAGACCGAGCGGGTTGCGCGTCAGCTCGGCTGCCGAGGCGTCGGCCAGGTACTCGCGGCGGCGCGAGACGGCCAGCTGCACGAGCCACCCGAAGATCGGCGCGAAGATCGCCAGCACGAGGGCGACCACGAACATGATCGCTCCGGCCTGGCCTCCGCCGTCGCGACTGCGCCGACCGCCGAAGCCGAACCAGGTGGAGCGCAAGAAGAAGTCGCTGATGAGGGCGATCATGCCCACGAGGATGCCCACCAGCGTCGCGAAGCGGATGTCGTAGTTGCGGATATGCGACATCTCGTGCGCGACCACGCCCTGGAGCTGTTCGCGGTCCATGATCTCGAGCAGGCCCCGCGTGACCGCGAGGTACGCGTGCTGGGGATCGCGCCCCGTCGCGAAGGCGTTGGGAGCGGCATCGTCGATGATGTAGACATTCGGCATGGGCAGCCCTGAGGCGACGCTCATCTCCTCGACGACGTTCCAGAGCTGCGGCGCGTCGCTGTGCGTGATCCGGCGTGCGCCGGTCACCCCCAAGACCATGTTCGCGCCGGCGAAGTACCCGATCAGGCTCCAGACGATGGCGATGACGCCGAAGATGCCCAGCACACCCAGACCGCCGTAGCTGCGCCCGGTCCAGGCGAAGCCGATGACGTACCCGAGCAGAAGCAGGACGGCCACGACAACGGCTACCAGCATCACCGAGGCGCGCTTGTTACGCGCGATCTGTTCGTACATGAGCGACTACCCGATCGTGTGTGTCGCGGTGTGCCGCGCCTAGCGCAGGTCGACCTTGACCGGCTCGCGGTCGGCCTCGTCGCCCTCGAAGAACTGCTTGGCGGTGAAGGTGAAGACGCCGGCGATCAGGTTGGTCGGGAACGACTGGATGCTCGTGTTGTAGCCGTACACGCTGTCGTTGTAGAACTGCCGCGCGAACGAGATCTTGTTCTCGGTCGTGGTGAGCTCCTCCTGCAGCGACATGACGTTCTGATTCGCCTTGAGGTCGGGGTAGTTCTCGACCACGGCGAAGAGCGAGCGCAGCGCCTGCGTGAGCTGGTTCTCCGCGGCGGCCTGAGCGGCCGGGCCTGAGGCGCCGGCCGACACGGCCGCCGCCCGCGCGTCGGTCACCTTGGTGAGCGTCTCCTGCTCGTAGCTCATGTAGTCCTTGACCGTCTCGACCAGGTTGGGGATGAGGTCGTGGCGGCGCTTGAGCTGTACGTCGATCTGGCTCCAGGCGTTGTCGACCTGGTTCCGTCGGCGGACCAGGCTGTTGTACATGACGGCCAGGAGGCCGACCAGCACGACGACGATGACGATGATCGTGATGACTGCTACCACGCCTCACTCCTTTGTCGATGGCCGGCCTCCGCCGGTGGGCGTCGTTGCGTTCCTCAGTAGTAGTGTACGCCACGTGGGCCGTGTACCCTTGCCCGACCGGCGAGCGTCGAGGGCTGCCTGCGTATGCTTTCTCGAGCGGCCGTGCCCGCGGGAAGCGGTGTACAGGCTCGACGGCTTCCTCTATCCTTCGCTTGCGCGGACATCCGGCCTCGACGGAAGGGCCCGTGAGCGACGGCAGGCGACATATCGTCTCCATCCTTGCCACGACCGTGGCGCTGGTCGCGCTCGCCCTCGCGGGATATATGGTAGTGCACGTGCGCGCCGCCGGCGGAGGCACACCGCAACCGCTGGTCTCGCTGCCACCGTTGCCCATCCCGACGCCCGGTGTCACCAAGCCGCCGACGCAGCACTGGATCGTGGCCAAGGCCACCGGGACAGTCGTCGTGCGCACACAGCCTGGCGCCGGTGCTCCGGTGAAGGTGACCTTGGGCAAGGTGAACGAGAACGGCTATCCGACGCTCATGCTCGTGCGCAAGACCCGCGAGGTCGGCGGCGTCACGTGGTACAACGCGTGGCTGGCCTTGCGGCCGAACGGCAGCCGGGGGTGGGTGCGTGAAGGCGATGTGGCCACCTACCCAACGGTCGCCAAGATCGTGATCGACCTTTCGGCGCGCAAGCTGAGCGTCTATCGGAACGGCAAGCTCGAGGGTGAGTTCCCGGTGGCGGTCGGCTCGTCGCAGTATCCGACACCGACGGGCTTCTTCTTCATCAACCAGAAACTGCGCCCGACATACCCGGGAGGCGCGTTCGGCGTCCTCGCCATGGGGATCAGCGCCTTCCAGCGAAATCTGCCCACATGGGGTTCGGTGGCCATCCATGGGACCAACCAGGACGCGTTGATCGGCCAAGCCATCAGCCATGGCTGCATCCGCATGCACAACGCCGACGTGCTCAAGGTGAGCGACTGGGTGCCCAGTGGCAGCCCCGTCGTCATCCAACAGTAACTCTTCTTTACCAGTACTCACCCTGGATCAGCTTCATGTCGTGCGCCTTGCACTTGGGGCAGGTGTACGACGCCGCCTTTTCCAGGAAGAAGAGCTGGCTACCGCACTTGACGCAGTTGAACTCATCGACCATGATGTCGGCGCCGGTGAGGTCGACCTCCACGATCGTCTTGCATTCGACACAGAACGCCGGCATGAAGCGGATGCGGGCGTCCTTCATGCTCACGCCCCAGCGGATCCGCTCAGCGGTGTAGCCGCACTCGCGGCACTCGAAGGTCGTGTACTCGCCCATGAAGCGCCCCACCCGTTTCTGTTGGCCTGACTGCTCTCCCTGTATCGGCAGGTAGAGCGTCGTGATTAACCGAGCGCGGGAAAGCGCCCTCGGGGGTCGCCCGGGGCCAGGCAAGAGGCGCTCTGCCTTGCCGCGAACGTGGTATCGTGACACCTGAATTGCAGGTACTTTAACTTAGGCCGAAGTCGGCGCGAACAGCTCCGCAGAAGTGGGTGACAGCTTGATTGTCCTCTCGCGGGAGTGGTAGACTAACAAAACATACAACACACTTAGGCGCTCCAGGAGGCGGCTCTTTCGGAAGTGGGTGGCACACCCACTTTTGTCTTGTAAGGGATAGAACGAGATGGAACGGCACGCGTTGCAGCACCTCATCGAGAGCACGATCGGCGAGCGCTTCGCCGACGTCGAAGTCGTCGATGTCGAGATACGGGGGGGGAGAAGCCCCATCGTCACCGTGTACATCGACCGACCCGGCGGCGTCGACTTCGGCGTGTGCACCGCGGTCACGCAGGCGCTCGACGTGCTGCGCGATCGGTACACGCTCGAGGTGTCCTCGCCCGGCCTCGACCGTCCTTTGCGCAAACGAGCCCACTTCGAGCGCGCGCTGGGTGAGCGGGTCTCAATCAAGACCACGGAGCCTCTCGACGGGCGCAGCGTGTTCCGCGGGCGACTGACGGCCGCCGGCGTCGAGAGGGTCACGCTGACGCTCGACGAAGGGCCGCAGGCCGTCATCCCCTACGAGGCAGTGGGCAGGGCTCGCGTGATCTACAACTTTGACGACAACGGAGGCCAACGTGAGTAGAGAGATCATCGAGGCTCTGCGGCTCATCGAGAAAGAGAAGGGCATCGGCTTCACCACGTTGGTCGGCGCGCTCGAAGATGCGCTCCTTTCGGCCTATAAGAAGACGCCCGACGCCGTCGAGCACGCCAAGGTCGAGATCGACACCGAGACGGGCGACATGCGCGTCTTCCAGCTCATCTTCCCCGAGCACATCGACGTCGAGGCGCTCAAGGTGCACAACGAGGAGGGCGAAGAGATCGGCCTCGACCTGTCGTCGGTGAACGAAGACGAGATCGAGAAGGTCGAGGTGACCCCCGACAACTTCGGTCGCATCGCCGCGCAGACGGCGAAGCAGGTCATCCTGCAGCGTATCCGCGAGGCCGAGCGCGACCTGATGTACGGCGAGTACGTCGATCGCGTGGGCGACATCGTGACCGGCATCGTACAGCAGAGCGACCAGCGCTACACGCTCGTCGACCTGGGTCGAGTCGAGGCGTTGCTGCCCAAGAGCGAGCAGATCGACAGCGAACGCTACGAACACGGGGCGCGCATCAAGGCGATCATCATCAAGGTGCAGAACTCGACCAAGGGGCCGCAGGTGATCCTCTCGCGGCGCAGCGACGACCTCGTCCGTCGCCTCTTCGAGCTCGAAGTCCCCGAGGTCGCCGACGGGCTCATCGACATCAAGCACGTGGCACGCGAGCCCGGCTTCCGCTGCAAGATCGCCGTCGAATCGCACGCCGACGGCGTCGACCCCGTGGGCGCTTGCGTGGGTCCGCGCGGGTCTCGTGTGCGCATGGTTGTGAGCGAGTTGCGGGGCGAGCGAGTCGACATCATCCCTTACAACGACGACCCGGCGCGCTTCGTCGCCAAGGCGCTCTCGCCGGCTCGCGTGCGCGAGGTGCTCGTCGACGACGAGGGGCGCGCCGCGACCATCATCGTGCCCGACGATCAGCTGTCGCTGGCCATCGGCAAAGAAGGGCAGAACGCACGCCTGGCAAGCAAGCTCACCGGCTGGCGCATCGACATCAAGAGCCAGAGCGAGATGGCGCAGGCCGAGCTCAACATGGAGTACGGCGAGGGCGACGACGAGGTCGCGGGACGCTGCGTCGCCGTGACCTCGAGCGGCAAGCGCTGCGTGAACATGGCCCTGCCCGGCACACGGTACTGCGGCATCCCCGCGCACCAGAAGCTGGCCCAGGCCGAGGCCGCCGAAGCGGCCAAAGCGGGGAGCTCCGCTGAAATCGCCGCCGAACAGCCCCCCGACGAGCCGGTGGCCGATCAGGGGTGAGCGTGTCGTGGCCATCCCCGAGCGCACGTGTATAGGGTGCCGCAGCAGGCGTGAGCGCGACAACCTGATACGATTACAGGTGCTGGATGGGGAGGTGGTCCCGGTCGAGGGGCCACTTCGCGGCAGGGGCGCTTACCTCTGTCCAGAGCGCAGCTGCTTCGACTCGGCCTTGCGACGCAAGGCGTTCGCGCGGGCCTTTCGCGGGCCCGCCAAAGTCGACGAGCGACTGTGGCAACGCCTGCAACGGCATGCCGACCTGAATGGGCAGCCAGAGGCGCGCAGCGGCGGCGCAGCGCCGAGTACGGCAATCGAGACTGAAAGGCGGTGAGGCGAGTGACGAAGAAAAGGAAAGTGGCCGACATCGCCCGCCAGCGCGGGACGAGCGTCGACGACGTCCTCGCCCACCTGAAGAGGGCCGGCATCGAAGTCACGGAGGGCCAGGTCAACATCGACGACGAGGCGCTCGAGAAGGCGTACGCGGCGCCGCAGTCGCTCACCGGCGCGCGGCGGGCGCGCCCCGCGCCCGCCGGCCAGGGGGGTCGCCGGCGGGTGGTCATCGATGCGGGCGCCTCGCGACGAGGCGGCCCGGTGCCGCGTGATAGGCGCAACCGGCGTGGACGTCGCGATCGCAGCGAGCACGTCGAGGGCCGTGTGATAGCGCCGCGGCTGGGTCAGAAGATCAAGGTGCCGTCGGGCGCGACGATCAAGGAGATCTCGCAGCTCCTGGGTGTCTCCACGGCCGACATCATCAAGGCGATGATGGGCTACGGCGAGATGGTGACGATCACGCAGTCGTTGTCCGACGACGCGCTGCAGATCCTTGCCGATGACTTCAAACGTACTCTCGAGATCACACACACCCACGACGAGACCGAAGAGGTCGAAGACGTCTTCGACGACAAACCCGAGGAGTTGAAGCCCCGGCCGCCGGTCATCACCGTGATGGGCCACGTCGACCACGGCAAGACGAGCCTGCTCGACGCTATCCGCGAGACGCAGGTCGCCGCCGGCGAGGCGGGTGGGATCACGCAGCATATCGGCGCCTATCAGGTGAAGCACGAGGGCAAGCTGATCACCTTTCTCGACACACCGGGGCACGAGGCCTTCACGGCCATGCGTGCCCGGGGCGCCAAGGTGACCGACATCGCCGCCATCGTGGTAGCCGCCGACGACGGCGTCATGCCGCAGACCGTCGAGGCGATCAACCACGCCAAGGCGGCCGGCGTGCCCATCGTCATTGTGATCAATAAGATCGACAAGCCCGACGCCAATCCCGAGAAGATCAAGCAGCAGCTCACCGAGTACAGCCTCGTCCCCGAGGAGTGGGGCGGCGACACGATCTTCGTCGAGGCCTCGGCGAAGAAGAGGATCGGCCTCGTCAACTTCCTCGAGATGCTGCTCTTGGTCGCCGAGGTCGCCGACCTGAGAGCCAACCCCGACGCGCCCGCGAGCGGCTACATCATCGAGTCCAAGATCGACCCGGGGCGCGGCGTGGTGGCGACTATGCTGATTGCGCGCGGTACGATCCGCGTCGGCGATGCCATCGTCTCCGGCGAGGCCAGCGGGCGCGTGCGCGCGATGCGCGACTTCAAGGGGGGGCCGTTGCAGTCGGCCGGGCCGGCCACCCCGGTCGAGATCATCGGGTTCGACTCGTTACCCGGTGCAGGCGAGTTCTGCCGCGTCGTCAAAGACGAGCGAGCGGCGCGTGCTGTGGCGCAGAAGCGTGTCAACCGCGTGCGCGCCGAAGAGCTCGCCAAGCAACGTTCCGTCACCCTCGACGACCTGTTCGCGCGCATCGCCCAGGGCGAGGTGCAAGATCTCAACCTCGTGGTCAAGGCCGACGTCGGCGGCAGCCTCGAGGCCCTCGAAGACGCCCTCAGGCAGATCCAGCACAAAGAGGTGAAGATCAACATCATCCACTCGGGGGTGGGCGCCATCACCGAGTCCGACGTCGACCTGGCCAGCGCCTCGAGCGCCATCATCATAGGCTTCAACGTCCGGCCCAACCCGCCCGCGCTGGTGCTCGCCGAGACGCAGGGCGTCGACATCCGCACCTATCGTGTGATCTACAAGGTCACCGAAGATGTGCGGGCAGCCCTGGTGGGGATGCTCAAGCCCGAGTTCGTCGAGCAGGTGATCGGCACGGCCGAAGTGCGCCGCCTCTTCAAGGCTTCGCGCTTGGGCACGATCGCCGGCTGCTATGTGACGAACGGCAAGGTCACGCGTACGGCCGGCATCCGCGTGCTGCGCGACGGCTCGGTCGTCCACGAGGGCAAGATCGCGTCGCTCAAGCGGGTGCAGGAGGACGCGCGCGAGGTGCTGGAAGGGTTCGAATGCGGCATCCTGGTCGACGGCTTCAACGACCTCAAAGAGGGGGACGTGCTCGAGGCGTACGAGACCAAAGAAGTCGCTCGTGGCGGGTGATGCGTACGTCGGGCTCCTGCTGGCCGACCTGCACTTCCCCGGCAACCACTCGCTGAAGGGGAAGCGTTCGCCGATCACTTCGTTGCGCGATGTCGTGCAGCAGCGGTTTCGGGCGTCCTTCAGCGAGGTAGGCCACCAAGACAGCTGGCAGCTCGCGCGCGTGCTCATCGTCTTGGCGGCCTCGTCGGCACAGCAGGCTAGGGAGCGGGTCGACGAGATCGATCGCTACCTGCACGCGCAAGACTACGAGGTGTCGCGCATCCGCAAGACGGTCGACACGGTGGAGGCAGCATGGGACGGCGACTTCTGAGGGTCAACGAAGCCGTGCGAGAGGTCCTGTCGGCCGCCGTCGCCAAGGGCCTCAAGGATCCTCGCGTCGGCTTCGTCACCATCACCGGCGTCGAGACATCGCCCGACCTCGCGCACGCCAAGGTCTTCGTCAGCGTCCTCGGTGGGCGCAAGGAGCGCGACGCGACCCTCGCGGGTCTGCGGTCCTCACACGGCTACCTGCAAGACCGCCTCTCCGCTTCACTGCGACTCAGGCGCACGCCGCAACTCGACTTCATTTACGACGAGACGACCGACAAGGCGATGCGCATCGAAAGGATCTTGCAGCGGTACGAGGGCGAGATCGGTCCCGCCGACGATGAGCGCTTCGCGGACGACCAGTCCGCGGCCGGGGGATCCGCAGCCGGCGGCGCCGACGACGGGGCCGGGCAGGAAGCGACGCAGTGAAGGTGGCCGCGCATGACCTGTGGGCCGTGTGCCGTGCCTTGCGCGAGGAGCGGGTGGTCGCCGTGGCCATTCACGAGAACCCCGACTACGATGCCATCGGCGCCGCCGTGGGCGTGATCGACGTGCTCAGGCAGCTCGGCGCGGAGGGCAGGCTCTACCTCGATGCCGACGTGCGCCTGCCTCAGACCGACGACCTGGTGCCCGAAGGGACCGTCGTGCGTGGGCTGCCTCCCGCCGGAGCGTCGCTGTACGCCGTCGATACCGGTTCCTTCGAGCGCATGGCCCTGGCGATCGAAGGCTGGGACGGGCGCGTCGTCAACATCGACCACCACCCCGACAACACGCGCTTCGGCCAGATCAACCTCGTCCGTCCTGGCGCGGCGAGCACCTCCGAGATCATCTGCGACGTCGCCGGGTGCTTGGGTCTGCGGCCCTCTCCCGCCGCCGTCGCCGCCCTCTATACGGGCATCTCCTTCGACTCGGGGCACTTCCGTCACGCCAGTACCACGCCGCACACCCTGTCGTGCGCGGCCGCGCTCGTGCGCGGCGGCGCAGACCCCAATCTGCTGTACCGGCGGCTCTACGAGAACAAGACGCTTGCGTCGCTCAGGCTTTGGGCACGCGCCGTCGAGAGCGCCGTCGTCGTGGGCGATGGCCGCGCGGTGGTCGGCATGCTCACGGTCGCCGACTACAAGGCGACCGGCGCCGATGAGAACGACACGGAAGGCATCGTCGATGCGCTGCGCGCCGCTCAGGGCATCGACGCTGCCGCCCTCATCAAGGAGCAGATCGAGGGCGCACGCGTCCGCGTCAGCTTGCGCTCGCAACACCTCGACGTCGGCGCCATCGCGGCGCTGCGTGGCGGGGGCGGCCATCGCAACGCAGCCGGGTTCTCGAGCGACGACGACCCCAAGGAGGTGGCGCGGTGGCTCAGTTCCGAACTCGCCGGGCGCCCGACGACGGCGTCGTCCTGATCGACAAGCCCAGCGGCTGCACTTCGCACGACGTGGTGGCGCGCGTGCGGCGGGCGCTCAGACCGACCGTCAAGAAGGTCGGCCACGCCGGCACACTCGACCCTTTCGCGACGGGCTTGCTCCTCATCCTGGTCGGCCGGGGCACGAAGCTGGCGCGCTTCTTCGTCGACCTCGAGAAGGAGTACGTGGGTACCGTACGCTTCGGCTTCACCTCCGACACGGGCGATAGGATGGGCGACATCACCGCCGTCGGGCAGCGCACGAGCCTGGAGCAGGTCTCCGACGTGCTGCCGCGCTTCATCGGCCACATCCGGCAGCAGGTGCCGATGACCTCCGCCGTCAAGGTGGACGGCGAACGTCTCTACAAGAAGGCGCACCGCGGCGAGACCGTCGCGACACCGGTCAAAGACGTCGAGATCAGCGCGCTCGACGTGATTGATTTCGACGGTCACGCGCAGACGATGCTCTTCCGCGTCGTGTGTTCGAAGGGTACCTACGTCCGTCAGCTCGCCATCGACATCGGCAACGCCGTCGGCGCCGGCGGCTATCTCGACGAGCTGGCACGCACGGCGATCGGGCCGTTCCGCCTCGAAGACGGCATGAGCTTGGCGGCTTTCGAGGAG
>Ga0315282_10001603_pt1 | contig 42413 bp, 36 predicted proteins | sample YL17G07_20_MG_FD_203693 | JGI IMG/M metagenome (GOLD analysis project Ga0315282, IMG submission 203693) | Sediment microbial communities from Yellowstone Lake, YNP, Wyoming, USA - YL17G07_20 | ecosystem: Environmental > Aquatic > Freshwater > Lake > Sediment | place: USA: Wyoming | collected...
GCCACCGCGCCAGCGAAACCCCAGCCCGGTCAACGAGTCAACTGCCCCAGCAGGACGGGTGATTTGGAACCATTCCCCTGCCGACCGCGTTGAGCAGAATAAACCGCATTGCCAAGGGACCATTAGCTGTGTAGCCTATGCCACCTTTCTGGACCGAACGCGATGAAGCCACTCGATCCTGACTCGACTGGAATTCCACGAGGTTTTCCAAAGGCAATCGAAGGAGGGATCCATGAACGGAACAGCACTGAAACAACTGTTGATCTCTGTCTGCGGTCTGGCCATGGCGACCTGCCTCGCCGTCGCGGCCACCCCACTTTCTTCCGCCGCTCAGACTATCGTGGACGAATGGAACACGGTGAAGGCGCCACCCGCGCCTGAGCTGAAGCCGGTGACAGTCGAACCAAAGGTGACCGCTCTGCTGATCCTGGATATCCAGAAACAAATCTGCACCCCAGAGCGAGTCCGCTGCACGGCCTCCGTTCCGAAGATTCAGGGCCTCCTGGCTCGCACCAGGGCCAAAGGTGCGCCGGTCATCTACTCTCTCGGCAGGGGGACGGCCGCTGACATCTACCAGGAAGTGGCACCGCAAGCAGGAGAGCCGGTGGTCACGTCGGGTCCGGACAAGTTCTGGGGGACGGACCTGGAAAAGATCCTGAAGGAAAAGGGGATTCAGACAGTCATCACTGTCGGAACGGCTGCGCACGGTGCCGTCCTCTATACGGCCAGTGGGGCGGCACTGAGGGGGCTCAAGGTGATCGTTCCGGTGGATGGCATGTCGGCTGATATTCCCTATGTCGAACAGTACACAGCGTGGCACCTCGCGAATGCGCCTCGGGTCGGCCCGCAGGTTACCCTGACGAGAATGGACATGATCCAATACCCATGATTGTACTGCTCCGAGTGCAAAACCGTCCTCAACGAAGATCATATGGAGTACTTGCTATTCCTCCCGCAGGAATCTGAAGGTAAAGCCAGAAAAATTCAAGCCGAGAAGACCACGGGCGTCCCGGACATCCGGGAGGCCCTTGTCATTTGCGTCGCATCGCCTTCCGGCCACGCCGATCTCACCCCCGGGGGCGGGGGCGAGATCGAATCATCTTAGCGGCGATGGGCTTTACACCTGGACACCTGCCAGCTATAGTGGCGCCGGCTCGAGGCGGATGGTCCAGGACGCGCCCTTTCCTCAAAGGAGACGCCATCATGTGGATCCTGCTTGCGGTTCTTGCCGTGGTGGCCCTAGGCGTCATTGTGATCTACAACGGCCTCGTGCGCCTGCGGGTGCAGTGTGACAACGCCTGGGCCGACATTGACGTCCAGCTCAAGCGCCGCCACGACCTGATCCCCAACGTGGTCGAGACGGTCAAGGGCTACGCCGCCCACGAGCGGGAGACGCTGAATTCGGTGGTCGCCGCCCGCTCGCGCGCCATGACCGCGCAAGGTCCGGCCGCCAGGGCGGAGGCCGAAGGCATGCTCACCCAAGCCCTGAAATCACTGTTCGCCCTGGCCGAGGCCTACCCGCAACTGCGGGCGGTGGAAAGCTTCGCCCAGCTCCAGACGACGCTCGCCCAGATCGAGGAGGCGGTCCAGAGCGCCCGCCGCTACTACAACGCCGTCGTCCGCGACCTCAACACGAAGGTCGCCCAGTTCCCCTCGAATCTCGTCGCCAACCTCTTCGGCTTCACGCCGCGCGAGTTCTTCGAGGTGGCCACCGGCGCCGAGCGGGAGGTTCCCCAGGTGCGCTTCGGCCCCGGCACCGGCCAGGCCGGTACCCAATAAGCGGGTGACCGCCAGGCCGGCGAGGAGATGGCCATGCGTCGGCACGCACTCCTGCTGTTCGCCCTGTTGCTGGCGGCCGCGGCGTGCCCGTCACGGCTCGATGCCCGGTCCCTCACCATCGAGAGCTTCGAGGCGGGCGTCGTCGTCGGCGCCGACGGCGGCGTCCAGGTCACGGAGATCATCCGCCCGCGATTCGTCGGCACCTGGAACGGCATCTTCCGCACCATCCCCGTCGAGTACCGCACGCCGCAGGGCATGAACTACACGCTCTTCCTCGACATCCTGACCGTCACCGACGAGGCGGGCAGGCCTCTCAAGTACGAACTGAGCCGCGAGCGCCACTACCGCAAGGTCAAGATCTGGGTGCCCGGCGCCAGCAACGCGCTGCGGACGGTCGCCCTTCGCTACCAGGTGCGGAACGGCCTGAAGTTCTTCGACGAGCACGACGAGCTGTACTGGAACGTCACGGGCGACGAGTGGCAGGTTCCCATCCAGGCCGCCAGCGCCCGGATCGAGCTGCCTCCGGGCGTCACGGGCCTGCGCGCCGTGGCCTTCACGGGCGTTTACGGCTCGCGCGAGCAGGCTGCCCGCGTAGAGCTGGGCGCGAGCGATGTCACCGTCCGGATGCTGCGCCGGCTCAATTTTCGCGAGGGGCTGACGGTCGCGGTCGGATGGGATCCCGGCGTGGTGCGACGCCCCGGCCCGCTGGAGGAGGCCGCCCTCTTCCTGCGGAGCAACTGGATGCTGCTCGTCCCCCTGGGTGTGCTGGCGGTGATGTTCTTCCTCTGGTACGCCCGAGGACGCGATCCGCGACGCCGACCCATCGCCGCGCAGTACGAGCCACCGGAGGGCCTCACGCCCGCGGAGCTGGGAACGCTGGTGGACAATTCTCCCGACATGCGCGACATCACCGCCACGCTGGTGGACCTGGCGGTCCGGGGCTATCTACAGATCGAGGAGCACGAGGAGAAGGCGCTGCTGGGGCTCCGGACGACCCGGGAGTACCGCTTCAGCATCCGGAAGTCCGCCTCCGCCTGGTCCGAGCTGCAGCCGCACGAGCAGGCGCTCCTGGATGCGCTGTTCGCGGGCGGTGTCCGGAGGTCGGTGAGTTCCTCGACGCTGGAGCATTCCTTCTATGCGCACCTCCCCGGGATCCGGGATCGGCTCTTCAGCCGTCTCCTGGAGCGCCGCTACTATGCCCAGCGCCCGGACAAGGTCAAGCAGCGCTACGTCCTGGCCGGTATCCTGGTAGGCTTCCTCGTCGGCGGGGGTGAGGTCCTGGCGGGGAGCTACCTGGGCCAGTCGCTTCTTCCCGCGGCGGTCTCCGCCGTCCTCAGCGCCGCCTGCACCATCGGCTTCGGCCTGGTCATGCCCGCGCGGACGCTCCGCGGGACCCGCGTCCTCGAGGGCGTGTTGGGGTTCGAGGAGTTCCTTTCGCGGGTCGAGGGCGAGCGGTTGCAGCGCATGGCAAAGACGCCCGAGATGTTCGAGAAATACCTCCCCTACGCCATGGCCCTCGGCGTGGAGAAGAACTGGGCCAGGGCGTTCGAGGGGATCTACCGCCAGCCATCGGACTGGTACCTGGGCGGCGATCCTCACGCGTTCCATCCCCGCGCGTTCGTCTCGAGCCTCGGGCAGATGTCGGACCAAACGGCGAGCGCCATGACCTCGGGACCGCGCAGCTCCGGCGGCTCAGGATTCAGTGGCGGCGGGGGGGGTGGAGGTGGAGGGTCCTCCGGCGGAGGGATGGGCGGGGGCGGGGGTGGAGGATTCTAGTGATCAGCGGCCATTCCGCCGCCGGCCGTCGCGCTGCTGTTCCGACTCCTCGGAAGGCTTCAGGTCCAGGATGAACAGGATGGGATCAACGAGAAAATAACAGAGCGTCCCGCCCTTCGCCACTTCGAACAGCCTGCCGAGAAGAAGTCCCCGAACGGCTCCGGCCAGGAAAATGTCTGAGGTGCGGCGCCGCAGGCCGGCGCCCGAGTGAAACCGGGTGCATTATGGAGGAGGTGTCCCCGGACGCAAAGCCGAAAGCGCTGATCGCCGGCGTCAGTGTTCAGCCCTCAGCCAGAAACCCATTCCATCCGGAGTCCAGTCTTGCGTTCGGGAACATCTGCGGAATCTGCGGATCACTCAGAGGGCCCGCTCCAGAACGGCGACCGCCTCCAGGTGAAAAGTCTGGGGAAAGAGGTCCACCGGCGCGAGCGCGGTGCACCGGTACCCCGCCGGCACCAGGGCGCGGAGGTCCCGGGCCAGCGTGCTGGGGTCGCAGGAGACGTAGACGATGCGCGGGACGGCCATCTCCGTGATGGCGTCGAGGACGCGGCGACTCGCGCCCTGGCGAGGAGGATCCAGGACGACCAGATCCCAGGGGCCGTCCTGCGCCAGCGCCGGCAGCGCCTGCTCCGCCTGGGCCTGGACGATCCGGGCTCCGGCGCATTCGTTGATCCGAAGGTTGTGGGCGGCGTCGGCGGCCGCGGCGGCGTTGGCCTCAACCCCCACGACCTCTTTGGCGCGGCGGGCCAAAGGGACGGTGAAGGTCCCCACGCCCCCGTACAGATCCAGGACCCGCTCGGACCCGGTCAGGGCAGCGCCCTCCATCACCAGGCGGGTCAGCGTCTCGGCCGCCAGGCCGCTCACCTGGAAGAACGCCGTGGCATCCATCCGAAAGCGATGGGGGCCCACCTGCTCCATGATCGCCCCGTGGCCGTGCCGGTCCACGAAGCGCGGATGCTGTCGCGGATCCCCGTCCAGCAGGACGATGCCCTGCAGCGTCGGAAGCTCGGCCTGGATCCGGTGAAACAGCAGCCGGATGGCGGCGCGGTCCTGCGCCCGGGCGAAGAGCGAGACGACCGCCTCGCCGGTACCGGCGCCGACGGCCACCCAGATCTCTCTGAGGCGCGGGAAGAGCTTGGGGAGGGCGGGGTCCCGCATGTCGCGCAGGATTCCCAGGACGCGGTTCAGGCGAGCATCCAGAAGCGGGCAGCGGTCGATGTCCACGACCCGGTGCGTCTCCCGCTGGTGAAAGCCGATGTGAAGCCGGCTCCCCGCGAACACCTTGAGCTGCGCCCGCGCCCGGTACTCCCACGGGCCGGCGGGGGCGATCGGCGCGGAGACCGGGACATCGGTCAGTTTCCCCACTCGCGCCAGCAGTTCGCACAGGATGTCCCGCTTCCATTCGAGCTGGGAGGCGTACGCGAGGTGCTGCCAGTGGCATCCCCCGCAGGTCCCGAAGTAGCGACAGGCGGGGGTGGCGCGGGTGGGAGCGGGGCTGAGGAGGCGCACGAGCCGCGCCCGCACGTAATCGTCCCGGGCCTCGGTGACCTCGACCTCCGCGTCATCCCCCGGCGCGGTGTACGGCACAAAGACGATGCGCCCGTCGGACAGCCGGCCGAGACCGCTCCCCTGGAAGACCAGCCGCTCGATGGTCACCCGCAGCCGCTGGCCCACGTCGACACTCGAGGATACGCTCATGCCAAATCAGGAATGTTCGACGGTTCGACCGTCCCCGCTCCGCCCTGCGGTCCGGGGCGGAGTCGGCGGTTCCTTGAACAGCCGAACAATGGAACGCCTCTAAGCTGGAAGGATGACGAGGTCGCGAGGCAGTTCCGTCAGGGCCTCGTTCCCGGCCTCCGTGACGACGACGATGTCCTCCAGGCGCAGGCCGAACTCACCGGGGAGGTAGACCCCCGGCTCCACGGAGAAGGTGTGCCCCGTCAGGCACGGGTCGAGATTCCCGGCCACCGCGTACGGCTCTTCTTTCGGGTCCAGCCCGATCCCGTGGCCCAGGCGATGGATGAAGTGCGATCCAAAGCCGGCCTCGGTGATGACGTCGCGCGCGGCCCGGTCTATGTCTCCCAGTGGCACCCCCGGCCGGATCAGCCCACGGGCGGCTTCGTAGGCGGCCCGCACGGCGCGGTAGGCCTGGTGTACCTTCGCCCCGGGGTCACCCAGCGCGTACGTACGGGTGAGATCCGATTGGTAGCCCTGGAACCTGCAGCCGACTTTTATCAAGAGGACCTCGCCCGCCTTGATCGGCTCCGCGCTGGCCCGCGCGTGCGGCAGCGCGGCGGTCGGCCCGACCGCGACGGTGCTTCCCGCCACGCTGCTCGCCCCCTTCCGGCGCATGCGGTCCTCGATGGCCGCCGCCACGTCGCGCGCCGGGAGGCCGGGACGAATCTCGGCCAGGCTCTCCGTCACCGCCTCCTGCGTGATCCGGCCGGCCTGTCGCATCCGCTCGACCTCGGCCGGCTCCTTTTGGGCTCGGAGGGACCCCATGACTCGCGAGGCGGGGACCAGCGTGCATCCGGGGATGGCCGCCTCCAGGCGCGTGACCATGGAGAACGGGAGCCCGTCGTCCACCGCCCAGCGTCCCCGCGCCACGCGGAACTCCCGCGCCAGGGCGGCCACCATCTTGAAGGGCGAGGCCTGCTCCTCCCAGATTCGCAGGTCCGTCACGTCGGCGTGGGCAGCCACCTCGTCGGCGTAGAGGCGCGGCACGATCATGGCCTCGCGCTCGGGAGTGATGAGGGCGCCCAGAAAGCGTTCCCCTGGAGTGCCGGTCCATCCCACCAGGTACAGGAGGTGCGACGACAGAAAGAGCAGCAGGGCGTCCATCCCCTCCTGCTGCATCTGGGTACGGGCGCGCGCCCGCCGCGACGCGTAATCGAACGCCATGGTCGCCTCCTTACATCCAGCCCCCCTGATGCCGCTGTCGTACCAGATCGAAGACCAGCCAGAAGAGCTTGCCCCCTTGCGGGATGTAGACCCGGAAGAAGCTGTCCAGCGAGAGCCTCGGGAAGTTGGGCCGCACGTGATCGAAGACCGTGAGCACGGTCAAGCGGACGTTGCCCCGGGATTCCAGGGCGGCCGCCAGCCGGAGGCTCTCCGTCACGGGCATGAAGTCGTCCGGGTCGCTGTGGACGACCAACAGCCGCGCCCGGAGGTCCCGGATCACCCGCGAGGGCGACAGGAAGCTGATTTGCTCCCGAACGCTCGGGCTGAGCGCCTCCACGAGGGTGGGGACCCGCTCGGGATCCCGGTTGACCAGAAGCTCGTAGGTCGCCCGGCCTTCCGGTCCCAGGGTTGCCGCCAGCGGTCCCGCGTCCACCGCGGGGTTTCTGGCCTTGGCCTCGGCGATCTCCTGCAGGACCCGGCGGTCGCGGGCGCTCCCGATCAGCTCCAGATTGTACCGGAGGAAGATCCAGCGCGTGTACTCGCTGGGGATCGTCCGGCCCCGCACCTCGCCGAACTCGTAGGAGCCCGTGGTAACGAAGGTGATCACGTTCAGCAGGTCGGAGTAGCCGCCAAATGAGACCACGAATTGCACCCGGTCCCGCACCCGCGGGTCGGCCGCCGCGACGATGGTGGGCCCCGCCCCGTAGCTGAAGCCGATCACGCCGACTCGCCCGGCGGCCACGTCATCGCGCCGCCCGGCGAGATGCTGGATGCTGGCCACCAGTTCCTCCACGTCGGAGGTCCTGAGGGTGAGCGACTTGAAACCGAGGAAGTCCGGCGTGAGGACCGTGAATCCGGACCGGGCCAAGAGATCCGCCAGCCAGACGATCCGCTCGTCGTCCTTCCCGGTCTCATTGACGCCGTGGACCAGGATGAGGCCGGCGCCAGGCCCGGCACCGGGTCCGCTCCGGGCCGGCCGGTAGAGCGTGGCGACCATCGGCCGCCCGCCGCCCTGGAACGTCACGGCCAGGCGCTCCGGCGCGTCGGTGATCCGGGTGAGGGGACCCGGCGCCAGCGGGGTCGCCACCTGGCAGAGGAGAAGTCCGCTCAGGACCGCATCCCACACCAAAGGCCACGACAGGAGGAGCGCGGCCAGGGCAGCCGCCGCCCCCAGGACCGCCCAACGTCTGCGCGTCATGCTCTCATGCTATCAGAAATGCGGGAGGCAGCAAGAGAACTTTCCGTCACGTGGAGGCAACTTGGCAATCCGGGTGTTCCCAGTCGCCGGGCACCCTCTGGGTATGCCCGATTGCCTCCCCATGTCGTTCCCGGTACCCAGCGCCGGCGCCGGACGCCCTTGGCGGTGAAGAATCTCGGAGCTCGTCTTGATGGCTGAAGGATGAAAAATGGCCGGCCCCGGAGAGGGCCTCCCGTTTGGGAAAGCCTCTCCGGGGCCCCGGCCCTGGCGCGACACGGGCCTTAACCCTTCCGCCGCTGGTGCCGCGTTCGCTTCAGCAACTTCTTGTACTTGTGCTTGCGGATCTTCTTGCGGCGTTTCTTGACCACGCTTCCCATGACATCCCCCCTTTCACGTAAACGGTTGCCCGCTCCCACGTCTGCGGCACATCCTGCCGGCTCACTCCGTCCCCCGCCCCTCGGCTTGGCTTCCCGTCTCGCCGCCCTCCCGGCGGATCTGGAACTTCTCCAGCCGGTACTGAAGCGTACGATAGCTCAACCCCAGGAGCTTGGCCGCCTTGGCGATCACCCCTCCCGACGCCTCCATGGCCTGGAGGATGAACTCCCGCTCGACCTCCTCCAGGTTGATTCCCTGCGACGGAAGCACGTAGCGATGCGCGCCCGCGCGCGCAGGAGAGGCCGCCTCAGCCGCTTCGCGAGGGGGCAGAGACGAGAAGCGGACCTCGATGGGCAGGTCCATATAGTCGATCACGCGGCCGTCCGAGAGCAGGACGGCCCGCTGCAGGACCGTGTCGAGCTGGCGGACGTTCCCGGGCCAGTGGTAGCCCAAGAGGAGCCGCATGGCCTCGGTGGTGATGGGCATGGGCGACCGCCCCGCCTCCTTGCAGGCCCGGGCCACAAAGTATTCGGCCAGCTGCGGGATGTCCGTGCTTCGCTCGCGCAGGGGGGGGAGGTTGATGCTCACCACATTGAGGCGATAGTAGAGGTCGTCCCGGAACGCCCCCCGCTTGACTTCCTCCTCCAGATTCCTGTTGGTGGCCGCGATGATGCGGACGTCCACCTTCAGGCCCTCGCGGCCGCCCACACGCCGGATCTCCCGCTCTTGCAGGGCGCGCAGCACCTTGGCCTGCATGTTCACGTTCAGCTCGCCGATCTCGTCCAGGAACAGCGTGCTCTTGTCCGCGGCCTCGAACAGCCCCAGGCGGCGGCTGGCGGCGCCGGTGAAGGCCCCCTTCTCGTATCCGAACAGCTCGCTCTCGATCAGGCTCTCGGGGATGGCGGCGCAGCTCACCGCCACGAAGGGGCGGTCCTTGCGCGGGCTGTGGCGATGGATGGCGCGGGCGACCAACTCCTTGCCCGTCCCGCTCTCCCCGCTGATGAGGACGGTGGAATTGCTGCCGGAGATTTTGTGGAGCTTGTCGAAGACCTCCAGCATCCGGTAGTGGCTGCCGACGATCCCCTCGACCCGGAACCGCTCCTCCAGTTGCTGCCGGAGGATCCGGTTCTCCTGGATGAGCCGTATCCGCTCGAAGGCGCGGCCCACGGTGAGGAGCAACTCCTCCCGGCCCAGCGGCTTGGTCAAGTAATCGAAGGCCCCCTGCTTCAGCGCCTGCTCGGCCGAGCCCATGGAGCCGTAGGCGGTCATGAGGATGACCAGGGTCGGTGGCTCCTCCCGCGTGAGCTGGCCTACCAGCGAGAGGCCGTCGGCGCCGGGCATCCGGAGATCGGTCAGCACCAGATCGAAGCGCGTCCGCGCGCTCTTGGCCAGGCCCTCGGCCGCGCTGCCGGCCGTCTCCACCCGGTACCCCTCGGCCGTGAGGATGGTCCGCAGGATCTCGCGCTGCGCGCCCTCATCGTCCACGACCAGGACCTGCCCCTTGCTCATGACTCGGGGACTCCCGCGGGAAGCTGGATTCGGGCGAGCGTCCCTTTGCCCGGCTCGCTGGTCAATTCGATCCGGGCGCCGTGCTGCTCCAGGATCTGCTTGGTGAGGGCCAGGCCGAGGCCGATTCCCACCTCTTTGGTGGTGAAGTAGGGCTCGAAGACCCGTGGAAGATTCTCCGGCGGGATCCCCACGCCCGTGTCCTGGAACGTGATCTCCACCCATTCTGGAGTAGGCAGTACGCAGGAAGCAGTAGGCAGCCCCGAAGGTTCGCGGCCTTCGCTGCTTCCTGCTTTCTGCCTGCTGCCTTCTGGTCCCTCCCCGGTTGCCGGATTGCCGGATTGCCCCGACGCGCGGCGCGTGGTGACGGTGAGCGCGCCGCCGCCGGTCGTCATGGCCTGCAACGCGTTCAGCACCAGGTTCAGGAAGCAGGTCTTGATGTGGGGCCCATCTACCCAGACCTGCGGCAGGCCGGCCGCATAGTCCCGCTCCACCCGGACGTGTTGGGCCTGAGATTTCTGGGCGGCCACCTCCAGCACCTCGTCCAAGAGCATCCGGACGTCGGTGGCCTCCCGCTTCAGCTCCAGAGGCCTTCCATACTTCAGGAAGGTCTCGATCATGGCGTCCAGGCGATGGATCTCCTGCTTGATGATGGACGTCAGGCGCGCGAACTCTTCGTGCTCGGCGGGCGTCGCGGGGGCAAACTGCGCCCCGAGGTGGTCGATGATGAGCCGGATGGAGTTCAGGGGATTCCGCACCTCGTGGGCGATGCCCGACGCCAGGTGGGCGATGGCCGACAGCCGCTCCGCCTGGTGCAGGCGCGCCTCCAGCTCCGCCTTCTCCCGCAGCCCCTCCACCATGTCGTTGAAGCTGCGGTTCAACTGCCCGATCTCGTCGCGGCGGTTCGTGGGGAGCCGCTCCTCCAGGTTGCCCTGGGCCACCCGGCGGGCCGCCTCGACCACGCTGGAGATCGGCTTGGCATAGGTCCAGGCCAGGGCGATCGCACCCGCGCCGCCCAGGGCGAAGACCAGGACCGTGGCGATGAGCCGCTTGAGGAAGTTGACCCGGACCAGCTCGGTGAAATCGTCCAGGATCATGCTGATCAGGATGTAGCCGCTGCGCTGGTTCCCCACCACGACGGGGACGAAGAGGTTGTAGGTCTTCTGGCTGCGGCCGCCGACGTTCTCCTCTCCCAGGCGCGCCGTGATGAGGATGTCCTTGCGCTTCGGATCCACGCGGGCCCCCACCCGGCGGGGGTTGGAGGAGGCGACGACCTCCTGCTCGTTGCTGACGATGGAAATCTCCCGGACCCCGCGCCGCTGCAGCCGCTGCACGTAATCCTGGAGGCGCGCCTCGCTGGTCCGGCCCTTGGAGGTGAGCTGTTCCACGCTGATCTGGATTGCCGTGGACAGGTCGGTGGTATGCTGCTCGACCTGGGTGATGAGCTGGCTCTCCGCCCGCCAGTACATGACGAACAGGATGGCCAGGACGAGCACCAGCAGCCCGAACACCATCGCGAGGAGCTTGCCCCGCAGGCTGAGTGTCCACTGGAACCTGCCCCGCATGTTCCTGCCCTCCACTCTCAAAGCTAGTCTATCCAAGGTCGGGGTTGGCTGTAAAGGAGGAAGATGGTGTGATCCCCGCCGGGGGTATCGTGCCTGGACCCGACACTCCACACACCCCAGCACGTCGGCCAGGATGCGGGATCCGGTGACACCTGCTCGATGGAGAATGCCCGCAAACTTTCGAGCCGTCTTCTGGGCGAAGCACCGGTAAAGCGGCTCCTGGTCGTCCCGGAGAAGGTTGACCGCGAAGGCCTCGGCCTCCTGGAAGGCCTCGTAGCACTCCGCCGTGCGGTCAATGCAGATCAGAATCAGTGGCGGGACGAGCGAGACGGAACAGACCGCGGTGGCCGTGAAGCCCCGCGGTCCCCCCTGCCGATCCCGGATGATCGCCACGGTCAGCCCCGCCGCACGTAGGCTGATCGCCTTTCGAAAGCCGTTCGCATCCAGCGCCATGGGGGTCAAGCCCCGGGACACGGCGGTGACCGATGATGTGGACCAGGATAGAGAAACAGCCGGGGGAAGCATCGCTCCGCTGGCATGCCGGAGTTTCGCCCCACTTTCCTTCGGTCCGCATGGGCGCGTCGGGATGGTCAGGAGGAAAGTGGCCAACGGCGGCTGATGTGCAGGGTTCCCCGAACACTGATCTCTGTCTTTGTTAGCCCTTCACACCTGGGGCAAGCGCACCCGGTCGATCCACTGCGGGTAATCGCCCGGATAGCCGGCGCGTTCCTGGAGCGCCTGCACCTTGAGCAGGATGCCGGCCACCCGCTCGCCCGGGAGCGGCGCTTGTCCCGTCACCCGATCGGCCACGGCGCTCACTCTCTCCCGCGCGTCTGTTGCCGCATCCGCCAGGACCTCCTCGTAGCCGCTGGCGGTCCCGAGCAGATAGTGTTCCAGCATGTGCTGCGAGACCACGCGGCCGTGCTTCCGCGATGCCAGGATGTTGCCCTTCCCGGTTACGGCGTTCCCCACCGCGAAGACTCCATCCAGGCCTTCCACCTCTCCGGTCCAAAGGTCCTTGATGCGGTACACCTCGCCGTGCATCTGGATCCCCTGGATCGGCTCCGGGATGCTGCCGATGGAGCTCACGACCATTCGCGAGGGGACCTCGCGCGCGGTCCCATCCAGCGTCACCACCCGGTCGCCCGCGAGCTCGGTGGCGGCCAGCCTGAGTCCCGCCAGGCCATCCCCGTCCGCCAGGAATCCCACGGGCACGCGCTGATCCTGAAACGCGAACAGGTACTTCTCCACGAAGTTTTGCAGGAGCCGTCGCCGCGTCGCTCGGGCCTTCTCCGCCTGGGGCGGCGTGGCGCCCTCGGGGATCTCGGCCAGCGGCATGTCCTCCACACGGCGGCGGTAGATGAGGGTGCACCCCTGGAGGCCCAGGTCAGCGCGGCTCAAGCCTAGCTCGTCGAGGGCCGCTGGGATCCCCCGGCGCTCCAACTCGTAGAGGGAAACCCGGTGACCCCGGGCGAGAAGCGCCCGCGTGACGGTCTCCAGCATCAGGATCTTGACCACGTCCAGCGAGGCGAGGCCGCCCCCCACGACGATCGCCCCATCCGCCAGTTCTACGGCCGGCCCCCGATAGTCCTCGTCCGGGTAATGGTTGAACCAGTAGACGAGCGGGTTCTGGTAGTAAAAGCCCCGGCCGACGAACCGCTCGATGCCCGCCAGCGGCAGGGGGCGATCGCGCCAGGACCCGTTGGCCAGCACCACCGCGCTGAGTCCCCACGTGAGGATATCCTCCAGCTGGATGTCGCGGCCCAGCTTCGTCCGGGGGACGAAGTGCAGCCGCGGGTGGGCCAGCTTGTCGTCGATCTTCTTCTCCTCCTGGGCGCGGAGGTTCGCGTGCCACCGCGGCAGGCCGTCCTCGATCTTCCCGTAGGGGCGATCGTTCTGCTCCAGCACGATGCAGAGGATGCCTCGCTCGGCGAAGCGGAAGGCCGCCTCGGAGCCGGCCACGGCTCCGCCGACGATCAGGACGACGTGCTGGGGATCCGGGTGTGACATGGCGCCTCTCTAACAACCATTTGTGATTGATGATTGAGGATTGCAGATTGAAATTCAATCGAGAATCCACAATCACAAATCGCAACTCCCGGGCGCTTCGCGCTTCCGGCCGAACGGTCCGTTTCCTTCTTGCCTGCGTGCTCCCGGCCCTGCCTCAAGCGGCGCATTCTACCCGGGATGCCCCGGGCGGTCACGCGGGATCGATGGAACCGCCAAGGCGCCAAGGGTCCGCTGATGCTTTCGGGGAATCGGAGAGACAGGTGCAAGTGACTCCTGGCAGGCTTTCTCAACGGGGAAGTCGGCTCAGGTTCAATGATACCTGACGGCCTCCACAGTCCTGGCGGCCTCGACGTTTTGGCGGTTGATTGTCTGGCAAAAAAATGCCCCCGGTCCGATCGCTCGAACCGGGGGCCTGGCTGCGGAACCGGGGAGGGGGGGAGTCGGTTCCGCGGCTACAGCTTATGAACTCCGGGGCTCGACGATAACCAGGCTGCCGAGTTGCCCGGCATGATGCGCGTTCGACCAGTTCTGAACTAGGCAATCTGCGTGCCACGCGAAACACTCCGCACCCAATTCCCCCTGCACACCTGGGACAAGGTTAACTTGCCAATTCTCAAAGCCCCTCGGACAACACCCAAATGCTCTGGATAATTCATACCGTGAAGGTGACCGATGCCGATTGAGCCACTTTGTCTCTCGAAAGCGAATGGCAATGAGGCATTCCGGAGCACCAGCCGGAGAGCCTGAATTGCCCTCCCTCGTCCAGACCGGGCCACACCCAACCCCCAGGCCCCCCTATGAATCGTTCTTGCCTCTCCCGTTTCGCAGGACCCGCTTCAGGAACTGGCCGGTGAAGGAGCCTTTGATCCGGGCCACCTCTTCCGGCGTGCCGGTGGCGACGACCTCCCCTCCCTCGTCGCCTCCCTCGGGGCCAAGGTCGATGATATGATCCGCCGTCTTGATGACATCCAGGTTGTGCTCGATGACGAGCACGGTATTGCCGGCATCCCGCAGCCGGTGCAGCACGTCCAGGAGCTGCTGGATGTCCGCGAAGTGGAGACCGGTCGTCGGCTCGTCCAGAATGTACAGCGTGCGACCGGTGCTCCGCCGGGAAAGCTCCCGGCTGAGCTTGACCCGCTGCGCCTCACCGCCCGAGAGCGTCGTGGCCGATTGGCCCAGCTTGATGTAGCCCAAACCGACGTCGTACAGCGTCTGGAGCTTTTCCTTGATGCGCGGCACGTTCTCGAAGAACCGCAGGGCCTCCTCCACGGTCATGCTCAGCACGTCGGCGATGCTGGCCCCCTTGTACTTGACCTCCAGCGTCTCCCGGTTGTACCGCTTGCCCTTGCACACGTCGCACGTCACGTACACATCCGGCAGGAAGTGCATCTCGATCTGGATCAGGCCGTCCCCCTGACAGGCCTCGCAGCGCCCGCCCTTGACGTTGAAGCTGAACCGGCCGGGCTGGTAGCCGCGCACCCGGGCATCCGGGGTGAGGGCGTACAACTCCCGGATATAGGTGAAGACGCCGGTGTAGGTGGCGGGGTTGCTCCGGGGCGTCCGCCCGATGGGCGCCTGGTCGATGTCGATGACCTTGTCAATCCGGTCCACGCCGAGGAGCTTGTCATGGTCTCCTGGACGCTCCCGGCCGCCATACAGCCGGGCGTCCAGGGCCTTGCGCAGGATGTCCGTCACCAGCGTGCTCTTGCCCGAGCCCGACACCCCCGTGACGCAGGTGAACAACCCCAGCGGGATCTCCACATCGATGTTCTTCAGGTTGTGCTGCCGGGCGCCCACGATGGTGAGGTACTGGCCCGTCTGCGGCCGTCGCACCCGCGGCACCGGGATGGCGAGGTCGCCCGAGAGGTACTTCCCCGTCAGCGACTGCCGGTTGGCCATGATGTCCTGCGGCGTCCCGACCCCGACCACGCGGCCGCCGGAGATTCCCGCCCCCGGCCCGAGGTCAATGACGTAGTCCGCCGATCGGATGGTTTCCTCGTCGTGCTCCACCACCAGGACCGTGTTGCCCAGGTCGCGGAGTCGCTTCAGCGTATTCAGCAGGCGGACGTTGTCCCGCTGGTGGAGCCCGATGCTCGGCTCGTCGAGGATGTACAGCACCCCCACCAGCGAGCTGCCGATCTGCGTCGCCAGGCGAATGCGCTGTCCTTCGCCGCCCGCCAGCGTCGCGGCCGTTCGGTCGAGGCTCAGGTAGTCCAGGCCCACGTTGGTCAGGAAGCCCAGCCGCTCCCGGATCTCCTTTAGGATCCGGCGGGCGATTTCCCGCTCCTTCTCGGTCAGGGAGAGATCGCCGTCCTCTGACGAGGATCCCCCCAGGGCGGCGAAGAACGCCGAGGCATCCTTGACTGACTTCCGGGTGAGCTCGGCGATATTGAGGCCCCCCACCCGGATCGCCAGCGATTCCTTGCGCAGGCGCGCCCCGTGGCATTCGGGGCACGGCCGGACGCTGGCCAGCCGCTCCACGTACGTCTCGATCTCCTCGCGAACCCGCGAGGACTGGGTGTCCTTGTAGCGCCGGTCCAGGCTGCCCAGGCTGGCCCCGAAGAATTCCTCGTTGAGGAGCCGCAGGCTGCCGTCCAGCCCCGCCGAGGAGCCATCCAGCTTGGTCCCCAGGCCGTCACAGGCGGGGCAGGCCCCGTGGGGATTGTTGAAGGAGAAGATCCGCGGGCTGATCTCCGGGTAGCTCACCCCGCATTCGATGCAGGCCATCCGCTCGGAGAAGGTGAGGTCCTTTCCCCCATCCGGCAGGTTGACGCTCACGATCCCGTCCGCCAGCTTGAGGGCCGTCTCCAGGGAGTCCGCCAGGCGCCGCCGGATCTCCGGCGTGACCACCAGACGATCCACCACCACCTCGATGGTGTGCTTCTTGTTCTTGTCCAGCTCGATGGGCTCGTCCAGGTCGCGAAGCTTCCCGTTCACCCGCACCCGGACGAAGCCCTCCTTCCGCATCTGGGTGAAGATCTGGCGGTATTCGCCCTTCCGGCCCCGCACGACGGGCGCCAGGACCTGGATCTTGGTGCCCGGGGAAAGCGCCTGCACCTGATCCACGATCTGGGTGACCGTCTGCGAGGTGATGGGCCTCCCGCAGTTGTAGCAGTGAGGCCGGCCGACGCGGGCGTACAGGAGGCGGAGGTAGTCGTAGATCTCGGTGACGGTGGCCACCGTGGACCGGGGATTCTTGCTGCTGGTCTTCTGCTCGATGGAGATGGCCGGGGACAGCCCCTCGATGAGGTCCACGTCCGGCTTGTCCATCTGCTCCAGGAACTGCCGGGCGTAGGCCGAGAGGGACTCCACGTACCGGCGCTGTCCCTCGGCGTAGATGGTGTCGAAGGCCAGGGAGGACTTGCCCGAGCCGGAGACCCCGGTGATGACGACCAGCTTCCCCCGGGGAATCTCCAGGTCGATGGACTTCAGGTTGTGCTCTCGCGCGCCGCGGATCCGGATGCTGTCGATGGACACGCTTCACTCCTCGTGCGGGGGTCTGAAGATCGAACCGCGACCTGTTATTATATCCCGACAGGCCGGCGCCGCAAGGGGGTAGGGGGAAGGACGGAAAGGGGGGCAGGCCCCGCGGTGGGGCCCCGGAACGGGCGAGCTACTTCTCCGGCTCTCCCGTCACCGCGCAATCCGCGAGGGGATCAACGACGTATGGCTGGATGGAGGCCTGTGCCTCCGCCGTCCTCGGCGAAGGTGCCGGTGGGTCACTGGCGTCGCTCCGCGCGGTCCACCTGCTCCGCGATGGTCTGGGCCAGGTGCCGCTCGATCGAATCCCGGTCGTCCGCGGCCGTCTCCACGAATCGGATACCCATCCCCATCCCGCCCGCCTTGCTCGGGTCCGCGTTCCGCCACGCCACCTGTCCGATCACGGTGACCGGGGCCTCCTGTCCGGGCAGCAGGAACCGGAGGACGACCTGCTCGCCCATGTCGAACGGCACCGCGGTGCGGATGAACACCCCGCGCGCGGACAGGTTGAATGCGGCGCTCTGCTGGAAGGACCGCAGGCTCTGGTACTCGATGGGCACCTCGACGTAGAGGCGGGGGCCACCGCGCCTATCCTGGCTTACGTCCGCGGGTCCGAGCGCGCTGGCGCGCCGCAAGGCATCGATGATCCGGAGCGTGGCCCAATCATCCAGGGGACTCTGGGCCAGGACCTGGTCCAGATTGCGCGCGCCGTCCAGCAGGGTGATCACGGCCGCGGGCTCGGGCCGCGCCTTCGCTTGGATGCCCGCGCGCAACGACGCGGAAAGTTCCAGGTGAATCGGCGGATTGCGCAGGCCCTCGCGGAGCCCGGGGATCTCGTCCAGTCGTCGCAATCCCTCCATGAGGAGGGCCTGGGTCGGGCCGTCCACCGCCCCTCCAATCTGGCTGGAAGGGTCGGCGGGCGCCATCTGGAACGTTCCCTTCTGCCAGGTGAGGAGCTGATACACGGCCGCGTTTCCCTTCCGCGGTCCCTGGGCCGCCCGGGTTATCCGCCCTTCCTCGAAAGCGATCTCGCCCTGCGCGTCCTCGCGCGCAAAAAGCAACCGGGCGGTCCGCCGCTCCCCCTCGAACAGCTGGACGAGGGAGAGCACGTTCATGGCCTCCAGCTGGCCGCTGGCCAGGGGAACCTCCCGCTGGGAAGGCTGGGCTCGCCGCAGCACCATCTGGACCCGGGCCCGCAGCTCCTCGGCATGGATGGGCTTGGCCAGATAATCCTCGGCGCCCAGATTGAGCCCACGGACCTTGTCCCTGGGGGCCCCCAAGGCGCTGACGAAGATCACCGGAATCTGGGCCGTCGCGGGATCCTGCTTCAAGAGCGTGGCCACCTGGAAGCCGTCCAGTTCTGGCATCATCACGTCCAGAATGATCAGATGCGGACGCTCCGTCTTGGCCAGGCGCAGGGCCTCCTTGCCATCCCGAGCCTCTAGGATGGTGATGGACAGCTCCGCCAGGGCGTCCCGCATCATCAGCCGGGCCAGGCGATCGTCGTCGCCGATCAGCACGCACCGCGAAGCCATGGCCAGGTCTCCGTGAGCGGCGGACCACCGGACGCCGCCCGGCCGTCCGCGGCACTGAGAGGGAGCCTAGAGATCCTCGAACTGGGCCAACCTCCGGAAGGCGCGGTAGCGCGCCTCGATCTCGGCGTACGTCAACGTGCGCAGCCGGTTCAGCGAGAAGGCCTCCACGTTGAAGGAGGCCATCACCGACCCCAGGATCATGGCCTTGCGCACGCTGGCATTGTCGAAGTTCATCGTGTTGGCCAGGTATCCGACGAACCCGCCGGCGAAGCAGTCCCCGGCGCCCGTGGGATCCCGCACGACCTCCAGCGGCAGGGCGGGTGCCGCGAACCAGTCCCCGTTCTTGATCATCAGCGCTCCGTACTCGCCCCGCTTGATGACCAGCGACTTCGGCCCCCACGCGAGGATCTTCCGCGCGGCCTGGACGAGGTTTGCCTCGTCGGCCAACTGGCGCACCTCGGCGTCATTGATCAGGAGGGCGTCCACCAGCCTCAGGGTCTGCCGGAGCGATTCCGCCTTGTTGGTGATCCAGTAGTTCATGGTGTCGGCGGCGATGAGCGCCGGGCGCCGCACCTGCCGCAGCACCTCGCGCTGGAGGTCAGGGTCGATGTTCGCCAGGAACACGACATCCGAGTCCCGGTACGCCTCCGGGATCTGGGGGGCGAAATCGGCGAACACATTCAACTGGGTCTCCAGGGTGCGCGCCTGGTTGAGGTCGAAGCCGTACTCCCCCACCCAGCGGAAGGTCTTCCCCGGAACCCGCCGTAGGCCGCCCAGGTCCACCCTCCGCGAGCGCAGGAATTCGAGATGCTGGTCCGGGAAATCCTCGCCCACCACCGCCACCAGGCGCACGTCGGCGAAGAAGCTGGCCGCGGCGGAAAAGTACGTCGCCGAGCCGCCCAGCGCCTCGTCGGCCTGGCCGAACGGGGTCCGGATCGTGTCGAAGGCCACCGATCCGACGACGAGAATGCTCATCTCTTCCAGGGCCTCTCTGTCAAGTGGTCAAACGGTCGATTCGTCAAATTGTCTCGGATGCAACCCTGACCAATCGACCATTCGACTACTCGACGAGGTATTTGCCGACAATCGGCTCCAGGTCCCGCTTGACGGCCGCCGGGATCGCATCCCGCGCCGTGATGATGGCGTCCCGCAAGGCGTGGGCGCAAAAGCACGTGCGCGGCTCCGGGATCTCCGCCACGGCCGCCCGAATGATGACCTTGGCCGTCTCCACGTTCTTCAGCAGGATCCTGACCACCGACTCGACGTTCACGTCCTCTTCCGTATCATGCCAGACATCGTAGTCCGTGACCAGGGCCATGGTGGCGTAGCAGATCTCGGCTTCCCGCGCCAGCTTCGCCTCCTGGAGGTTCGTCATGCCGATGACGTCCACTCCCCACCCCCGGTAGATACGCGACTCGGCCCGGGTGGAGAACTGGGGGCCCTCGATGCACACGTACGTCCCGCCCCGGTGCATCCTCGCCCCCACGCGCTGTCCCACGCGATACAGGACGTCGCCCAGGACGGGGCAGGTGGGATCGGCCACGCTCACGTGGGCGATCAGCCCCCTGCCGAAGAAAGTGCTGGCTCGCCCATTGGTCCGGTCGAAGAACTGGTCCGGGATCAGGATGTCGAGCGGCCTGACCTCCTCCCGCATGCTGCCCACGGCCGAGGCCGAGAGGATCCACTCGGCGCCCAACACCTTGAAGCCGTAAATGTTGGCGCGGAAGTTCAACTCCGACGGCATCAGCCGATGACCCCGCCCGTGGCGGGCCAGGAACGCCACCGGCCGGCCCTGCAATCGCCCCAGGATGTAGGTGTCCGAGGGCTCGCCGAAGGGCGTCCGGACCGCTTCTTCGCGGACGTCCTCCAACCCCTCCATCTGATACAGGCCGCTTCCGCCGATGATCCCGATCAGTCGCTCCGCCATCACGCCTCCGTCGCCCACAACGTTCCCGACGCCTCCGTCCCCCTCCGCCCCGCCTTGACAGGCCCTACCTCGGATGCTAGAAGGAGACCCCCTTTTCGAACACGAGGAGACCGGACGTGCCCACGACAGCCCATGTCATCGCCGCCGCACTGAAGCAGGGCGGCGTTCGCCGCCTCTTCGGCCTGCCCGGCGGCGAGATCGCCGAGATCATGGGCGCCTGTCGTCGCGCCGGCCTTTCCTTCATTCTCACCCGCCACGAGAATACCGCGTGCCTCATGGCCGGCGTCACGGGCGAGCTTACCCGCAGGCCCGGCGTCGCCCTGGCCACCGTCGGTCCCGGCGCCACCAACCTCGTGAACGGTGTGGCCAATGCCTTCCTGGAGCGCGCCCCGCTCCTGGTGATCAGCGCCCAGCTTCCCACGGACCTCTCGCCCATCCTCCCCCACCAGCGCGTGGACCTGGAGGATGTGTTCCGGCCCATCACCAAGTGGAGCCATACCCTCACCGGAGTGGACACGGCGGCCACGGTGCGGCGCGCCCTGGATCTCACCGTCGAGGGCCGGCCGGGCCCCGTGTACCTCTGTCTGCCGAGCGACATCGCCCGCTGGCAGGACCGGTCGGCTGCCCCCTGCCAGGGCGAGCGGTCCGGCCAGGTCGCCCTCCCGCTCGAAGGCAGTGAGGCGCAAGGCGGCGATCTCATCCGGGCGGCCGGAATGATCGCCGGCGCCAAGCGCCCGCTGGCCATGGCGGGCATCGGCCTGGACCCGACGAAGGCGCAACCCGCCCTCCTCCGCTGGGTCGAGGCCACCGGCATCCCGATCGCCGTGACGCCCAAGGCGAAAGGCCTCGTCCCCGAGGACCACCCCCTCTTCGTGGCCACCAGCACCGGCATGGCCGGGGATACGCTGTTCGCCGAACTCCTCCAGGAGACCGATCTCCTGATCGGGATCGGCTTCGATCCGGTAGAGGCGATCCGGACCTTCTACGTGAACCGGCCGTTCCTTTCCATCGCGCAGTACAGTCTAGCGGATCGCCAGTTCGCGCCGGACCTGGAGCTGGTGGGCGACGTCGGCACGACGCTCGGGGCGTTGCAGGCCGAGACAGCCGTCGCGCACACCTGGACGCGCGAGCGCCTCACGGCCTTTCGCCGGCGGCTGGCCTCTTTTCTCACCCCGTCGGCCGACCGGACCGAGCTGGGCCTCTCGCCATCCCGCCTCTTCGGCCGCCTGCGGAGCCTCACCCCGCGCCACACCATTCTGGCCGTGGACACCGGGGCACACAAGCTGCTCGTCGGCCAGGTGTGGCCCGCCTACGAACCCCTCGCCTACCTCGTATCCCACGGCCTCTCGACCATGGGCTTCGCCCTGCCGGCGGCCATGGCCGCCAAGCTGGAACACCCGGATCGCCCGGTGGTGGCCGTCACGGGGGACGGGGGCCTGGCCATGGTCCTGTCGGAGCTGGAGACGGCCGCGCGGTTACGCCTGCCGATCCCGATCCTCGTCCTCTCGGACCGGAGCCTCTACCTCATCCGCATGCACCAGGAACGCAAGGGATTCGAGGCCGGCGGCGTGGACTTCGGCCCCATTGATTACGCCGGCATCGCCCCAGGCTTCGGCGCCCGCGGCTTCCGCGCCACGACGTGGGCCGAATTCGACGAGGCCGTGGCCGCCGGACTCCGAGGCGACCGCCCCACCGTCATCGAAGTGCCCATCGACCCGACCGACTACCGACAAATGCTCTGACGGCTAGAAGGCTGGGATGCTGGAAAGCTAGGACGCTAGGACGTCAAGGCCTCCCGCCTCCTGCCTCCGACATTTCGCATTCGCCATTCCGCATTCCGCAATCAGAGCAACCCCGTCCCCCGAAGGATCTTCCGCACTTCGTCCCTTTGCCCGGATGTCAGATCCATCGTCGGCCGGCGGCATTTCCCGCAGCCGAGCGTCCCGAGCTGGACCATGGCCTCCTTGATCCCGGCCGGATGCGATCCCACGGTGAAGAGCTTGCGCACGGGCGAGAGCTTGCCCTGTAGCTCGCGGGCCTTCGCCAGGTCCCCCGCCTGCACCGCCTTGTAGATCCCCACGGCCAGGGCCGCCGCCACGTTGGCCGTGGCGGCCACCGCCCCCACGCAGCCATGCAAAAGCGCCCCGTAGATCAGGGTGTCGCGCCCCATGAAGACTCGGAATCCCTGCGGGCACGCCTGCACGATTTCGGCCGCGTTGGCCAGATCCCCGGTGCTGTCCTTGATCCCGGCGAAATTGGGAATCTCCTTGGCCAGTCGGGCGATCGTCCCCACGGAGAGCGCGACGCCCCCCGTTCGATCCGGGATGTTGTAGGCCAGGACCGGGATCTTGACCGCGGCGCAGATGGCCTTGTAATGCTCGAACAACTCTTCCTGGGACGGCTTGAGAAAGAAGGGGGTGACCACCGAGACGGCGTCGGATCCCACGGCCTCGGCATGGCGGGCCAGCGCCACGGACTCCGCCGTCGTGATCGCGCCCACGTTGGGCATCACGAAGGCCCGGCCGGCCGCCTCCTCGACCGCCACCGCCATCAGCCGTTCCTTCTCCTCGCGGGTCAGGGCAAAGAATTCTCCCCCCGTCCCCACCGGGAACAGCCCCTGTACGCCCTGGTCAATCATGGCGTGCAGGACTTTCCGAAACGCCCCCTCGTCAACCCGCTCGTCCGGCGTGAACGGCGTCACGACGGCCGGGATGATCCCTCGAATCTCTTTCGCCATTTTCTTGCCCCTTACTCCCCCCGCTGCTCATCTCCCGGCTCTTGTCTCTGCTGATCATTCCGCATTCCGAATTCCGCATTCCGCATTGAGCATGGCTCTCAGCTCTCGGCTCGTCCCACTGCGGGCCAGAAGTTACTTGACCCCACGGGACGTGTCAACACATTCCCCGGTACCATTGGCGGGTTCGACCCGGGGGCTCGTGCGCGGGAAGGCATCGGGGAAAAAGAACGATAGCAACGAGAAGACGAGATTCCGGATGGACGCCGCCTCATCGCAGTCACAGGCTTGGAGTGGGGCTCTCTCGCCTGCGGTCTCACGACGGAGCCCGTGCTGTCACGACGGGGCGTGGCCCCCACGGACAATCGTCGGCCCTGGTCAGGGCCCCTCCCATCGGATCAAGAACGCGGTGGCTCAGCGTCGGCGGCGCGGCCCGGACTTCTTCTTCGGCCCCTGCGCGGCAAGCCAGCGCTCGGCGCCGGGCGTCGCCCGCCACGCGTCGCCCAGCTCGTCGGCACAGATCACGGCCTCTTCCTCGCTCCCCAACGCGTACGATTCCGGCAGTGGGCCCGGCCATTCCGCCTTGCGGGTCAGGTAGTTGGGCACGTGGCGATTGGCGCGCACCGCCTCCCGCAATCGCTCCCGCGCGAGACCGCTGTCCCCCTCCCGACGGAAAGCCCACAGGGCCCATCCGTACTTCCAGGCGGCGCTGATGTCCTCTTCAAACTGCTGGAGCAGCGCACCGGCCTCGTCGTCTCGACCCCTGGCGAGCAAGGCCGGGAGGAGAACGTCGCGGACGCCCTGATTGTCATTCGGATTGAGGCGGAGCAGCGCCTGGTAGTGGCCGATGGCCTCGTCCACCTGGCCCAGGTCCTCCAAACACCGCGCCAGCCCGAAGCGTGCCCGCATGTAGGGCCGGGTCTCGGTAATGCCCCAGAAGTGCCCCGCATCCTCCTCGAAGACACGGGGCCCAAGGGCACGCTCTCCGGCCGCGACCCCCTGCGCGTACAGGGCGCGGGCCGTCTCGGGGTCTCCAAACTGCTCCGCCAGTAGGACGTACGCGTCGGCGCAGTCGGGCGAGATCTCCAGCGCCTTGCGGGCCAGTTGCGTCCTCCGTCGTCCCCGCGCCTCGAAGGCCCGATACATGGCCTCCTGCGCCTTCTCCAGAGGCGTCGTGGCCGTGGAGGGAATCTCATCGAGCTGGCCAACGAACCGCTGCTGGATCGCCTTGTTCATCTCCTCGGGGTCCTTGAACTCGGAGCGCTCCACGAACCGCCCGATCTCGGTCAGGACCCGTTCCGTGATCCGCCGGTCCGGGATACCCCTCCGCTTTGCCTTGGGCGGCGCGTCGAGCGGCTCCAGGAGTGCGGGGATGCTGAGGGTGAATGTCTTCGGCCCGTCATGCGTCCGGATCTCGCGGGACCAGCGCCCCCGATCTATCTCTCCCTCGCTCGTCTCCGCCAGCGCGAGGAGCAGCCCCTCCAGATACGCAAGGACCCGGGGGTCGGGGCGGACAATCTTTCCTTTCGGACCGATACGGAGCGCGACGGGATACGCTTGGTCTCCGGCCACCGCGAGGCCACGGTCTTCCCAGAGGTCCATATCCCCGAATGGCATGTCCTCTATCGGACCGTACCACACCGCCCAGCGGTTTCGATCCTCCATGAAGGTCTCCGGATCGGGGTCGGCATGGACCGCCTCGAAATCCTCCGGATTTTCGAAGAACCCCAGGCCGAAGGTCTGCCCCCCGGCGCCGAGCACCGTGAAATGCCTGAGACCCCGCTCGACGCTCGGGGCCTCGGTGTGGATGAGGTCCTCGTCCGTGAGGTGGCGCCACGGTGCCGTCAGGTAGAAGCGCTTCGCCGCCTCCGCGAAGGCGCGCATCCGCTCGACCGTCACGCCGGGTGTATCCAGCGCATTTGGCGGTAGCGGCACCCCGCTCATGTGTTCGGCGTAGTGAGCCAGCACCTGCTTGACGGCCGGGAGATCCCGAGTGACTGTGAATGTGAGGCGCTCATCGCCCAGTGTGTGCACGAGGTGGGCGCCGAGGCTCTCGTCGGCGACCTCCAGGCGCGCCGGCCGGCATCCGGCGAGCTTCTTGTCGAGTCCGAACTCCAGCAGCGTCTCCAGCGCGAGGGTCTCGTCGTGTGCCCCGAACTCCGGCTCGATCTTCACGTTCACCAGTCCCGTCCGCAAACTCACCCAGACCGCGCCCCACGGTCTATAAGGCTTTCCGTCCGGGCCCTTTTCGATCCAGGTCGGCAGACGCACGACGCCCCCTTGCCAGACTTCGGTAGAATTCCTGGGGAGCTGCCCAAACCGCGCAATGAGCTGCGGAGAAACTGGATTCATGGCTCACTCCTGGATTTCGGCGGTCTGAGACTCATGCGCTGATTCTCGTGGGGGGGCGACTGCTCGAATCGTCTAGTCTTCGGTTCCCGTTCTTTGTCTCCTTGGTTCAAACGCCTCACATCGGAATTCTTCATCGCCCTGTTGGTCCGTTCTTGTCAGGGTGCACAGGATCTCTTCTTGCGGATCGTCATCCTTGCGGCAGGAGACACACAGACTGGGCTTTCTGATGAGATTGGGATTGATCCCACTGCCGTCGTCACGGAAGAAATCGAAGGCATCGTTTTCTTTCATCGGGGCTTCCCGCAACCTGTTCGGCCAACGGGACGTCGGCTGGACGGAACAATTAGGCCCGCGAAGCGGCGTGAGTGGCCACGCCCGCCCAAGGCTTGATCTTCGCCAGTGTCTTGGCGAGGGTTTCTTCCGCCACCTCCGTGTCATAGGCCACCTGCGCCCGCAGCCAATACCCGTTGGACAGACCGAAAAACCGGCACAGGCGCAGGTCGGTGTCCGCCGTGATGGCGCGCTTGCCCGCCACGATGTCACCGATCCGTTGAGCGGGCACACCGATTTCCTTGGCGAGACGGTACTGGGTGAGGCCCATCGGCACCAAGAACTCTTCGCGCAGCAACTCGCCGGGCGTCACGGGCTTGAGCTTTCGCATGGTCTTCCTCCGTTAATGATAGTCCACGATCTCGACATCCTCCGCACCCGCGGCGGTCCAGCGGAAGCACACGCGGAACTGGTCGTTCACACGGATACTGTGCTGCCCGGCACGGTCGCCCTTGAGGGCTTGCAGCCGGTTGCCCGGCGGCACACGGAGGTCTTCGAGCCGGCCTGCGATCTGCAACTGCCGCAGCTTGCGTCGCGCGACCGACTCGATACTCAGAAACCGCCTGACCCGCCGGCCTTTGGAGAGAGCCTCCGTATCGGCGCACTTGAACGTCTTGATCACAGGCCCATGGTAACGTATTGCGTGATTAACGTCAAGCGTGATGATCCGATTGACCCGCGGCGGGTGCCAGGACAGTCGCCTTCGACCACGAGGCCAAAATGGCAGACCGGAACATACCGGGGCCTAACGTTCCGGTTCAGCGGCGGGCCGCGCAGCGGACCGTCCGCTGCAACCGGTTGTTAGCCAGCCCCATGGGTTCGATCTGTCCGTTCCATCGTTGGTGCATCACGGACACCGCGTCTCGCACCTGCGCCTCGTGTCTCTCTTGAGCCGCCAGCAAGAAAAGGACATGCGGGGTGCGAAGTGCTTCCACCCAAGGCGCGTCGGTGTGATTTCGTAACTCCGACGCCATTCGCGATGCGAAGGACTCGCGAGCCTCGCGTCGGAAGTGCTGGTAGATCAGGATCGAGCAACCGAGCTTCCAAAGCGTCTTGATCTCGCTCCAGGTGACGTACTTGGAGGAGCCCTTCCGGCCGACGGGCCTCGAAGGCACCTCGATCCCATTGTCCGGATCGACGAACACAAGCTCGGCGTCAGCAGCGGCGCGAAGCAGGTGTTCACGCCAGATGTCACGTTCCCGCCGCTCGTCGGGAACCACCACCGAGTAGTAGGACGCCCTGGGCAGCAGCCCCGTCCTTTCGATCAGTGACACAGAAGGCTGCGAGGCCGAGCCAAGCAGACCAGTCAGCCCCGCAAACAGGTCGGGATCGTGCTTCGCCCAGGTGTCGGGATCATCGAGGTAGGCGCGGAATCTCCCGTCTCGACCGCCGTCGTCCGGCGTGAGCATCCAAGCGACGAGAAGACTGCCGTCACCAGTCGACTGCAGGGCGCGCAAGAGGCCGTATTTGCGATAGTCGTTGATGTCACCGAAGTACTGGTTCTTCATCTCGCGGCAGTCCTCGTCTGGCTAACTATTGAGTATATGGTTTCCGCATAACACCCCACGTCGGGCCGTGCGTCGGCATAAGACGGGTGGGCCTCTTGCTCGGCGGACCCATGTTTCCAAGCACTTGCTGTTCATTTGCATTCCGACGAGGTGCTTACCTGGTTTCCGCATAAGACGTCAACACTCGGTGCTGCTAGAGGGCGTCCACGGGGCTACGGACGCCTTTGCCGCCCCGGTTGAGCACGTGCGTGTAGATCATGGTGGTCTGGACATCTTTGTGGCCGAGCAGTTCCTGGATAGTCCGAATGTCGTACCCCTCCTCCAGGAGGTGGGTGGCGAAAGAGTGGCGGAGCGTATGGCACGTCGCGTGCTTGGCAAGGCCCGCTTTACGGGCAGCGATCTTGACGGCCCGCTGGATGATGGATTCGTCCATGTGGTGGCGGCCCTGCTCACCGGTCCGAATGTTCATCCACCGATTCTCCTGGGGAAAGAGAAACTGCCATCCCCATTCCGCAGGGGCGTTCGGGTACTTGCGGGCCAGTGCATAGGGCATCTCCACCCGGCCGAAGCCCTCCACCAGGTCGCGCTGGTGAAGCCGCTTCACCCGCTCCAGGTGCGCCGTCAGCGGCCCCTTGACCGCCTCGGGCAGCATAGTGATCCGATCCTTGAATCCCTTCCCGTCACGGACGGTTATCTGGTTGGTTGCCAGATCGAGGTCGTGAATCCGTAGGCGCAGGCACTCCATGAGGCGCAACCCCGCACCGTACATCAGGCTGGCCATGAGCCATTTGTCGCCGCCGAGGTGGCCGAGGACGGCCTTTACTTCCTCCCGGGTCAGAACGACAGGAAGCCGTTTCGGTCTGCGCGCCCGGATGACTTCCCCGAGATCGCCAACCTCCCGACCGAGGACGTGGCGGTAGAGGAACAGCAACGCGCTGAGCGCCTGATTCTGGGTCGAGGCGCTCACCTTCTCTTTGATCGCGAGATGGCTCAGGAAGGCGTTGATCTCCGGCTCGGCCATCTCCGCGGGGTGCCGGACATGGTGGAAGAAGACGAACCGCTTGACCCAGGTGCAATAGGCCTGTTCAGTCCGGCGGCTGTAGTGGCGGGAACGCAGGGCTTCACGCAGGCGATCGAGGAGCTTCGGTTGGTGCTCCGCCGGGGGTGGGGCGGCCGAGGGAGACGGGGTGGCCGCGATGGCCCTGCTGGGGCTTGGCGCAGGACTCGCGTGTTTCAGGGGGCCCGGAAGCGGCACGACCCGCAGGGCGGGACCGTTCCGTGGCGGGCCGCATGAATCTGCTGGCGCGGACATAGCGTCAGAGCTTGCCTGTGCGTTATCCCCGGGGGCGATCATGGGATTGCCCTCCTGCACGGATACCGGGGAACCGCCGAGGTGGGCAGAGCCTACCGCCACCCGGCAGTCCTGTCAAGGCAGGCGACGACCGGAGACGTGGACCTGCACGCCTCCGGACATCCGTGCTGCCCGGCCGATGAAGCCTTCATCCCACGGCACGCATTGACCATCCCGCAGTTCGTCCTGCAAATCATCTACCATACATGCGTTTGGTTGTCAAGCCAAAACAATGAACCGCCCGGCGATGGGGAGCCATGTGCTTTGGGCCGCCGAGTGTCAGCGCAACACCTTGAGGATGTCCTCCGGACCCAACCAGCGGACCCCGCCGAGCGACCGAGCCGGTGTTGCGGCCGCCGTCCAGATGGCATGGCATACCTGTCGCCCATGCGCGGGGGGAAACTTCCCGGTCTTCTGACGGAGAGCCGATGACAGGCGGCCCAGATCCACCTTGGCGGACCTCTGCACTTCGCCGATCAACAGGGCCTTCCTGTCGGCGCTCTCGGCGACCAAGGCGATCTCCAAAGGAGATCGGTCCTTGCCGGGACCCCACCAGGACCACGCCTCGCCCCAGACCCGCTTGAAGTACCGGCTCCGCGGGACGCTCTCCCGGACGAGATCCTCCCAAACGCTGGCCACGTGGTGGGGAAGGGTGGCGCCGATCTCCCGGGCCACCCGGGCGACCTGCCCCGCTTCCAGGTGGGAACGGTTCGGCTCCACAAACCGGAACCCAAAGCCGAGGAGGGGATCGGCGATCCGGTAGAGGGGGCGCTTGGTATCCCGGACCGAGGCCCCAAACGGCACGTCCCGCCGGATCAACCCCAGACCGAGCAGCCGCTCCAGGGGTCGGGACAGGGAAGTCGCAGGCTTCCCGAGGCGGCCGGCGATCTCGGAGAGACGGCAGCAACCCCTGGCCGATGAGGGCGAGGACGGAGGCCGCCTGGGCGATGTCCCGGAGGTCGCCCAGGAGGAGCCGGGATTTCCCGCAGCGGCGGCCGTAGAGCACCGCCATGGATCTTGGACTTCGGACCTTGGACGTTGGACCCGTGGTCCGTGGTCGGTGGTCATCCACCCAATAGGCGGGGGGCGATTGTGCCGATCTCGGCGGGGGTGCGGGCGATGGCGACGCCGGCCTTCTCCAAGGCGGCCACCTTGCTCTCGACGCTCCCCATGCCGCGCTGGACGATGGCGCCGGCGTGGCCCATGCGCTTGCCCTCGGGCGTGTTGCGGCCGGCCACGTAGGCGACGACGGGCTTCCGGAACTCCCGGGCGATGTACTCCGCGGCCAGCTCTTCCTGGACGCCGCCCACCTCGCCGACGATGGCGACCAGCCTGGTCTGAGGATCAGCCGCGAAAAAGCGCAAGAGCTCTGGGAGGTCGGTCAGGACGACGGGATCGGCCCCCATGCCGACGACCGTGCTGGGCGCGATGCCCGCCTTGGCCAGAATCCCGCCCACCTCGTAGGAAAGCGTGCCGCTCCGCGAGATGACCCCTGCCGGGCCGCTCGTCTTGGGGAAGAGGTTCCCGGGGATGATCCCCATCTTGGCCTCACCCACCGTCAGGATCCCCGGCGTGGTGGGGCCGAGCAGCGTGGCGCCGACCTTCTTCGCCTCGGCCTTCATCTCCATGGTGTCGTGGACAGGCACGTGCTCCGTCACGACGACCACCAGCCGGATGCCGGCCTCCAGCGTCTCGAACACAGTGTCCTTGACCCCGCGCGCCGGGACGAAGAAGACCGAGGCCTCGGCGCCCGTCTCGCGGACCGCCTCGAGGACGCTGTCGAAGACGGGGACCCCCTCGACCCTCTCCCCGCCCTTTCCGGGCGTCACCCCGGCCACGATCCGGGTGCCGTACTCCAGCATCCACTTCGTCTGGGCCCGGCCGATCCTGCCGGTGATCCCCTGAACCAGGACCCGCGTGTTCTTGTTGAGGAGGATACTCATCGGCTTCCTCTCTCCGCTGGAAAGCTGGCAAGCTGGAAGGCCCAAAACGCGTTCGTGGCTTTCAAGCCTTCTCGCCTATCAACCTGGCGCAAAGCGCCTCGACTGCGGCTTCGGTGGTAATGTCGGTGACGACGGTCACACCGGCCTCCGAGAGCGTTGCCCACGTCTCTTCCTGGCGGTTGCCCAGGGCCTTGGCCACGACGGGAATCTTCACCTGCTTTTCCCGGAGGACCCGCACGACCCCCTTGGCCCCCTCGTGGATCGGGTTGATCCCGCCGTACAGATTGATCAGGAGCCCCCGCACCCCGGGCTTCTCCAGGACGAGCTGGGTGACCTTGTACATCAATTCCTCGGTGATGCCGCCGCCCGTCTCCAGGAAGTTGGCGGGCCGCAGGCGCTGGCCCACGACATCCATGGTGGCCATCCCCAGGCCGGCGCCGCTGCTGATGATGGCGATGTCCCCGTTCAGGTCCACGTAGGAGACGCCGATCTGCTTGGCGGCCCGCTCCAGGGGATGCTCCATCCGGGCCAGGGAATCCCCGGGCAACTCCGGATGGCGGAACAGGGCCGAATCATCCACGTCCAGGACGGCATCCACGGCCCAGAGGGCTTCGTCGGCGGTCACGACCAGCGGATTGACCTCGGCGATCAGGGCATCGGTCTTCCTGAACACCCGGAAGAGCGAGACCAGCACATCCGCGATCTTCACCATCAAGTCGCCACGGAACCCCGCCTCGCGGGCCAGGCCGCGGGCCTGATATCCTCGCAGCTCATCCGGAGGGACCACGGTCAGGCGGAAGAGGGCCTCGGGCCGTTCGTGCGCGATCATCTCGACGTCGATGCCACCCACCACGCCGAGGATCACCGTGATGGCCCCGGCGGCCGGGTCAATGGTCGCGCCGACGTACAGCTCCCGCCCGATGGAAACCTTGCGGGCCACCATGACCGATTCGACGCGGAGGCCGCGCACCGACGACCTCAGGAGGGTCCGTGCCTTCTCCCGCACCTCTTCCGGCGTCTCGGCCACCGCGATCCCGCCGTGCTTCCCGCGGGATCCTACCAACACTTGGGCCTTGATGACGATGGGGAGCTGCACGCGCTCCAGCGCGGCCACCGCCTCGTCGGCGGTGCGGACCACGGCGAAGGGCGGAACGGGAATGCCGGCCTGCTGGAACAGTCGTGCCGCCTCGTGCTCATGCAGTCGCATGGCTCACCGGCTCCTGGACGGAGGCGGCCTCGCCGAGCTCCAGTCCCTTGCGAAACGCCTTCAGGTTGAGGTCGATCGTCTTGGGGGGAACGTTGTCCCGGATGGCCGCCTCCATCCCTGCGCGGCTCACGATGCCGGTCTTGGCCACCAGGACGCCCAGCATGACGATGTTGGCGACGATGGTCCTCCCCAGCTCCTGCGTGGCCAGGTTGGAGGCGGGGACCCCCACGAGCCGGACGTCCTCCCGGTTCACGTCCTTCACCAAGTCGCTGTCAATGATCAGCAGGCCGCCGGGCCGCATGTCCGGGCCGTACTTCTTCATCGCCTCGTCGGACATGGCCACCATGATGTCGGGGTGGGTGACCCGGGGGTAGATGATGGGTTCGTCCGAGACGACGACCTCGGACCGGGCCCCGCCGCCCCGGGCGGCCGCCCCGTAGGACTGCGTCTGGACGGCGCGGCGCCCGTCGCTGACGGCGGCCGCCGTCCCCAGGAGAACCCCGGCCAGGACCACCCCCTGGCCGCCAAACCCCGCGATGCGAATCTCCGTGCGTTTCACCGGCTCTCCTTCTCGCCTCTCGACTCGCGGCTCTGCTCTTCTTCCCTATCCCTATCGCTATCGGCTCTTCGCTCCTGGTGCTCGGTGCTCATGACGCCATGGCCCTCTCGCGCATTGCGGCGAGGGTCTCCATCAGCTCCGGCTTCTCGATGTCCACCAACTCGCCGACAACGATCTTGTCCCGCAACTCCTCCGGCGACATATCCTTTGCCCGGGTCGCGCTGACCGACTGCTTCTTATACCACTCGAGCATCTGGACCGCGGTCCCCATCCCGGTCTTGCGCCCGAACTCGACCGGGCACTGGGACAGGACCTCGACGAACGCGAAGCCCTTCTTCTGGATGGCCTTCTTGGCCGCCTTGACGATCTGGCGGGGGTGGTATGTGGTCCAGCGGGCCACGAAGGAGGCGCCGGCCCCCTTCACCAGCTCGCAGATGTCGAAGGGGTTCTCCACGTTGCCGAAAGGCGTGGTCACGGTGGTAAGTCCCAGCGGCGTTGTGGGGGCCACCTGGCCGCCCGTCATCCCGTAGATGCCGTTGTTCACGCAGAAGACGGTCATGGCGATGTTCCGTCGGGCGGCATGGATCAGGTGGTTGCCGCCGATGGCCGTGAGATCCCCGTCGCCGCTGATGACCATCACCCGCTTGTGCGGCAAGGCCGCCTTGACCCCGATGCCGAAGGCGATCGGCCGGCCGTGGGTCGTGTGCAGGACGTCGGCGAAGAAGCTGGGGCTGGGGATCCAGGCCGCGCAGCCGATCCCCGACACGAAGACGAAGTCGTCCAGCGTGAGGCCCAACTCCTCGATGGCGCGCAGGATGCTCTGGGTCAGGATCCCGTTGCCGCACCCGGGGCAGTTGGCCGTGGTCTTGGCCGATGGCCGGATGTATTTCGCCAGGGGGTGCTCGTACGCTGCCACGCTCATGGTCGCACCTCTCGCACCGCCTTGAGGATGTCCTCGATCTCGTGCAGCTCGCCCAGGACCCTGGGCCGCAGGAAACTGACGTGGGCGCGGCCGGCGGCGGCCGCCTGCACGTAGTGGAAGATCTGACCCAGGTTGTTCTCCAGGACGATCAGGTAGCGGGCCCGCTCCGCCAGCGCCGCGATCTCCCGGTCGGCAAACGGCCACAGAGTTCCCAGCTTGAACGACCCCAGCGGCAACCCGTCGGCCCGGCCCGCCTCCACGGCCGCCTGGGCGCAGCGGAAGACAGACCCATAGCTCACGAGGACGATCTCGGCCCCCTCGGCATCCGACGCCACCCGGACGATCTCGTCCCGGTGCTTCTCGATCTTGTCATTCAGCTTCCGGATGAACAGATCCAGGGCCTTGGCATCAATGACATTCCGCCGGCCGTATGCGTCGTGACAGGAACTCGTCACGTGCGCCTTGTGGCCCCGGCCGAAGACCGGCATGGGGGCCACATCCTCGTCGAGGAAGGCGGGCAACGTCTCCACGTCCTTGTCGGGGGGGAAGAGCCTGCGGTCCACGATCGGGATCTGCGCCACCTCGGGCACGATCAGTTCCTCGCGCATGTGGCCGAGGAAGGCGTCGGTCAGGACGAAGACGGGGGTCCGGTACCGCTCGGCCAGGTTGAAGGCCTCCACTGTGTAGTCGAACGTCTCCTGGACCGAGCTGGGGGCCAGGGCGATGATCTGGTAATCCCCGTGCGAGCCGCGGCGCGGCTGGATCACGTCCCCCTGCAGCTCCACGGCGGGGATCCCCGTGGTGGGGCCGCCCCGCATGACGTTCACGATCACGCAGGGGGTCTCGGTCCCCAGGGCGAACCCGATGTTCTCCAGCATCAGGCTGATCCCGGGACCCGAGGTGGCGGTCATGGCCTTCATGCCGCCCCAGGATGCCCCGACCACGGCCGCGATCGAGGCGATCTCGTCCTCCATCTGGAGGAAGGTGCCGCCCACGGTCGGTAGCCGCTCGGCCAGCCGCTCGGCCACCTCGGTGGCGGGCGTGATGGGATAGCCCGCCGCGAAGCGACAGCCCGCGGCCAAGGCGCCCTCGGCACAGGCGACATTCCCCATCATGAAGTGACGTCCGGTCAGGACCGCACGCTTGCCCATGAGTAACTCCATTCGGAATGACAAATTACCAATGACCAATGACCAATTACGGTACCTCCATTGCCCATTAGGGGTTGGTCACTTGTCATTGGTCATTGCCCCTGGTTCGCTTGTTGCACCGCCGCTGCCGCCTCCGGGACTTCCTGAAGCCGGACGACGACGGCCATGTCGGGGCAGTAGATCACGCAGTTCTCGCACTTGGTGCACGCCGTGACCTTCTCCACGACGGGGAGGCGGATCCCCCGGGCCGTCAGGCGCTCGGCGATCTTGAAGACGTCCTTGGGGCACAGGGCCAGACAGATCCCGCAGCCGTCCGCCCCCTTGCACAGGTTCTCGTTGATCGAGATCACCACCGGCTTGGGCATGTGACTCCTCTCACAGTCCGATGTCCAACGTCCGATGTCCAACGTCGAACCTCGAACAGTGAACAGCGGCGCGTCACCAGGGCCGGATGCGGCCCGCCTCGTCAAACTCCAGGGGTCGCGGCCCTCCCGCGAGCGTCAGCCCGGCCTTCCTGGCCTCGGGCAGGAGCGCCTCCGATATTTCCATCTCTTCCAGGTGGAGCGTGTTCTTGATCCGCACGCAACGCACCTCGCCCGGCGGGGTGTCGCCCACCGCCACCTCGATGGCTTCCCGGTCGGTTTCCATGATCACGGGCAGGCGGCCGGCCGACCAGAGGCGCGTGGTGAGGACGTTGGTGTACGTCGCCTTGTAGTCGATCGAATCCACCAACCGCCGCGTCGTGATGTCCGCCAGGCCGACGCCGTTGGCATTGCCATGGGTTTCCGGGGTGAGGCCCAGGATCACGATGGCCGAGACGGCCGGGTGCCCCATCTCCATCTTCCCCCCGACGCGGGGCCCGATGCCGATCACGTTGTTGTCCATGCCGGTCCCGCTGATGTTTTTCCCCATCTCGTCCACGATGAGGACGTCCAGCGGATCGAAGGGAATGCGGGGCAGCGCCTGCCAGGCGCGCTTCAAGAGCTCCCGGTCGGTCTCCTCGAACCGGTCCGGAGGGACGACGTGGATCTCGGCCGTCTCATCCAGGGAATTCTCCAGCACGGCAATGCCGGCCAGGACCGGGGCCCGGGCCAGGATCAGCCGCGCCGCCTCGACGAGGGTCGGGCCCAGGCCGGCCCGGTGCATCTGCTGGGCGCCCCTGTGCTTGCCGAGGCCCACCGCCAGCATCTTGCACAGGCCGCTCTCGACCTCGCCCCGGAAGGCCGTGTGCGGTTTTACGCGATTGATGACGATGATGCCGTCGGCGCGCAGGGCGTTCTCATCCAGGAAGACCGGGGTGCCGTTCCCCGTCCGCCCGATCTCCTCCACCGCCATGGACGAGACCACCGGGCAGTCCATGCTCGCCTCGGAAATACCGAGTTCGGCCAGCAGGTTCTTCTGGCCTTCGTCCGTCGCCCCGCCGTGGCTTCCCATGGATGGGACGATGAAGGGCTGCCCCCCCATGGCCTTGACCGCATCGGCGGCGGCACGGGTCATGGCGACCAGATTATTGATCCCACGGCTGCCGGCGGTGATGGCAACGCGGGCGCCGGGCCTGAGCGTTCCCGCCGCACCCAGCCTCTTCAGGCCGGCCGCCACGGCCCCGCAGGGATCCTGGAGGCGCGTCCGATCGAACTGTTGTCTCACACGAACGACATTCAGCACGGCCATGGTTCAGCCCTTTCCTCTAGGCCCTCATAAATCGCAGCTTCGCTGGTCTCGTCCCCGGAGCCACCCCTATGGATCCCGGGCCGCGACGGCACTCAGCCTCTAGGCTGAGTGGGGCCGTCTTGCTCCGGGTCGTCGGCCTGCGGCCTCCTCCGCGCCGCCGGTTCGCTCGCGCGAACCACGGCGACGACCCGTTGCAGGGTGAAACGCAACGGGTGCCCCGCCGCGGCCCCGGGCACCCCCTGGGTGCGGCCCGTGCTCTCGGGGCGCCTCCAGGAACTCGCCCACGCGTTGCGAAGCTGGGATCCAGAATGCTACCGCTTCGGCCGGTTGGCCGGGAAGCGCGGCTCCCTGCCCTCCAGCACGGCCACCACGTCTTCGGCCACCAGGCTCATCCGCCGCATGGCCTCGTCGGTGTGGGCGGCCATGTGCGGCGTGCAGACGAAGCGCCGGTGCCGGAACAAGGGGTTATCCTTGGCCGTCGGCTCCTCCTCGAAGACGTCGGTGCCGGCACCGGCGATCCACTGCCGCTCCAGGGCCTCCAGCACGGCCTTCTCGTCCCAGAGCGGTCCCCGTCCCAAATTCAGCAGGTACGCCGTCGGCTTCATCATCCGGATCCGCTCGTGCCCGATCATGTGCCGCGTCTCGGCCGTGAGGGGCAGATTCAGCGAGACGTAGTCGGCCGTGCGGAGCAACTCTTCCAGGCTCACCCGCTTCGCCTTGGTCTCCGCCTCTACGTCGGAGGGCGGCGCGACCACGTCGTAATAGAGGACAGGCATCCCGAAACCGCAGTGGCAAATCCGCGCCGTCGTCCGCCCGATGCGGCCGAAGCCGACCACCCCCAACGTCTTGCCGAAGAGTTCGCGGCCGATGTACTCATACCGCACGTTCCACTGCCCCGCCCGCAGCGCCCGGTCCGCCTCCAGCATGCGCTTGGACAGCATCAGGGCCAGGCCCACGAAATGCTCCGCCACCGATTCGCTGTTGGCCTCGGGGGTGTACACGACCCGGATGCCCTTCTCCGTGGCCGCGGGCACGTCAATGGTCTCCAGCCCGACCCCGTGGCGGCCGATCACCTTGAGCCTGGGCGCCGCCTCCATGATGGTGCGGGTCACCTTCCCGTTGGCGCGGATCACGATGGCGTCCACGTCCTTGGCCAGAGGGAGGATCGTGGCCTCGTCCGGGGCCGGGGCCGTGACCACCTCGCCATGCTGCTGGAGCAGTCGGGTCCCGGCCTCGTGCATGGGCTCGTAGAGCAGAAAGCGGTACTTCGACGTGTGGTGGGTCACGACTCGCTCCCTGGCTGGCGGATCAGCCGGCGCCTCATTCGCGCCCTCGGTCCCGGCCATCCCTGGCGACGGAACCGGCAAAGGCTCCCAAGGCCTCCCGCTCGGCGGCGGGGGCCGGTTGCGCCCCCAGATGGGACAGGTAGCTCTCCTTCGCCACTCGGAGGTGCTCCTCGGTCAGGCGTGCCAGGCCGTCCCCGTCGCGGCGACTCAGCGCCTCGACCATCTGCCGATGTTCGGCGACGCTTCGGGCGATCCGCGCGGCCTCCACCCAGGCGTTGAATCGCACCGCGTGGATCTGGCGGCGCAACTGCCGGATCATATCCAGCAGGCAGGGATTCCTGGCCGCACCGTAGATGGCATCGTGGAACTGGTCATTGGCCCGCATGAGGGCCCGCACATCTCCCCCCGTCGCCTGTTGGGCGTGCGCCGCCTCCAGCCCCCGCACCCGCTCGATTTCTTCGGGGGTGATGTGGTCGGTGGCCAGGCGGGCCGCCAGGCCCTCCAGAGCGCTCCGCACAGCGTAGACGTTCTTCACATCCGCCGGCGAGATATCCGAGACGACCGCGCCTCGGCGCGGGAGGATGCGGACCAGGCCTCGCTCCTCGAGACGCCGGAGCGCCTCCCGGATTGGCGTCCGGCTCATCTTGAGCTGCTCGGCAAGCTCTTGCTCGACGAGTCGCTCCCTGGGCTTGAGCCGACCGGTCAGGATGGCGCTCTCCAGATAGTCGTAGGCTCGAAAGGAGTCCATGCCTTCTTCTTCCCTTGCTTCGGACCGGATCGTATACAATCCGGCATGAGAGAATGTATACAATCCTTTGCGATGTAGCAAAGGCCGCCCGGCAGTTGTCAGATCGTCTGGAAGAGCTTACCTTGTTCGCGGAGGTGGTTCTCCCCGCCGGTTCGAGGTGATGGCAGGCAGCCGTCCGTCCGCGGGCGTGCGGGTGCCCCCCTCGTTACGGAGGGCTGCGATCCCCGAGAATGGGGATATTCGCGGCCTCCTGAGACAGGTCCGGCGGGTCGAGGCGTCCCACTGCGGAAACGCAGAGACGCTCTTACTTGACACGGCCGCAAGGCCGGTGATATCGTTTCGTCGCCTAAACCTGGTTCACTATTTGAAACGCATCCCGGCAGCGAGGCCTCGGCATCCTGGGTGACTCGACGGCTCGGGCGGTTGGGTCGGGCAGCCCGTCCGCTGAGGAGGAGAGGGAACCCATGGAGGGACATTGAGATGGCCGCCAGCGTCGCATTGTTCCTCTTCGGAGGCATCACGCTGCTGCTGTCCTTCCAACTTCCCATGGGCACCCTGCACATGCCCGGATCGGGACTCTTCCCCCTCTTGCTCGGCCTGCTCCTGATGGGGCTCGCCGCCTGCCAGACGCTCCTGCTCTGGCGGAGGGCTGGGGCGGGGACTGCCGAAGCCCCAGCCGAGGGCCAGGCCGAAGGGTCGGCCCGCCAGGTCCTTATCTTCACGGGGATCGTAGCTCTCGCAACGGCTGTCCTTGAGCTTCTGGGCTTTCCTCTGGTGGCCTTCCTGCTGATGCTCGCTCTCCTCAAACTCCTGGGCGTGCGGCGCTGGCGCGACTCGGTGCTCATCTCCCTCCTGACGGCGGGAGCATCCTACATCCTCTTCGTGCGGTGGCTCCAGATCCCCATGCCCAAGGGATGGCTCGGGCTCTGAGGGTCGAGACATGGACATGATCCTGGGGTCTCTTCAGCAATTGTTCTACGGCTTTGGCGTGGCCTTGACCGCCCAGAACCTTTTCTATTGCCTGATGGGGGCCATCGTGGGCACGCTGGTAGGTATTCTCCCCGGGCTGGGGCCCATCGCGGGCATTGCCCTGCTCATTCCCGCCACCTTCGGCCTCAACGCGACCTCTGCGATCATCATGCTAGCCGGCATCTACTACGGGGCCATGTACGGGGGCTCCACCACCTCCATTCTCATCAACGTCCCCGGCGAGACGGCCTCGGTCATGACCTGCATTGACGGTTACCAGATGGCTCGCAAGGGACGGGCTGGACCCGCCTTGGCCATCGCCGCCATCGGCTCTTTCGTGGCGGGGACCCTGGCAATTTTCACCATGGTGTTCCTGGCCCCACCGCTGGCCGAGGCGGCGCTGGCCTTCGGGCCGCCGGAATTCTTCTCGCTGATGGTCTTCGGCTTCGTCGTCCTGAGCAACGTGACCGGCGCCTCTCTGGTCAAGGCGCTCATGATGGCCGTGGTCGGCCTCATCATCGGGACGATCGGCATGGATCCGGTGACCGGCGATGCCCGCTTCACCTTCGGCACCGTATCCCTCCTGGGCGGCATCGAGTTCGTCGCCGTGGCCATCGGTCTGTTCGGCATCGCCGAGGTGATGGCCAATGTCGATCAGCCGGCCGAGGTCATGGAGCAACAGGTGCTGGTCCCCCGATTCCGCGACCTGTACCCGACCCTGCAAGACCTGAAAGATTCCCTGGGCGCCATTTTGCGCGGGACGGGGATCGGCTTCGGCTGTGGCCTGGTGCCCGGCCCCGCGCCTGTGATCGCCACCTATGCCTCCTACATGGTCGAGAAGCGCGTCGCCCGCCATCCTGAGGAGTTCGGCCACGGGGCCATCCAGGGCGTGGCCGGCCCCGAGTCGGCCAACAACTCGGCCTGCCAGGCCGCCTTCATCCCCCTCTTCGTCCTGGGCATCCCCTTCGCCCCTCCGACGGCGATCCTGCTGGGGGCGCTTCTCATCCACGGGATCAACCCGGGCCCCACCATGATTAGCGAGCATCCGGATCTCTTCTGGGGCGTGGTGGCCAGCATGTACATCGGCAATTTCGTCCTCCTCTTGCTCAACCTGCCCTTCGTGCCCCTCTTCGCCAACATCCTGCGCATCCCCAAGAAGGTTCTGCTGCCCCTGGTCATGGTCTTCTGTCTCACCGGCATGTACAGCGTGAACAACTTCATGGTGGACCTGTGGGTCATGCTGGGCTGCGGGGCCCTCGGCTATCTCATGCGGAAGTGGGCGTACGAGGGGGCGCCGCTGCTCCTGGCCCTGGTCCTCGGACCCAAGATGGAGGTCGCGTTCCGCCAGAGCCTCATGATCTCTCATGGCGCCTTCGCCATCTTCCTGGCGCGCCCGGTGTCTCTGGTTTTCCTCCTGGGCACCCTGCTGTTTCTGCTTATGCCGCTCATCAAGGGAGCGCTTCGGTCCTCTAGTCGGAGGGCAACCGCCAAAGCGTAACCGGCATCAACGTGATCTCACGGAAGGAGGCTTATCATGCGTAGGGGAATCGGTGTCATCCTGAGTCTCGTCCTGGCCCTGGGGATCGTCGCGCCGGGCCTTGCGGCCGAGTTCCCCACCAAGGAGGTGCAGATCCTCATCCCGTATGCCCCCGGCGGGGCCACGGACCTGGTGTTCCGGGCCCTGGCCGCCAGCACCTCCAAGTACCTGGGGAAGGCCGTGGTCGTGGTGAACAAGGCCGGCGGAGGCGGAGCCGTCGGCTTCACCGAGGCCGCCCAGTCCCGTCCCGACGGCTACACCCTGGTGACGGCGATCACCCCGCTCACCATCCTGCCCCACCAAGTCAAGACCGCGTTCACCTACAAGGACTTCGAGCCGATCATCAATGTCGTCGAAGATCCCGCCATGTTCCAGGTGCGGGCGGATTCGCCGTGGAAGACCCTCCAGGAGTTCCTGGACTACGCCAAGAAGAATCCTGGGATGATCACGGTGGGCAACTCCGGCGCGGGCGGCGGCGTGCACCTCATCGCCCTGGCCTTCGAGAAAGCCGCCGGGGTCAAGTTCAACCACATCCCGTTCGCAGGCGGCGGCCCGTCCGTGACTGCCCTCCTTGGCGGGCACATCCACGCCGTCTCGGTCTCCCCGCCCGAGGGGATCGCCCACGTGAAGGCGGGGAAGCTGCGCATCATCGCCCTCTTCTCCGCAAAGCGGATGGAGGCTTTCCCGAACGTTCCGACCGTACGGGAGCAGGGGGTCCAATTTGTCATGGGCCAGTGGCGGGGACTCGCGGCCCCCAAGGGGACGCCCCCGGACGTCATCAAGAAGCTGCACGACGCCTTCAAGCAGGGCATGGAGGATCCCGCCTTCGTGAAGAATGCCGCCGACATGACCGTCCAGCTGGCCTACTGGGGGCCGGCGGAGTTCGGAAAGGTCATGGCCCAGGATCACGAGCGCTACGCCAAGCTGGTGGAAGAGATCAAGAAATGACAGGAGAGTGACGCGGAATCCCCATCGCGTGAACAGGAGGGAACAGGCCATGACAACCGCACGATGGGCTCTCAGTCTCGCCATTATCGCTCTCGCCCCAGTCTTCGTGGTCTCCCCTGGCGCCCTGTCTTCCGCCGCCGCGCAGGATAAGACGGTGATCCGGGTGGGGAGTCCCTTCAAGGCCGGCCACATCCTCGTGGATGCGGCCGAGAAATTCAAGGAGCTGGTGGCCCAGGGCAGCGGCGGCCGGATCGAGGTGCAGATTGATGCCGGCACCAAGTCGGAAGAGGAAATCAATAAGTTGAACCGGGCCGGCCAGCTCGAGATGCAGTCCAACGGAACGATGTTCCTGCAGGAGTACGCCCCCCCTTACTACTTCTTCACCGGGCCTTACGTCATGAAGGACTTCGAACACTACATGCGGGTGTGGGATGGCAGGCTCGGCCAGGCTGCACGGGCCCAACTGGAGAAGAACGACCTGAAGTACCTGGCCACCATCTACCGGGGGCTGCGGCAGATGACGACCAGGAAGCCGGTCTACACACCGGCGGATGTCTACGGCATGAAGCTGCGCCTGCCCAACGTCCCCACCTGGATGGCCGTCTGGAAGGCCATGGATGCGGCCCCTATTGCCGTCCCGCTAACCGACCTCTACAACGCGCTGAAGGAGGGCCGGGCTGAAGCTTCGGAGGGCGACCTGCCCCAAATCGCCTCCTTCAAGCTGAATGAAGTGCAGACGCACCTGATCATCACCAATCACTTGGTCCAGACCGGAGGCATGCTGATCCACAAGCCCTTCTTCGACAAGCTGTCCAAGGCGGACCAGGACCTCATCGTGAAGGCCGCCAAGGAGGCGGAGGCCTGGGCCAACAACAAGATCAAGACCGGCGAATCGGCTCACCTGGTGGATCTGCAGCGCAAGGGCATGCAGGTGGTGATCCCGGATGCCGACTCCTTCCGGGCGAAGGCCAAGGCAGCCGTGGATGCCCTGTTCCAGAAGGAATGGTCTGTCACGACATGGCAGGAGGTCCTGGCGCAGTAGCGGGCCCAGAGCGATCTATCGTCGGGAGGCTTCACCGGTGCCGTCGAACACAACAGTGGAGCGCCGTGAAGACGTAATGATGTCTGCCAACCGATACTCGGCA
>Ga0315282_10001604_pt1 | contig 42407 bp, 32 predicted proteins | sample YL17G07_20_MG_FD_203693 | JGI IMG/M metagenome (GOLD analysis project Ga0315282, IMG submission 203693) | Sediment microbial communities from Yellowstone Lake, YNP, Wyoming, USA - YL17G07_20 | ecosystem: Environmental > Aquatic > Freshwater > Lake > Sediment | place: USA: Wyoming | collected...
TGCAAGGTCCGGCAGGAACGCTCCCGGATTGGCGTTTGAAAGCTCACGGTAGATGTCGGTTGCCTCTTGCGCGGCCTTGAGGGCCTCCTCGCGCCGGCCAAGGTAGCTCAACCTGTTGCCGAGGTTGTTGAGGCTCATGGCAAGGTCCGGCAGGAACGCGCCCGGATTGGCGTTTGAAAGCTCACGGCGAATGTTGACTGCCTCTTGCGCGGCCTTGAGGGCCTCCTCGCGCCGGCCGAGGTCGCTGAAGCTACTGCCGAGGTTGTTGAGGCTCATGGCAAGGTCCGGCAGGAACGCTCCCGGATTGGCGTTTGAAAGCTCACGGTAGATGTCGGTTGCCTCTTGCGCGGCCTTGAGGGCCTCCTCGCGCCGGCCAAGGTCGGATAAGTCGGTGGCGACATTGTTGAGAAGACGCGCGCGCTCCTTGAGCGTGCCTTCGTCATGGGTGGCGGGGGGAGACGCCAGCAACTTGCGGCTGGCCCATTCGGAGACCTCTCGGAGGTATACAGCGGCGGTGCGGGCGATAAATGATTCGGTGAGATCGCGCTCCAGCGCCGCGGCAATAGATGTTGTTCCGCAATGCTCCAGCGCCGCGGCAAGAGCCGCGCCGAGAGGGGAGAAGGCGGTCTCTTCGCCGAGAGACTTGGCGGCGGCGTAGGCGATGGGTGCTCGGCGCTCGATGCCAGCGCAGAGGAAGTCGGTGACGTGTCTCGCTGTGTCGTCGTGCCTGAAGAACGCATCCGACCCGAGAAAATGCAGCCCGTGCATGATCGTCCTGTCATCGCGCCCGCCCAGGACCTTCTCTAAGTAGTCCCCCCGCGTGTGCCCCTCTTCCATCACGTCCGCAAGCAGCGCTTCACCAAGAAGATCAGGCTCCAACCCCCCGATCCGCCCGGCGGGGGAGGGGTATAGTTCGTAGAGCGTCTCCGTGAAGTCGCCTTCCGCCGGTCCTTCGACGCCCGCGATAAATTCTCCCGCCTCCTGCATGGGAACGCCGCCGACGAGCGTGATCGCTCCCACCGCCCTCGACGCCCGCCGCAGGAAGTCCTCCTTACCCGCGATCCTCTTTCCGAGCCTCTTCTCGTGCGCCGCGACCCAAAGTCTCTGCTCCCGCCCGAGCGTCGTCTTCACAAGCTTCGACGGCGTCTCGTCGTACCCCTCCACCCGCGCCAACGCCGCCATCGCGATATAGAGAATCCTCTCGAACCTCCTGTCGCTCAGGTCTGCCTTAGCGTCCCCCGCCGGCCTGCCTGTTCGCTTCTTGAGGTCCTCATATGACTTGAGGAACAGCTTCTCCCGCAGCTTGCCTTCAATCGTGATGGGCGTGAGCGCCAAGTGTGGCTCGCCAGTAAGCGCCGCTCTCAAGTCCTCAGAGTCGCCCGCGCCTAACGCCTTCCACCACGGCCCGGCCTCCCTTGCCACAAGCGCTATCCTCAGCGGCTGCTTGCGCCCCTTGGCGAGCTTCAGCATCCTGCTCAAGAGTTCCTCAATCCCAATCCTTCTGTCCGCATAATCGATAACGGCGAAAGTCTTCGCCTCCGCTCTCGCGACGATGTCGATACTCTCCTCCGTCGCGTCATCCCTCAAAAACCCCGCCGCCCACTTCCTCTTCCTCAGCCTCTTGCACCACTCGATAAAGAGCCTCGTCTTCCCCGCCCCTCCCGGCCCCGTGAAAAGCACGATGCCCGCCTGGTCACTCTTCGTGGGTTTGCACCACTCTTCAAGGAACGCTATCTCCCTCTCCCGCGCCTCCTGCACAAATCCGACAACCTCATTCTGCGCCACTAAGAGCGCCGATGGGCTTGTCCCCATCTGGACTTCCCGGATGTGCGGATCGAGAACCGCCTGCACTTCGGCCAAGCCGGACGGCGTACCCGCTACAGGAAACACAAGCGGCGTGCCCAACGGCGGTGCCTTTATCTCAGGCTGATTCGTGATGTACCTGTAGAGCTTCAGATATCCATCGTCATCGCCCACGTTGTAGTATGTGAATGGGCGAAGAACATCTATGATGTGCGCTTCGTTATCCTTGGAGAGGATGACTGGGACTACCTTCCTATTCTCGGATGCCTTGTCGTAGACGTCTTGGTATACAAGCAGTGTCTCCCACTTGACGCCTTTACCTTTCTTCACCCTGCGATTTGCCTTCTCGCAGTACCCCTCCGTACAAACCGCCAGCACGAAATCCGCCTCGCGTATCTTCCCCTCCATCCATATCGGCCAGCCCATCTCAGGGAACTGCTCGTACTGGTCAATCCACGCATCGACTCCATGCCCGCGCAGCTTGTTCGCAAACGCCAGCACCCTTGCCATGTGCTCCGGCGAATCCTGGCTGTAGCTTATGAATACCCTCTTGGCTTGTGCGTTCGACACGCGCCCGCCCCCTAATATCTTTGCTTGCCCGGGCTCAGAGCTGCCTCTCGAGTTGTGCCGCTACTATATCGCACCCGCGATACCTGTGCAACCAATTTCACCGCCCTCCGCTCCGCAAACCTCGCCTTGTCGCGCCCTGAATGCTTCATCTCCCGGAAGACACTCCCGCGCGGCGCCCCCAAACCCTCGAGACAGAAAAGGGGACATTCTGCTTTTTTCGGCGTATCTGCGAGCGGGCGCCATGTATCTTCCGTCTGGTTTCCCGGCTGGCGCATGTGGTTGTCCCCAGCCTTGTCTTCTTGGTGTCCTTGGTGCCTTGGCGGTGAAAGGCCCTTATCGGCGCGCACTGTCTTCTGCGGCCGCTGCGGACTCCGCGTGAGACAAAGCACAGGACTCCAGGCTGACTCTCCGTCTGCGTACATCCGTGCGACCTGCGGATCGATCTGTGATCTTGACTGGTTTCAGGTGTTGCCTTCACCCAGGCCTCAAGCCTGGAGCGAAGCGACATGCCTTCAGCCTTCGTTCATGCCTTTGCTCCAGTCTACGGTCTCCAGTCCTGTTTTCCTTCAGACTTCGGACTATCAGTACTTATACCTTGTCCCCGTCTCGTTCCTCGCCGTCACAAGCTTATAGCTCCACTGCGCGTTCGTATGGTTACCCACACTCAGCGACACAAATGTGTCAGCCGTCATCGCCGACATGTCCGCCCCAGTCACCGACACGGTCAGCGTGTGGGTCCTGTTGTTGAACTCAAATCTCATCCTGCCATTCGGCGTGGCCGCCATATAGCTGATTACTCTGTTCTTCGCGGCAGGCATCGTTCCCGGTGCAAGAGTTATCGCATACGGCCCGACCTTCAAAGCCGCACTGTCGTTCACAGGATCGAGGTCGCCGTCAAGATACACCTTCGCATTGAGCGTCAAGCTGTCGCGCCCTCGGGCATTCAGGTTACGCGTCACCGAGAGTCTCGTGATATAAAAGGGCGGGGGGCTTACAGACAGGAGCTTGGAAACATGGTTCTTCGCCGTCATCGTCGCTCTTGCGCTCCTGTCAAAGTCGCTTCCCACCTGCAGGCCTATGGGAATACTTGTCGCATTTCGTATGCTGCCTTGAAGCGCGAGTCTTGATCCTGTGAACTGGAAGAGGCACTTGTTGGTGCCGCCAACCCGGCATGTGAGCCTGCACGTGACGCCGTCCTTCGTGCAGCTGTAGACGTTCCCGCCCCGCCGTTTCCAAAGAGCCGGCTGATTGCCAAGCGTGATGCTCCACGCGCCTACGGCAAGTGTCACAGCGGGCGGCATGGCCTCTTCCGGCAGGATGCCAAACGATCCCTTCAGCACAAACGAATCATGTCCTGCAGTCGCCGGCATCCCTACCTGGAACTCATCTATTCTCAGCCACCTCGTCTCTGCCGGGAGCACCTCTATCGACAGCACCTTCGTTGCCGTATTGCCGAGTAAGTCCGTCGCCTCCGCAGTGAATGTCGCCGTCCCCGGCGCTATTGGTATTCCGCGGATCGCGCCGGTAGCCCAATCCAAAGAGAGCCCGGCAGGCAGATCGCCCGATGCCGACCATACGAAGGGACTCGTGCCGCCACTGCCGGTAAGCTCTGCCGAGTACGGCATGCCGACTCCCCCGATATTCAGCGAATCGGTCACTACAACGGGACTGGTGGCGTTGAGGATAATACTCGCGGCGAACGCATCATCCGACCCGCCGTAGACTGTGCCAAAGTCCCGCACTGTGGGAAAATCGGTCGAACGCGTGTAGCCCGTCATGTACGCGCTTCCCGGTGCGTTCACCGCGATGTCCTGTCCTCCGTCGTTGCCTCCGCCGCCGAGGTAGCTTATCCACTTGAACTGCCCCTCCGGCGTCACTGCTGCCACGAAAGCATCCGAGGCGCCGCCGAGAGTCAGATCGAGGCCCCCGAACGCCGGAAAGTCCGCCGACTGCGTATATCCGGTGACGTAGCAGTTCCCTGACACATCAACTGCAACGCCTCTGCCTTCTTCGCCGCTGCTGCCGCCGATATACCCCGCCCATACAACCTGCCCTGACGATGTCAATTTGGCTGCGAAAGCGTCATACTCGCCGCCGTTGTAGGTCAGATCGGGGCCGTTCACGGTTGGAAAGTCGGATGACCGTGTAACGCCAACTGCATAGCAATTCCCTGATGTGTCCGTCGCAATCGCCTCGCCCATATCCGTGTCACTGCCCCCGATGTAATACGCCCATGCAAGGCTTCCCCCGGATGTCACCTTGGCGACAAACGCGTCTACTGTACCGTTGAGGGGTGCCCCGAATTGCTCCGACACGGGAAAGTCAGTTGAGCATGTGAAACCCGTGATGTAGCAGTTCCCTGCGGGGTCGCATGCTATCCCCTTTCCGGCATCGTCGTTGCCGCCCCCGAGATAGCTCGCCCACATAAGTCGTCCCGACGGCGCATACTTGGCTACGAAAGCGTCCAAACCTCCGCTGAGCTCCGTGTTGAAGCCCCAGGGCGTCGGGAATGTGCTTGAGTTCGTGAGCCCCGTTACGTAGCAGTTGTTCAGTCGATCGATCGCGATCCTCGCGCCGACCGTATAGCTGTCGCCCTCGATGTAACGCGCCCACATCAGCTCTCCCGACGAGGCCAGTTTGGCTACAAAACCATTGACGTTGCCGCCATAGCTTGTCCCAAGCCCTCCCGGCGTCGCCAGATCCGATGACCCGGTAAGGCCCGTCACATAACAATCCCCCGACGAATCCACCGCGACCCCGTATCCCGTTTCACCGCCGCTCCCGCCAAAATAGGTGGCCCACGCAAGTAGCCCCGCCGCCGTGAATTTCGCCACGAACGCATCCTGCGTTCCGCTGATGGTTCTGTCCATGCCGGCGAAAGCAGGAAAGTCGGCCGAGCAGGTATAGCCGGTAACGAAGAAGTTCCCCTGTGTGTCAACCGCCACCGCGTTTCCCTCATCCCTTCCGCTGCCTCCAAGGTAACTCCCCCATGCAATCGCCGGACCGGGGCCGGATGTCAGCGCCATGGCCGCTGAACTGGCCGCTAAGAGGAAGGCGGCAACTACTATCGTAGGGGCGACTCGGCGAGTCGCCCTGCCTCCAAGTCCCTGAGCGTCCCTCCTGCGCATGGTTGCGCGCGGCCGACCGTGACGCACGCTCTTACCAATACATGACCTTTTCGAGTGTTTCGTCAGCATAGGTCAAGCCTCCAGATGCGGGCTACTGGGCATGGCTGCCCATTACTCCACGTGTGCCATGCAGAAAGAAATCCCAGTGTCTTGAGGTACTCACAGGAGCATGGCATCGTTCCCCGCCGGGTGCCGCTGACCGCGGATTCTATCCCCGGTCTTTACGTCTGCCAGACGGACACCGCTTTGCACTTGGCAGCATGCATGGCTGTCGCTTGATATGCCAAGACCGTGCGGGCGACTCGCCGGGTCCTTATTATTACAGTACGATCCGCCTGCATCTGACCTGTCGATTTCACTGCGCTTTTTCTGCGCCGGCCGTCTTCATTCATGCGGTTGCCCAAGCCCCAGGCGCCGGCCCGAACGCGCGTTCATCGGTGTGAATCGGTGTCCATCGGTGGCCAAGTGGTTTTCTGCGCATTTCCCACTTTTCCCACGCGCGGCCTCGGCCGCCCAAGTACATGCTGGAAACCACCCAAAATTCCGCTATAATGCGGCGGATTTGGCGCTCTCGCGCGTTTTCCATCTTTACTACAGGAGCGCCGAAAGGTCGCTCTTTAGCCGATTTGCTGGTTGAACAGAAGGCAGCGCCTATCTGCGTAATCTGCGCAATCTGCGGATGATTGTGGTTTGACGTTTGGTGCCTTTGCTCAAGCCCCAAGCCTCAAGCCCCAAGCCCGCGGCCTTTGGCCGCTTGCCTTCAGTCTTCAGCCTTTCTTGGAGAGTCTCGTGAACGCAAGGATAGCCCCCTCCGCCCTCAGCGGCCGCGTTGCCATTCCCGGCTCGAAGTCCCACACCATCCGCGCCGTCGCGATCGCCTCCCTCGCAAACGGCACAAGCGTCATCCGTGCCCCTCTTGAGTCCGCCGACACAGCCGCCGCTTTCAACGCCTACACCGCCGCGGGCGCTCAGATTGAAGTCTCGCCCGACGTCTGGCGCGTTACCGGCACAGGCGGCTCAATCCAGACGCCCCGCGAAACCGTCGACGTCCTGAACTCCGGCACGACCATGCGCCTCGCGCTCGGCTCATTCTCGCTCATGCGCTCCGGCACTGCGACCCTCACCGGCGACGAACAAATCCAGCGGCGCCCCGCCGGCCCCTTGGCCAAGTCTCTCACCGACCTCGGCGCGAGCGTCAAGTCCATTCGCGGAAACGGTTGCGCGCCCTTCGAAGTCCGAGGCCGTCTCCGCGGCGGCGAAACCTCAATTGAAGCGGTAACTTCGCAGTACGTATCGAGCCTCCTCATCAATACTCCGCTCGCGGACGGCGAGTCTCACATCCGTGTGCCGCTCCTCAACGAAGCCCCTTACGTCTGGATGACGCTCTGGTGGCTCGCCAATGAAGGCATCAGGGTCGATTACGCCGACGATCTGAGCGAGTTCCGCGTCCCCGGCGGCCAGTCGTACAAAGCCTTCGACAGGAGAATTCCCGCCGACTTTTCATCCGCGACATTCTTCCTCGCGGCCGGAGCCCTTGCCGGTAATGAAGTCACTCTCGACGGCCTCGACATGACCGACACGCAAGGTGACAAAGCCGTCATCGATTACATTCGCCGCATGGGCGGTTTCATAGAAGTCTCCAACGGCGCAATTGTTGTGAAATCAAACGACCTTCACGGCGCCGAGCTCAACCTGAACGCCACTCCCGACGCGCTTCCCATGATGGCCGTGCTTGCATGTTTCGCTCGCGGCAAAACGACTCTCGCCAATGTGCCGCAGGCGCGAATCAAGGAAACCGACCGCATTGCCGTGATGACCAAAGAACTCTCGAAGATGGGCGGCCGCGTTACCGAACTCCCCGACGGCCTCATCATCGAAGAAAGCCCTCTTCATGGCGCAGATTTGGATGGCCACGGTGATCACAGAGTTGTGATGTCGCTCGCCGTCGCCGCAACCGCCGCCAAAGGCCCAAGCGTGATCCACGGCGCCGAAGCAGCGGGCGTGACTTTTCCCACGTTCTTCGAGCTTCTGTCGTCTCTCGGTGCAAAGGTCTCGACACAAGTCTAATACAAGGAGCGACTTGCGCTGTGCATCGGCGAAAACGTAGGGGCGACTCGATGAGTCGCCCACTGAGTACGACAGGCATTCTTGCCTGTCGACCTTATGGCATTCTTTAGGTCTCCAATTGAAGGAGCTCGTTATGCAGGGGTGCTCATACGGAACGAATTTCCAGGTCGCGGTCGCTGGCGGCTCTTACCAGGAAGGCCTCACGACTCACATTCAGGGCGTTCCGCCGGGGCTCTATTTCACGGAAGCGGAAATCTACTCGGAACTCTTGCTCCGCAAGCCCGGCCAGGGCGAGCTTTCTTCGCCCCGCCGCGAGCCGGACGTCCCGATAATCTATAGCGGCGTCAACGCGGCCGACACGATGCCGGGATTTTCCAACAAGGGTTACACCAACGGCACGCCCGTTGTAATCCTTATCCCCAATATGGACAGGCACTTCGAGCACATCGACCAGTACCAGCGCACAAACCGCACGCCACGGCCGGGGCACGCTTCTTACGCTTCTTACGTGAAATACGGCCAATGGGACGACGCGATCGGCGCTGGATTCTTCAGCGGCCGTTACACTGCGACCATTGTTGCGGCCGGAGCGATCGCGAAGAGGATTCTTGCGAAGCACGGGATTGAGGTCTTCGCGTATGTGATTGAGGCGGCAGGAGTTGCGGCGCCGAAGATGCCGATTGAGGTTGCGCGCACGAAGGTCACCGCGTTCAAGGAGATGCGCCGCGAGAGCGATCCCATCTACGACCTCATTTTCACCCAGAAACGCTTTCTCCCCGAAATGCGCTTCTTCCAGAAGGCTGCGGCGCTGGCTGAGGTCGAGAAAATGATCCCGGATATAAAGCCCAAAGCCGTTGATACTGCTGCAATTAGGGCAAAAGGCATTCATCCGCTCCTCAACTGCCCCGACCTTGCCGCAGCCGACGCGATGTACGACAAAATCATCGCAATAAAAGACGGCGGCGATTCCAGCGGCGGACTCGTTGAAGTCGTTGCAACCGGAATTCCTGCTGGGGTCGGCGAGCCGATGTTCAGAAAGCTCGATGGCGAGCTGGGAAGGATGCTTTCCATCGGCGCGGTCAAGGCGGTGGAAGTCGGTGCGGGATATAGAGTTAAGGATATGGTCGGCTCCGAGACCAACGACCAGATGTTCATTAAGGATGGCAAGGTCGCCTTCAAATCCAATAACGCCGGCGGCATCACCGGCGGCCTCACAACGGGGCAGGACATCGTCTGCCGCCTCGCCGTAAAGCCAACGCCCACAATCGCTAAGGACCAGCACACAATCGACAAGGTGTCCCTCACCGACGCCAAGCTCGCCGCAGTCACCCGCCGCGACCCTACCATCGTCTCCCGCGTCTGGCCCGTCGCCGAAGCCTTCACGGCCGTCATCCTCGTCGACATGCTCATGGCGCACTTCGCCTACAAAGGCATCGCGGCAGGAAACCTCGGCTGAGGGCGAATCCGGAGGGGCGGGGTAGGGGATTGGTGGGCGTCGCTCAGGCGGAAAATCGCGAGCGGTTTCAACTCGGGGGCACATGATCATTTCGATCAGAAATGATCACAAATGATCATCGGGTGGACGGCGTCTACGCGAGCAATTGCGCGCTGAGAAGAAGGGAGTATTCATGGGCACGCAGATCAAGGTTACCAGACAGCATGGGATGGATCTTGCCACCGCCAAGGCGCGCCTCGAGAAGATGGTGCCAATACTGTCACAGCAGTACGGGCTGACCGCTGTCGCTTGCGACGGAGGATTTGAGTTCAAAGGCAAAGGGATCAGTGGCGGCAAAGTCGTGCTAACGGACGACAGCGTCGCGGTTGAAGTAGATCTCGGCGTCGGCGCGGGATTCTTCAAGGGGCAGATTGAGGCAGGCATCAGTCAGATGCTGCAGACACACTTCGCGTGATCGTGCGCGACAGCGTAGGGCCACGGACCTGGCGCGCCTGGCGGAATTGTGGCACGGCCGCGGCGAGCTGAGATGTGAATCGACGATGGGCTGCTCAAGACGCGCTCAGGGCTCTTGGCAAAGGAAGGATTGTGGCCTGTGATTATCGACGCGCATGTTCATCTGCCGGTGATCAATGAGAGTCGCACGTATGAAGAGTCTTGTGACACTCTCGTTGCAGACTTGAAGAGGGACGGAGTCGAGCATGCGATTCTCATTCCTGATAACGTGAGAGGTTCGACGATTGGGGACGTGCCGACATGCCTCAAGCTTGTGGAGAGCCGGCCGGAACTGTTTCTCATGGGCGCGATTGACGTGAGGAGAGACGGGCCGGAATGGATTCGCGAGATCGAGAGACTGCTTTCGAAACGGCGGATTGTCGCGATGAAGATCTTCCCGGGGCACGAGCCGGTGTATCCGACGGACCGCAGGCTGTTCCCGATGTACGAATTGTGCGAGGCACATGGCGCGCCGGTTGTCATTCACACAGGGTTCAGGCCGACGCGGCCCGAGGTTGCGCGATATAACGACCCGAAGCACATCGTGAAGGTCGCGACGCGCTACGCGAAGCTGAAGATCGTTATCGCGCATCTCTTCTTGCCGAAAGTGGATTATTGCTATGAGACGACCCGGGACTACCCGCAGATCTACTACGACACGTCGGGGCTGGCGGACGCTGAGGTTATTGCCTGGACGGGAAGGGAGCGGATCGAAGAGACGCTGCTGAAGATACTCGCGGACGATCCGAAGAAGGTTATCTTCGGAACGGACTACGCCATGTGCAGCCCAAAGGATCACATCGAGATGATCGAGCAGCTCGGGCTTACGGAGGAAGTGCGCGAACGCGTTTTCTGGCGCAATGCGGTGGAGGTTTTCAGACTTGAGAACTCAAGGCTGAAGGCTGAAGACTGAAGGAACTGCGACTGGAGACCAGAGACTGGAGCAGAGACTCAACACAAGACTGAAGTCTGAAGTCCGAAGTCTGAAGGAAAGAACCTGTCTCACGCTGAGTCCGCAGAGGCCGCAGAGAAAACCTGGACCAGAGAAACAATCACGAAGCGATCGTCGGCGTGGTTGAGGAAGAGCAGTTGGCGGGGTTCGATGCGCTCGGTGAGACGTTGCGGAACAGGGACTATCCCGACATGCGTTTGCATACCGAGACACTGGCGGGGGAGAAGCACAGGGCGGGAGTGATTGCGCAGGCGTTCGTGCGGAGGGCCGGGGCGGTGTTTCGCCTGCAGCCTGCGGGGGAGCATTCTTGCGCTGCCATTGCGCAAGGCCGTTGCCACTGCGAATGGTTGGCGATGCCTACTTGAATGCGAGGGTGAGGAATTGACAAAGCGCGAGGGGCGTGGTAGAAACTGCATGCGTGGCAGGGGCGCAGGAGTTGCGAGGCCGGGCACCGAGGGGAACCAGGGTGTAGCGTCCTTGAGGCGGCCCTGACAGCGTCTGCAATGCTATAGTGAGTCTTTGCAAGGGGGACGTCCGATGAAGTCAGCACACCCGTCAGTACGTAGTCCGCAGCGAGATTGCCGCCGCAGTACCAGCTTACTGTATGCTCTCGCTCTTCTCGCGGGATTCGCAGCAGCGTTGTCTGTCGGGGCAAGCCGACAGGCGCGGGGAGGCGAGGGGAGCACGAAGCTTCCTGACGTTGTTGAGCGCTACCGGCAGAGCACAGAGCGGATAACAGCGCGGTATGCCATAGAGGCGGAATCCACTGCTACCCAGGAGTACAAGGGCGCAAGCCAGCGATCTGCCTACGTGTACCATTGCCGGCGTGACAAAGACCTTATCGACGTCAGGGTCGAGCAGTTCGGCGTCGACAGTGAAGGGAACCGATCTGCAAGTCCGACGTTTCGCCGTACGGCGATCATCAACGGGAAGAATGAGATGTTCTTCTACGATGGGCCGGAAGGCAAGGCGCCGTACGTAAGCTATAGCGCATTCGGCAGCAAACACCGCGACAGCGTTCGGGCGCAGTTGTCCTCGGTTTGCGGTGTGCTGGATGGCTACCTGGCCAATGACACTGAAACCGCAGGGGAGGTCTTCGGGAAACAGGAAGATGTGACCGTACGCCCGGAGAAAGAGAAGATTGGAGAGTATCTCTGCTACGTTGTTGACGGGCAAACGAAGGACCACGGCCGCTATACGCTGTGGCTGGACGCCGATCATGGATGCCTGCCGAGGAAGGCGGTCGTCTTGAAGAGCGGAGAGGACAGCTACTGCGGTAATCCTCTGACAAAGCTGAGAGAGTTGCCAGCACTGCGCAACCTTGCGAAGATTGAGTGGTCCATGAACGACGCCGAGATCGAGAGCACAAACGGGGTGTTCACGCCGGTATCGTTCAAGTGTGAGGAAGTGTGGGAAGGAAGCGACGGCGCAATACAGAGGGTGAGCGCAGAGTACACGCGCACGAAAATCGACCTCAATCCGGATTTTGACGCCATCGGCGCGTTCACGCCGGATTTGCCTGACGGAACCGCGGTCAATTGCGAGGACGGCGAAGGCGCGGTTCTTCTATTCCAATGGAAGGGCGGACGCGTTATTACTTCGCCGCCTGTTCCGGGAGAAGCAGCGGGCCGGCTGGAGCCGGCGGCAGCGCAGTTTGCCTCGCCGGTCGGGAAGCCGCTTCCCGATATGTCGGGCTTCGCTATCAATCCGCCTATTGGCGAAGCGACAAACAGGCCGCTACTTGTCTGCTTCGTCGATGCTGATTCGCGCCCCTCGCGGCAGATCGTCAAGGATCTCGCCTCGCGTGCCGGCGACATCAAGGACAGAGGCGTCACAGTTATACTCGTGAACGCCGACGCGGGAGGCGCGGACAAAGCCCGCGAGCTGGCGTCCAGCGCGGGCCTTTCCTGCTCCGTCGGCGCCATCGCAAAGGACGCGCCTGGCGTTCTCGCCGGCTGGGGCGCGCCCGGTCTGCCGTGGCTGGTTCTCGCCGACAGCAACCACATCGTCATTGCCGCGGGCGGCGGCATGGCGGGCGTATGGGACAAGATGGAGAGCATCACTGTCAAATGCGCGCCTGCGATGACGCGTACGGAGGCAAGCGGAAAATAGGGCTTGGACAAGACGGATATAACCTGCAGACGGTTCTTCCAGTGGGGGAGGGGTATGCGACTTCGTGTATTCCTTGCAGCGACGACCATGTTTCTGGCGCTGCATACTGTTGTGATAGCGGCGGCTCCAGCCGACGCGGGGGGCCGCGTGCCGGCAGACGTGCCGATCGCGCAGGTTTTCTCCTGCTACAATGCCAGCGTTGACTGGGACGCGCTGAGGGACCCGGTCAACGACAGGATACTTCACTCATGCATCAGCGGCGCGACGGACAAGGAGCTTGCCGCGCTCAAGATCCCGGACCTTTCAGATAGGATCGACAAGCTTCAGCGCGGCAATCTGATCGTGAAGAAAGGCGAGCGGTTCGTTCTTGCGTTCCCGGTTATGCTGGGGGCCGTGCGCGCGGAATTGGCAGGTCGCGCGAACAAGGCGGCCGACCGCCTGATGCCGATTGCGGAGAAGACACTTACGAGTCTCGAACCGCTTCTGCATGGTCGGGGCGAAATGCGGTACCATGTCCTGTGGTCGGTTCTCATGGACGGGCCGGTGACGTGGCAGGCGCTGAAGGACGAACTGGAAAAGAAGCTGCAGAAGAGTGTCTCGCTTGAGACGAACTACCTCGTCTACCCGGAGCACCAGAGGCGAGCGGGTACGAATTCGGATACGGCTGAAGGCGTATACTATCGCATCACGTGGTCGCCGGAGTACCCGATGCCGAACGCGGTTGAGGCGGCGATCTCGGGGAACGCACGCGCTCTGGTCGATTCGGCCGTGAAGCGGGCGCCTGTTGTCGGCACAGAGGCGAAGGACGCTCTTCGCAAATGGGGGCTGATCGATGACAGGGGCGTGAGTCGAGCTTTCGTGATTGACGGCTCGTCGGCGGATGCGCAGAAGATGGCGGAATTCGGGGCTGAGTTCGCCAAGGAGGCCTTCAGCGCGATCGATCCGGTGTCCGCCGCGAGTGCGCTTGACGTGACGGCGGCACAGGCGCTTGTCATTGAGTACCACGAAGTATGTTACGAGCTTCTCGGGCGGCTTTCAGCCAGGGGCAAGGTCGAGATGCCGAAAGTGGATAAGGCGATGCCGGAGAATGAATACCAGCTTGTGTCGTTTGTTCTCATTCCGAAGTGAGGGGGGTCTCGGGCGGTACTCTCCGGATAGTATCCTTCATGCAGGAGTGAGGGGCGTGGGCAAAGGCTGGTTGGGGGAAATAGGGTATCTGTCCCCAATTTCAATTTCCCCTGTCCCCAATTTCCCTAGAGTGACGAATCGATGATCCGCATTGCGCAACGCGGCCGGAGGCCGCAACCAAATCTGCGGCCGCTGGGAGCACTAGCGACGCATGGGAGACGCGGACGCCACTGCGGTAAAGAAGAAGGGCGGCTCACCACAGAGACACAGAGAGCACAGAGAGCACAGAGAAGACCTCCAAGATAGGAAAGAATGAAGGCACGTTCTCACTGCCGAGCGACACCAAGAGCACCAAGAAGACCGAAGTGAACGCGAGATGAACCGCAAGTCCAGTCCTGCCGGGATTATCTTCTGGCGCTCGGCGGCGGTACTGGCTGCAGCGGCATGCCTTGCGGGAGCATATGCCGGGAGGTGCATGAAGATGCGAGATCGAGCGCTCGTCAGGATGGCTGAGGAGGCGACGCGGCCGCAGGGCGAACGCGAAATGTAGGTATCGCTCGCCACTTTTCTGTGTCCCCACCTTTCCTACAGTGGAAAGTAGTATCTATCGCTGCTTTCCTACATGCGCGACTATGACGTTGACAGAACACGGGAGATGTGGTAAAACTCTGCATACATCACCGATGCGAATACCCGTGAACGAAAGAATCGCATGAAGCATAGTCAGAGTGCGACAGTATTCATAGTCGTGTGCTGACGAAAACCGATTGATGGTCGTAGTGCGGCTGTAAGGTTTGTCTCCGCGAAGCAGGGGGGAGGTGTCAGCATGGAAACGAACTTGGTCGGACGTCTGCGTAACACTTCACTCGCATACAGTCGCGGGCTGTCGCCGTTATTCGAGGCTGTAGTCAATTCGATTCACGCCATTGAGGACGCCGGTCTTTCAACTGCTGATGGAAATGTTGCAGTCGAGATCCTGCGGGATCCCCAGAGTGACCTTGTCTTCGAATCAGATGACAAGAAGCGAGGCCCTGAACCGCTTGGAGAAATACAGGGGTTCAAGATCACAGACAATGGAATCGGGTTTACAGAAGAAAACATGCAATCCTTCTGCACCCTCGACAGCGATTACAAAGGTGACAGAGGAGGGCGTGGCGTTGGACGACTTCTGTGGCTAAAGGCGTTCAACAGGGTCAGTGTAAGCAGCATCTACGGGAACGGTAGCGGATCATCAAAGTCGCGTGCATTTGTTTTCAATGCAACGCACGGGATTACTGGCGAAGTGGTTTCTGATGCTGTCACTGGCGCGACACGTATGACGTGCGTTCATCTGGACGGATTCGCCACAAAGTATCGCGAGGCAACCAGAAAAAGCGCAAAGGCTATCGCTGCAAATCTGTTTGAACACTGTCTCTGGTATTTCGTACGACCGGGCGGAGCGCCTCGCATCGTGATTGCGGATGACAGTGAGTCCATTGATCTCAACGATATCTACGACGAGCACATGATCGGATCTGCGAAGACAGAGCGGATTACGGTGGGGAAATCGACGTTCGATCTGACGCACGTCAGACTGCGAGCGAATTCGTCACAGACGCATGTAATTGCGTTCTGCGCAGCCAAGCGGTTAGTGAAGGAAGAGTCGCTGGCAGGAAAGCTGCCCGGTCTTGGCAGCAAACTCGCCGATGGGGAAGGCGAGTTCGTTTATGCCTGCTATGTCACGTCTGAGTATCTTGATGAACGAGTGAGGCCCGAGCGCGCATCATTCGACATTGATGATGATCCTGTTGCTGGCATGTTTGCGGATGGGGAATTGTCGTTCCATGCGATCAGGGGGGCGGTTATCGAGAAGGTGTCTGAGTATCTGACGGAGTATATCGAGGACGCCAAGGAAAAGGGAATAGAACGGGTTCAAGCGTTCGTAGCGGAGAAGGCCCCTCAGTACCGGCCGGTCTTGGGTAGGTTCATAGAGAAGGGACTGTCGGTCGACGCGAGCATTGGCGACAAAGATCTTGAAATCGTTCTGCACAGACACTTGGCCAGTGTTGAGGAGGAGATGCTCGCTGCTGGACAGGACTTGATGGTGCCTAGAGACGATGAAGGTATCTTCGAGTATGAGAAGCGTTTGCAGGCGTACCTAACCGCCGCCGAGGACATTAAGAGATCTGATCTTGCGAAATACGTCTCACATCGCAGAGTGATTCTCGACATCTTCAAGAAAGCCATAGAACGCAAGCCGGATGGCCGGTATAGTCGAGAAGACACGCTTCATAGTCTCATAATGCCGATGCATTGCGACTCCAATGAAATCATGCCTGATGGCTGCAATCTTTGGTTGATCGATGAGCGGCTAGCTTTTCACGAGTACTTGGCGTCTGATAAGTCTTTGCAATCTCAGCCGATCACCGGATCCGCCGATGAGGGCAGGCCTGACATCAATGCGCTGAATGTTTTCGACAACCCTATGCTTGTGTCAGAGACGAACGACCTGCCGCTAGCCTCCATCGTGGTGGTTGAGATGAAGCGTCCTGTGAGGGATGACGCAACAGCAGGAGTGAGTAAAGACCCTATTGAACAGGCGCTCGCTTACCTTAACCGGATTAGGCGGGGAGGAGTTACAACCGCAGCAGGGAGACCCATCCCTCATAGCGAAAGCATCCCGGGGTATTGCTACGTAATCTGCGATATTACACAGAGCGTCGAGGAACGATGTGTGTTCCATGGCTTGCACAAGACTAGCGATGGCACGGGTTACTTCTTTTACCACGACAACTACAAAGCGTATGTAGAGGTCATGTCATTCGATGGTCTTGTCAATGCTGCCAAGCAGCGGAACAGGGCCTTCTTTGCCAAGTTGGGATTGCCGGCGACATGAAACGATGGTTGATGCTCAAATCAGGGACTCAGGTATCGTCCTCTGCGGCAAAACATCCCTTGGCTTCCATCAGCGGGCGGAACGCCGCAAGAGTAATGGCGGTGCCAGCCAAGGTCTGTTGGCTGTACGATGGGCCGGGACTTCTGTATCAGCGGCCACGCAGGGTCTGTCTACCGTTTCGCAGTGCGCATTGTCAGCTTAGCGAGCGGAGACTTGCGCAGACCCCACGTAGTGGGATCAGGGAAGCAGGCGTCCGTGCTTCAAGCGTTTGGATGGCATCCGTATTGGAGGCGATCGAGTGACCAGAGGTACTGGGAGAGATCTCCTTTGTCACCGGGGGGTCCAATACGTACGGACTGTTGTCGAACAGGGGTGGGGCTGTCGACTTCAGGAGTTTGATGCGTGGAACGACAGGGGCATCGATGCTCACGTGCATGACTTCAGGAACGGGATGCCTACGCCGTACACCTGCTATCTACAGATCCGCACACAGCAAGCTTTCGACCCAGGGACCGAATTCAGTCCGCCGATATCCACAAAACACAGACTGTACTGGGCCAACCTACGCTATGCGATATTCTTGGTCTGCGTGGAAGCGCAACCAGGGGAAGAGCCGAAGGCATACTGGAGGCTGATCACTGCAGCAGATGCGAGTACCGGAGGAATTCGCGTTTCCCGACGAAATATCTTCGGTCCAGCATCGAGAGGGCATATCCTTGCTGCGCTGCGAAGTACGCTCCCAATACGACAACCGCCGGCGAAAGGCACGCTCCTCGGCTGCCCACTTGGGGAGGGATTGCGCGATTTCGCGAGAAGATGGTATCAGGAGCACTTAATGGGCTCTGGGATTGAAATGCCGTACTTCGGGCGCATACGCTTCACTTGGCAGGGATGGCGCCATATTACGCGCCGTGCACGTACGAGATCGCGTATCCACTCATCTCTGCTGTTGTTGCCATCTGTTGGTGCTGCGCTTCAGGCTCCATTGTTGCCCACTGACGCAAGGTCACTTGAACCGGTAGTACGCAGTGGCTGCAACTGCTTCCGTACGTTACTCGCGTTCGAGCGTGCAGTGAAGTTTCCGAACAGATCGCCTGCAAAAGTGCGGGTCGTGGTGAAGCAGACAGACATCCTTCCGAACGGGTGGCAATTCCATGTGACAGACGCCCCTGGTCGGACTCACGAGCTGTCATTCTACAGCGTAGAGGAGCTCACGTAGTTCCAGAACAACGTCGCGCGGCCTTCACCGGACTTCCAGATACCGCGACCGAAGTGGCGGCACAAAGCCGTGCGTGTACCGCACGCTTAGCCGGAAAAAAAACCGCGCGACAGGTATATTGTCTTCTGCTGGTTTTCCGAGTCAAGGGACTTCATGGATCTGGTCCTAAGGAGGATCACATGAGCGAAGAGGGACGAAACAGGAAGGCCCGAGCAAGACTGCTGATGAGGATGTTCTCCGGGGATCCTTCCGCCTGGATACAGGCTCTCATTGGCGCGGGTACCGCTAATATGAAGCCTGCCGAGAAGGAACTGGCTCGAAACGTCCTCGACCCAATGGGATCAGTTGTCAGCAAGTCGGTATCAACTGCCGGCCATGTGTCCGATGTAGCGTCGCTGCTGCGGTCGAAGAACTCCGGCTAAGTAGATAGGCGAGAGTCTTCACCCATGGTAAGGATGCTTGATTGCGACACGCATTATGCGGCGCGTACGGAGCCTGTCTCTCGTGGTCCCGAACTTGGGCCGCTCTGTGTGCACACCTTCGGTTGCTGACGTCTTGTGAAAGCTTTCGACTACCTGCCTAGACCTGGGACGAGAGCGAGAAGACTGAGAATTCCGTTTCTGCGAGTCCTGACCGTATAACCTTCTTTCTTCTGGCGGCGTTGGCGACGGCATCTATCTCTTCAGCGCTCATGCGCTCAAGCCTGTCAGCCTTCCCCTTCGCGCGCAGGCTCTTCAGCGCGCCCTGCGCACGAGCCCGACGAATCGCGAGAAGCTCTTCTTCCACCTTGTCGATGTTGGTCTCTATGTTCTTTCGGTTTCGCCCAAGCCACACTTGTCGTCCGTAGCTTCAGCGAAGCATGAAGCCCCAAGGCTCAAGCCCGCGCTTACGTCGTCGAAGGTTACCACCCTTTTCAATAAAATCCGATTTTCTGTAAATCCTCTAATGTCTTGTGCGCTCCGATGTTCCGTCGTCGCCATACTCGCCTCAGCCCTTTATTGCTCCCCCAAAACGTTACCTCCCCCGCAGCTAATAGAGAGCCGCGTTTCGGCGTCGGTACTTGGGGTTCGTGGTCTGCGGTCTGGCTTTGGGGGTGCACTTGCTGCCGTCTTCAGCTTCGGTCTTCGCCTTGGTTCTGCGGTTTCTCGCGGGCGTGTATGAGCGGGATGGTTCTACCCTTTCGCACTTTGCGGCCGAAGGCCGCGGCCTCGTTTGCATATCACCCCCGAACGGAAAATCCGAAATGTCCCAACTTTTTTCAAATTCTTTACTCCTTCTCCCCCAACCACTTGGGTCAGCTCTCGCTCGGAAACTGCCCCGGAAAAATGCGACCGCCCGGTCATTTTGCTTATATCCCCCACAACCTACGGAGAGTGAGTTTGCGCTCGTCCGCTTATACCTTCGGACTTCAGACTTCGGACTTCGGTCTGATTTCTCCTTAGCCCTTGGAGGGAAAATCCGATGATTCTCAACTTTCTTCAAATAACGCTACCCCTTTATTTACAAGGTGTTACGCCGAGAGGCTCTCCCCGTCAGCCTCTTTCCGGCGTCCCAATTCGCCGCTTTTCTCCTTATCCCCCTCAACCTACGGGGCGCGCGTTTCGCCTTTGGCACTTAGGCTTTTCGATTCGGGTTTTCGGTTCCTGCTCCGGTCTCCAGTCTCCGGTCTACAGTCTTGTATAGGAGGTTTCGAATGATCCACTGTCGCGACTATCGTGTCATCTTTCCCCTCACCGTCGCCGAGATCCGAAGCTTCATGCTTCGCTTGGAAGACGGCCCCAATCGCTGCTGGCTCTGGACCGGACACATCGGTTCGGGAGGCTACGGCCGCGCCTTCATCCGAGGCTCCTTCTGGCAGGCGCATAGGATGGCTTACGAGATATTCGTCGGCCCCGTCCCGACCAACTACTTTCTTCACCACCGATGTCACAACACGCGCTGCTGCAATCCTGAGCACTTGAAGCCGGTGCCCCAGGAGGCCAATCTGAGTTCGGACAATGTCATACGTGACCCCGACCGTCCCAAGCGCCTGAAGCTTCGCTGCAAGCACGGCCACGAGTTCACGGAAGCCAACACCAAGTGGAGCGTCAAGAACGGCAAGCGTTATCGCGTCTGCCGAATCTGCGACGCGGTTCGCTCCAAGCGCAGAAACGAGCGACGCAGGCTCAAGCGAGCCGCCGCGGTCGCTCTCCGTCGCGCTGCCAGCGCCGCGCAGCAACCGCGCCCGTACGAAGGGGAGGGGCCGTCCTCGCCGCAGCCTTCTTAGCTTTTCTCGTGCTCTTATGTCGTGAGTGTTTTGCTCTTTGACAACTTGACGGTGTTCCGCAATCGACTGCTACGCCGCAGGCGCGTCCGTGCTCGCTACGCTCGCGCCACAGCCGCACGGCACCAGATGAACTCGGGACTATTGCAAGTCCCAAATAACCGAAATGCGCATTTTCGGCCAAAACGTGAGTTTGGGGCCACCGGCCACTTGCAATAGTCCATTGGTGCCCCTCTTGTCCAAATCGGGGCCGGACGGTAGCAGTGCCTTCATTCGCGCCGGGCCGGTTATGTGTCCGTGATGGTCTCGTCCCAGAGGTTGTCGGGGGCGGCGCCGAGGAGCCAGTTGAGGGCGAAGTGGCGCTCCTGGATGATGGAGGCGGCTTCGGAGTATTCGTCGGCGGAGAGGAAGCGGAATGGCTTGCCGCGGAAGACGAAATCGTCGTCGAGGATTTCGGGGATCTCGTGCTTCTCGAGGGCTTCCTTTGCAGCCTTGCGGATCACGTCGTCGTGGGTGAACATGCCGAACCTCTTCATGCCGGCGTCGGGGTTGAGGTCGCGCCCCTCTTCGATGAGACGCCGTGTTCTCGAGCGCCAGTTCCAGTTCCAGAGGATGTTGCACTTTTCGGAAAGCTCCTTGAGCTTTCTCAGGCGCGGCTTGTGACCGGGAGAGAGGGGCAGGCATTCGAGCAGGTCTGGGTCCATCTGCGCGTCAATGTCGGGCCATTTGTCGATGATATTGAGGGCCCACATCAGCATCCCCGCGCCTTCCATGCGCCAAGAGGCGTTTATCTGCGCATAGGTGTCCATGTTCAGGCCGTAGGAGAGAAGAAACTTCTCCTCCTCGGGGCTGACGAATTCCCAGAGATGCCCTTTGTGCAGCCCGGCGACGGTGCTGTCGGAAAGCGCTTTGCAGTCGGCGTTGAACTCGTCGCGCTCGACATCGGACCAGCGCGTGGCGGGCTTTTCGACTTCCCACTTGGGGGGATGCGCGTAGGAGTAGTCGATGACGGTCTTCAGGACCAAAAGGCGATTGTAGGCGTGGGCGCTGTTGGGTCTCAAGTACGTCCTCCAATACCGGGATTCGCATGTGTGGCGTCTATTGTAGCGGGGACGGGCGGAGCGAGCAAGGGCCGAAGACGCATAGTGCGAAAAGTGCGAAAGGTGCGAAAGGTGCGAAAGGGAGCGTCCAAGGCGCGCGGGCGGAGCCGTGATTGGAGGGGAGAGCGCATTGTGGAGCGCTCCCTCACCCTGACCCTCTCCCAGAGGGCGAGGGGATGTTATCGGCGCAGGAGGCAGCGCCGTAAGGTGGATCCGCCAGAGGCGGACCTATCCTACTGAGGGCGCACGGCAGTGCGCTCCCGCGATGCTGGCGCAGTGAGCGGCGTCCCTACGTGTGCGAGGACGGGGCGATCATGAGGAGCGGCGGATGAGATCAAGGAACTCGCGGGGGCTGAGGATTCTGACGTCGAAGCGCGAGTGTCTGGGATAGTGACGGTCATTGCCTGTCACAAGGACGGCCTGCGCGGCGGTGGCGACCTCGAGGAAGAGCAAGTCATCCGGGTCAGGAAGGGAGACGTCGAGGGGCAAAGCGGCTACAGGAAGCGCGGCGCTTCGAACGAGATCCAGGAGCCCCTCTATGTTGCCGGGGTCGATCTTCAGCGCAGGGCGGCGCAGGACCTCGTCGTGCTCGGCGAGGATTCTGTCGTCCGCGCAGACGGTAAGCGCGCCAGCTGCGAGCAAGTCAACGATGCGAGCACAAGGGCCATCGGGGGTCAATACTGCGGAGACAATGACGTTGGTATCGAGGACGACTCTCACTTGCGGGCCCGCCTGTCGCGCCTGGCTGCCTTGATGATGGCATCTATCTCGTCCATGGTCATCCGGTCAAGGCCGTCGGCCTTTGCCTTTGCGCGCATGCTGCTCAGCGCAGCCTGAGCACGGGCGCGACGGATGGCGAGCAACTCCTCTTCGACCTTGTCAGGGTCTACCGCGGTCATGATCGCGAAGGGGCGGCCGTTTGCAGTGAGCACAACCTCGCGATCTGTCTTGAGGTCCTTGCGGAGGGAAGCGGTCTTGCTGCGCAGCTCACGGATCGTTATGAACTTCATGTTGTATCTCCTTATGCATACATAAGTGTGACAACAATAGTGTACAGGATATGCCCGGGGGACGCAAGTGTGAAACGGAGACCATGGGACAGGTGCAAAGACGTTGAATCGGCGCAAGAGACAGCGCCGTAAGGTGGATCCGCCAGAGGCGGACCTGTCCTACTGGGCGCACGGCCGTGCCCCCCTACGATGCGGTGCCAGATCGGCCGGGCAAAGGGGATTGTGCGGGCATTCCGGCCAGGGCGGGTACGGAGCCCCGCCCCTACGACAAAGAGCATGGGGGCGAGTTAGGGGAGGAGGATTTCGAAGGTGTTGTCGCGCCCCTTCTCGATGTGCAGACGTTTGGTGAGGGGGGCGCCGTTGACGGTGACTGTGCAGTCGTAGAGGCCGTAGAAGGCGCGCGAGGCGGCGAGGCCTTTAACGTCGGTCGTGAGAGTGGCGGAGGTGTGCCACTCGGTGTTCATGAGGTGGAGGAGGCTGTACCAGGCGCTCTTGGGGTGGAAGGCGCCGTCGAGGGCGATGGTGATGATGCCTTCCTTGTACTTGGGGCGCCAGGAGATGTTGCCGGTGGTTGAGTCGGTTTCGCCTTCGCGGTCGAAGAGATTCCAGAGGATGAAGGCGCTTATGGAGGGAGCGGAAAAACTCCTGCGGCAGAGGTCGGTCAATTCCTTCTCCTGCGACTCCGGCGTATACCGCGCGCGCGGGGGCGGGGTAACGCCGGCTTTGAGCATCGCGTCCCTCCTGAGGCCCTCTGCGGGCGAAAGGATCGCGTCGCCGTTGGAGGGGAACATGCATTCGGTGACCTGGACGTCCCTGATGCCGGCGGCTTCGAGCTTGGAGAGCGTGGCGGCGAGGTCATCGGCGGAATACGCGGTCGACATCGGATGGCACTGCATGCCGATGGTAATGAGCGAGGGGTCGCGCAGTTTGGCGATGAAGCAGGGGATGAGGACGTCGGCGAAATCGCGCACGCGGTCGTCGGTGGCCATGTAACCGGTCGGTGGCTCGGTCGTGATGAGGCCGTATTCGTTAAGAAGAACATCAATCGGCTCCCCGGGGCGCTTAGCTGCGGAGAGCATGGCGTCGAAGGTCGCGTTGATGAATTCGGGCGACAGGTCACGATTGCCGTGGACCGCCTCGTTGAAGCCGTCGGCGGCGTAGACGAGATAGCGGCCGTCCTTGAGGCGGACGTCCTTGTAGCGCGCGAGGACGGCGGCGGCGTATGAACAACACTTGGTCTGAAGTTCGGCTGCGCTACACTCTGTGAGCCACGAAGGGACCGTGAGGGAAAGAAGGTTGTGAATCTTCATGGTCTTGTCGTGGTCGATGCACCATTGGGCGATCTCATCGGCCGCGGAGAAATCCCACGCGCCTTCCTTCGGCGAGAGCGACTGGATCTTGAACGCATTTTCCGGCGTGACGCAGTTGCCGAAGCCGGCGATGTAGTCGTAGATGGCGGCGATCTGGGCGTCGGTGCAGTGGTAGTCGCGCAGCTCGCGACGGGTAGGGATCGCGCAGCCGAATTTGAAGTCGTGGGCGACCTGATCGAGCTTCACCTCGGCGCCGGCGACGGGCGCGCCGGAGCGGGTGACGCGGATAGTGACGGGGCTGGTTCGGGTGTGCGCAATGCGGTCGCGCATGACGGGTTCGCTGAAGTAGCCGCCGGGGGCGGTGGCGGTAGAGTCGAGGGGCAGAGAGGCGGTGGGGGCGGCGGCAGGGGCGGTGGGCTGGACGCGGCAAGGGACGAGGAACACAGCCGCAACGGCCACGACGATCAATGCGGCGATGATGAGACAGGCGTTTCGAGAGAGTCGCATGGGGGAAATTATACTCGGGGGAGCGGAGGAAGGGAGCAGAAGAGCAGAGGCGTAAGGCTTGGGAAAACATGGCTTGGGGCTTGTGGCTTGAGCAACAGCATGAACCGGGATGATCGGCGCAGAAGGCGGCGCCGTAAGGTGGCAGACAAGAATGTCCGCCCCACTGAACCCTCACCCCTGGCCCCTCTCCCGGAGGGCGAGGGGACTGCCCTGGCGGGCGAGCCACCAGTGCCACACGGGGCAAGGCGGAGATGAGGCGAGGTACGGGCTTGAAGTGACGCTAAGTGTTGGTACGATAATCAGTTATGCAGTTATGGGGGACCGGGCCGAGCGGAGACGGAAATGGGGCTATATCCACTTAAGTTCTACGAGATATATAAGGGCAAAATATGGGGGGGGAGGAAGATCGAGGCGGTGTTGGGGAAGAACCTGCCTCAGGGGAAGCTCGTTGGGGAGTCGTGGGAGATAAGCGACCATTTCGACGACATGAGCGTGATTCGTAACGGCGCGCTCGAAGGCAAAACGCTCAGGGAAGTGTGGCAGGCGGACCCGAAAGGGGTTCTCGGGAAGTGCTACAGAGAGGGGCACTGCAAGTACTTTCCACTTCTGGTGAAGTTCATCGACGCGTCGCAGGACTTGTCGGTTCAGGTGCATCCGGATGACGCGTATGCGGCGAAATTCGATCCAAACTGCGACAGCGGCAAGAACGAGGCGTGGTACGTGCTTGCCGCGGAGCCGGGAGCGCGGATAACGACGGGGATGAAGAAGGGGGTAACGCAGGAGGAGTTCAAGCGGCTACTGGCCGCGGGGAGCTTCGGGGACTGCCTGAATTCATTCGAGGCGAAGGCGGGGCAGGTCATCCACGTGGCGGCGGGGACGGTTCACGCGCTCGGGAAGGGGATCTTGATCTGCGAGATACAGCAGACGAGCGACGCGACGTACCGGATCTGGGACTGGGGTAGGGTCGACGAGAACGGAAAGCCGCGGCCGCTGCACATAACGCACGCGCTCGACGTGATCGACTTCGCGCGCGGGCCGGTGGGGCCGGTTGACGCGAAGGAGATGCCGGGGAGTCCGGGGAGGCGGCTACTCGATACGTGCGAGTTCTTCGTGATAGAGGGCATCGAGGCGCTGGAGAAATTCACGGAGACCGGCCCGGCGGAGAGCTTCTTTATCCTCATATGCATCGGCGGGTCGGGGAGCATCGTGGCGGAGGGGGAGAGATATTCGTATGCGCTGGGGGACACAGTGCTCGTGCCGGCGGCGGTGAAACAGGTGAGGGTGGAGCCGGGGGAGGCGTCGAGGTTTTTGAAGACGTACATACCGTAACCAGACTGGAGACCGGAGACTGGAGACTGGAGCAAAGGCATAAACCAGTCTGAAGTCCGAAGAAGAGACGAATCGGTTATCCGCAGATTGCGCAGATTACGCAGATCAGGGACTGGTGGTCGGGACTGTTGTCTGGAATTCGAGAACCGGGGAGAACGCGTGCGCTGAAGCGCACCCTATGAATGATGAGGGACGCACGCGTCGCCCCTACAGCAAAGCGTGATGCGCTTGGGAGCAGGAATTGGAGAAGCTGGAGAGGTTGCACAAGATACTCGCAGCGAGGGGAGTGGCGAGTAGAAGGGCGAGCGAGGAGTTGATCCAGGCGGGGCGCGTCTGGGTCGATGGGCGGGTCGTTACCAAGCTCGGAACACTCGTGTCGCAGGATGCGGACATACAGGTTGACGGCAGGGTTATAGCGAAGCCCAAGCTGGCCTACTACATGCTGAATAAGCCGCGTGGGTATGTGACGACGCTTTCGGATGACCGCGGCAGGCGCGACGTAGGGGGGCTTATCAAGGGGCTTCGCGCGAGGGTGTATCCGGTCGGAAGGCTCGATGCGGAGACGGAGGGGCTGATTCTTCTTACGAATGACGGGGAACTCACGAATATCCTTACGCATCCGCGGTTCAAGATCGAGAAGACCTATGTGGTAGTGGTCAAGGGGCGCATGGAGGAGGATGCGGTCGACCGGCTGCGCAAGGGGATATACCTCAGGGAAGGCAAGGTTACGGCGCAGGTGAGGATCATTAAGGCGTCGCGCGACACGACGGCGCTGGAGATGGTGATAACGCAGGGGTACAACAGGCAGATACGGCGGATGCTCGCGGCGGTGGGGTACAACGTGAAGCGGCTGGAGAGGACGAAGTTCGGGCCGCTCAAAGTGAAGGGGCTGCCTAAGGGAGCGTTCAGGCTGCTGAAGAGAGAGGAGATTGAGGCGCTGAGGAGATTGGCGGCGCCAAAGGCGGTATTGGGGAGTGAAGGGAGGAGCGCCGGTGGCGCTCTGCGGAAAGGCGAGGGGTGAGAGAACAAGGCTTGAGGCTTGGGGCTTGGGCAAAGGCAAGAACCAGTCCGAAGTCCGAAGTCTGAAGTCCGAAGGCAAACCATAGAAGCATCGGCGCAGAAGGCGGCGCCGTAAGGTCAGTCCGCCTGCGGCGGACCGAGGGCGCACAGTCGTGCGCTCCTACGGGATCACTGGTGGACAAGCCACCAGTGCCACACTGAGAGTGACGTGACGAAGCACGGGGAATTCGGGAGAAGGAATGGATAACGCGATGAGTGTCGGTCAGAGTCCGCTGGATCAGAAGAGGGAGTCAGCGGAGAGGCTGTGGCATACGAGGCGGGGGATCGGGGCGGCGTTTTTCATTGCATTCCTCGTGCTTATCTTCGGCCTGGCCCTGCACAAGACCGCTTATGACGTGTATCTGGACGCGAGCCTCGGGAAGGTGATCGCGACAGAGGGCATCGGCGGCTTGCCGCACATTGCGATTGTCTCGCGGCCGGGCGCGCTGCGCCTCTCATGGCTGTGGCAGGCGCTTGCGTACGGGTTTGTGAGACTGTTCGGCATCACGGGAGTCTGCGTCATTTCAGCGCTTCTCGTGACGGCTGGAACGGGAGCGATCCTGGCCGCGCTGGCGAAGAGGCTAAACGTCGTTCTCGCAGGGTTCATACTCCTTATCGCGGCTTACGCCGGCCGGCAATATCTCATGCCGAACGGGCAGTCGGCGGGCATATTCCTTTTTGGCGCGATGGCGGCGCTTCTCCTGACGACGTTCGAGTCCGAGGGAAGACGGTTCTGGTGGGCGGCGCCGCTCATGGTGCTGTGGGTGAATCTTGATTTCTCGTGGCCGGCGGGCGTGCTTTTGTGCGCGGCGTTTGTGCCGGCGGTGTGGCTTACGAACGTGCCGCGCAAGCGGGAGAAGGCGATAGCCATTCTCGTCGCGATTTTCGTGACAATCCTAAACCCTGACGGCATAGGGGCATACCAGGTCTTCTGGCAATTGCCGCTTGCCCCCTCGACGCCCGAGGCGTGGATATCGCCGGCCGCTGCAACGGCGACGCACAAGGGCGCGGTTTATGCGATGGCGGTCGCCGCGGTGATTGTGGGTTTGGCGTCGCGGGCGCCGGCGGGGCTTGCTCTGGCAACGGCGGCGGTGGTTGTGACGGGGCTTGGCGTGAGCAGGCAAACGCTGCCCATAGCGCTCCTTGCGTCGGCGGCGGCGATTGCGACGGGGCTCCTCTCGGCGGCCGAGATGGTGATGGTGTCCGCGAAGGGCAAGGCGCCGGCGGTATTCAAGCAGTGGGTCGCGCCGATGGCGGGGCCGGGGCGCGAGGAGTACGCGCCGGAGCCGAAGGAGAGCGGCACTCAGGCGGTGGAAGATGAAACAGCGGTCAGGCACGCGATTGCGATATTCGGAATTGGAACGCTTATCGCGGGCGCGGGGCTTGTTGCAGTGCTGGCCTTGTTCGCGTGGACGGCGGTGGGTTCGAGCGTGTACAGCTTCGGTCCCGGCGTGGACGAGAGCACGATGCCGGAGAAGGCGGTAGCGTTCGTGAAGCAGAGCGGGCTCCAGGGGGTATTCTACGCGCATCCGAAGTGGGCGGGCTATACGCTCTGGACGCTGTACCCGCAGGCACGGCTTGCATACGACCCGCGGCCGCTCGCGACGACGCCCTTCAGCGCCAAGCTCGCATCGAGTGTGGTCGAGGTGCAGCAGAGCGCGCCGGACGAGGAGATAGTGCGCGCATACGCCGGCGCGCGGATGGCGTTTGCGATGGTGCCCTATTTCAAGGAGTGGCCGAGGGCGAAATCGATCACGCGGTTCTGGGCGCCGGTGTACTGGGACGACAGTGCGACGGTGTTTGTGCCGAACACAGTCGAGAATATCGCATTTGTGCAAGCGCACGAACAGCGGCTGACATATCCGGGACTCTTCGGCGTGGGGCTGACCAAGGAGAACCTGCCCGCGGTGGAGGCCCAGCTCGAGAGGAAGACCCAGGAGGATCCCAACTCCGCCATTGCGCAGTACGAGCTCGGGATGAGCTACTACGTCGGGGGACAGTTCGACAAGGCGGCGATGCACCTCATAGTGGCGCTGGGCAATGATCCCGGCCTTGCCAACGCGTGGCATTCGCTCGGAGACATCGTGCGAATGTCGAAGAGCGCGGACATAACGCAGGTGCTTCTGAACGCGCTTGCGGCGGACCCGCTGACGAAGCGACAGGCGGACGCCATCCTGCAAATCCAGGGGCCTGAGCAGCAGCGGCAGTTGGAGTTGCTCCTGTACAGTGAGGCGGTTGTAAGTGACCGCGATTTCGCCATGGCGTACCTGCGGCTCGGCAATGCCTATCTCGAAGGGCGCGACGTGGGGAGGGGCTTGAGCGCGCTCATGGAGGCGCAGAAGGCGGACGACAGGCACCCGCAGCTCGATGCATCGATGCCGGGGCTTCGTAAGCAGCTCGACGCCCAGGTTGAGATGATCAGGGCCGCGCTGTCGAGGCCAAGACAGCCGGGCATCGGGTCGACGGGAGTGGAGTCGACGGGAGCGGCAATCGAATCAAGTGGCACGGCGGCGGAATCGAGCGCTGCTATGGTTGAGTCGACCGGCGCGTAAGGCAGGGGTGAGAAGCGTGTGAAGGGTGAGAAGGGTGAGAAGGGACCCACACCCAGGCCCTCTCCCAGAGGGAGAGGGAAGATGATGAGGCGTACGGTGTGCGGGAGGCGGCATGGGGTTTCCGGATGTCAGGCTGAGGAGGATGAGGCGCACGGAGAACCTGCGGCGCCTCGTGAGAGAGTACCATCTCTCGGTTGACGATCTCGTGATGCCGCTTTTCGTGAGGCCGGGGAAGGGCGAGAAGCGGCCGATCGCGAGCATGCCGGGGAACTTCCAGATGTCGGTGGACACGCTTGTCGATGAGTGCCGCGAGATCGCGGGGCTCTCCATTCCGGCGGTGCTCCTCTTCGGAATTCCCGAGTCCAAAGACGCGCGGGGGAGCCAGGCATACGCGGCAGACGGGATCGTCCAGACGGCCGTGCGGGCGGTCAAGGATGCTTTGCCGGATCTTGTAGTGATTACGGACGTGTGCCTGTGCGAGTATACGGACCATGGGCACTGCGGGATACTCGCGTCCGACAAGAGCGTTGACAACGACGCGACGCTCGACGTCCTGGCGCAGATGGCGGTTTCGCATGCGCGCGCGGGGGCGGACATCGTCGCGCCGAGTGACATGATGGACGGCCGCGTGGGGCGGATCAGAAAGGCGCTCGACGAGCAGGGGCTCGACCGCACCGCGATCATGGCGTATTCTGCGAAGTTCGCGTCGGCGTTCTACGGCCCCTTCCGCGACGCGGCGGAGTCGCCGCCGAAGTTCGGCGACCGCAAGGCGTACCAGATGGACTTTAACGCCAACGAAGCGCTTCGCGAGGTCGCCCTCGATATCGAGGAAGGCGCGGACATCGTGATGGTCAAGCCCGCGCTGTCCTACCTCGACATCGTCTGGCGGGTGAAGGAGCGCTTCGGCATGCCGGTCGCGGTGTACAACGTGAGCGGGGAATTCGCGATGGTGAAGGCCGCAGCCGAGAGGGGCTGGCTCGACGAGAAGTCGGTCATGATGGAAACGCTCTACGCGATGAAGAGGGCTGGGGCGGACATCGTCATCACGTATTGGGCGAAGGACGCAGCGAAACGGTTGAGTCGGTGAGTCTGCGCTGGACTCACGATGTGGTGTGCCCATGTCTGCAATTGGCTCGGATGACCGCACATGTGGGGTGTTAGGGGATCCTGGGGAGCGCAATGGACAAGCGATATCAGGTGTTCTTGAGTTCAACATACGAAGATCTTAAGTCCGAGAGACAAGCTGCGCTCATGGCGCTCCTCAGCATGAAAGCGATCCCCGCTGGCATGGAGCTATTTGCGGCAGAGGATGGTGACGTGTGGGAGACCATAAAGCGCGTCATTGATGAGTGCGACCTATATATCATGGTGCTCGGTGGGCGCTATGGGTCGGTTCGGGCGGATGGAACGAGCTTCACCGAAGCAGAATACAGGCATGCAGTGGACAAGGGCATACCCGTTCTGGCTTTTCTCCACAAGAACCCGGAGTCACTGCCAGAGAGTAGGCGAGACGCGGATTCTGGTCGGCGCGAGAGGCTGAGGCAGCTCTACGATATCGCCAAGCAAAAGCCCTGCGGCTACTGGGATACACCAGATAGCCTTGCCTGTACCATCTCTGTCAGCCTCAGCAATCTGAGAGATCGGCCAGGCATGATAGGCTGGGTGCGTGCCGACCAGTCAAACGAGACAGATGCGAAAGAGATCGTGGCGCTCCGACGCAAGGTGGACGAATTACAGGCCAAAGTTGAAAAACTCTCCGTAAGCGCGCCAGAAGGTTCGGAGCACCTTGCGCAAGGCGAGGACGAGTTCCAGGTTCATTACACGGTAGTGACTACTAGGAGCGACGAGTGGGGGACGAAGTCCTCCAACTCTCAGGTCGGCGTTCGCAAGATGACGTGGAACGCGATCTTCCGGCTTGTAGGCCCTCTGATGATAAGGCCCATAGCCGAGAACGAACTCCAAGAGGCGTTCAATGCTGAGCTGAGACACCACCTTGACCGCAAACTAGGTGAACGCCAGAAAGCGCTGACGTCCGACGCCTCGCTCCATGAACTCTTGGTGCAATTGCGAGCGTTAGGCCTTATTCAGCCGTCTGCGCACCGGGACTACGATACGGACAGGAACATCTACTGGGTATTGACGCCTCACGGCGACCACTATATGACGAGCCTGATGGCCCTAAGACGGGATGCTCATCCCGGCAAGTGACGCTGCTTCGTGCGCCGGGCTCTGCCCGATCCGTGTATTAGCAGAGCGTCTACTCCTGCCTTTCCTCGAACCTCCTGATCAGCGGCCATGCCGACTTGATATAGTCAACGCCGCTCAGGCCCGTCGCAACCGCCACTATCCAGACAATCCACCGGGAGGCGAATACGTAACTCAACTGCGGGTCGAGGCGCTCGACGTGCGGGGTAAGGGGGATGTTGTGGCGGTTCAGGACGATAATAATCAGGACGATCGTGATCCCCACGCTCTGGAAGCCTGCCTTGATCTTGCCCGACCAGCGCGCGGCGACGAGGACGTTTTCGTAGGCGCTGAATGTCCGCACCGTCGCGACGAGGGCGTCGCGATAGAAGATGATCGCTACCGGCAGGATATCCGCAAAGCCCCTCCACAAGAGGCACAGAAACACGGTAAAACGCGAGATGCTGTCGGCGAGGGGGTCGAGAATTTTGCCGAAACCCGTAATCTGATTCTGGCTTCTCGCAACGGCGCCGTCGAGGAAATCGGTTGCCTCGAAAAGAAGCCCTACCAAAAACGCGGCAATAAACCAATCTCCGCCCAGGTAGAAAAAGAGTATAAATACCGGGCTCAGGAGAATGCGCGCGAGCGTAATGGCGTTAGGAAGACGGCCCTTTTTCATTATTATCCGCCGGAAAATCTGAGATATCCCTGCCCGAAAACGGATTATAGAGCGGCCGAATGGCGAGTCAAGGCATGTGGGCGAGCGCGCTTGACACTGGGGCTGGCTGGAATAAGATAAGGAGTGTAAGAGGTTCTGATTCGCAAGGGGAGAGTGCTTAATGCCCAATAAGAAAGCTCCTGACGAGAAGGAGCGCTGTTCATTCTGCCATAAGACGTTTGAAGAGGTGGGGCCGCTCCTGGCGGGCCCGCCGGGGATATTCGTCTGCCGCGAGTGCGCTGACTTCTGTCACACCCTTTTCCAGCAGGAGAGGCGCTCCAGGGCGATAAAGGCGCTTCCGTTCGATACGATTCCCGCTCCGTCGGTCATCAAGGCCGAGCTGGATAAGTACGTCATCGGCCAGGAACGCGCAAAGAAGGTCCTCTCGGTCGCGGTGCACAATCACTACAAGCGCCTCGTCGCGCGCGTGAGCCGGGACGAGGTCGAGCTCGATAAGAGTAACATCCTCCTCATCGGGCCCACAGGCTCGGGCAAGACCCTCCTCGCGCAGACCCTCGCGCGGATACTCCACGTGCCGTTTGCCATCGGCGACGCGACGACCTTGACCGAGGCGGGCTACGTCGGCGAGGACGTCGAGAACCTGCTTCTAAGGCTCATCCAGAATGCGGACTACGACGTCGAGGCGGCCGAACGCGGGATCATCTACATCGATGAGATCGACAAGATCGCGCGTACGAGCTATAACGTTTCAATCACGCGCGACGTGTCGGGGGAAGGGGTGCAGCAGGCCCTGCTCAAAATGCTCGAGGGCACCATGGCCAACGTCCCTCCACAGGGCGGGCGCAAGCACCCCGAGCAGCAGTACATACAGATCGATACAAGCCAGATTCTCTTCATCTGCGGGGGCACTTTCTCTTCGATAGACGCGATAATAGCCAAGCGCATGGGGCAGAAGCGCGTCGGTTTCCGCACGGAGACCGACGCTGCCCAGGAAGTCGACGAGAAGAACCTCGGGTATCTCCTGGAGCATATCGAGGTGGAGGATCTTCTCGAGTTCGGCATGATCCCGGAATTCATCGGCAGGCTGCCCATCGTATGCCCGCTGATGCCGCTTACCGAAGACGATCTTGTGAGGGTTCTGACGGAGCCGAGAAACGCCCTGTTCAGGCAGTTCCAGCGCTTCTTCGAGATGGAAGAGGCTACGCTCGAGGTGACCAAGGCGGCGCTGAGAGAAGTCGCCAAGAAGGCCCTGGAGCGCAAAACCGGAGCCCGGGCGCTTCGAAGCATCGTCGAGGATCTGATGCTGGACGTGATGTACCACCTGCCCGACGAGAAGGAGAAGGGGTCCAAGTACATCCTGACGCCCAAGGTGGTGCGAGGGGAAGAGAGCCTTTTCACCAAGCGCAAGACCAGCGAGAAGAAGGAGAGCGCCTGAGGATGGCGGATCCGCGCATGATGGATTGCCGCTTCGAGACCGTGCCTGACGCACCGGTCGCGGCGCTCGTTTCGTCGATGGTCCTCAACTCGTCTATCTCTTCCAGCTCTTCGTCTCGGGCCCCCCGGCCCGAAACGAAAAGATCCTGACCCAACCCTATCGTATCAGTCGCAAACAGAAAGTGAGACAGTGTTCCCCTATTGTTGAGAAAGGAAGACGGACATGAAGAAGAGATACCTGGTTACGCCGGGGCCAAGCCCCGTGCCGCAGGAAGTGCGCCTCGCTCTCGCGGAGGAGATCATCCATCACCGCACCGCGGAGTTCCAGAATTACCTCAAGCAGGCGACAGCGGACCTTAAAGCCATTTTCCGCACGCAGAACGACACGTTCATTTTCTCCTCGTCGGGCACGGGCGCGATGGAGGCCTCGGTGGCCAACGTCGTGGGCCGCGGCGAGAAGGCTATAACCATCGAGAGCGGCAAGTTCGGCGAGCGCTGGACCGAGCTCGTCAAGGCGTTCGGCGGCACGCCCATCGTGCTCAAGGTCGAGTGGGGGAAAGGCCCCAAGCCGGAGGACGTCGCGAAGCTCCTTCAGGAGAACCCCGACGCCAAGGCGGTCTATTCGACGCTCTGCGAGACTTCGACGGCGACCAAGCAGGACGTGGAAGCGATAGGCAAGATCGTGGCGCCGACAAAGGCGCTCTTCGTCGTGGACGGCATCTCCGGCGCGGGCGCGATGGAGATGCGCACCGACGACTGGCGCGTGGACATGCTCGTGGTCGGCTCGCAGAAAGCCCTCATGCTGCCCCCGGGACTGGCGTTCCTTACAGTGAGCGCGAAGGCGTGGGACGTCATCAAGAACACGAAGCGCACGGCGTACTACTTCGATCTCATGGCCGCCAAGAAGGCCGCCGACAAGAACGACACCCCGTACACGACATCGGTGAGCCTCGTTCGCGGCCTCTGCGAGGCGACGAAGATGATCACCGCGGAAGGCATGGACAACGTCGTCGCGAGGCACAGCCTCCTGGCCAGAGCGATGCGCGCGGCGGTCAAGGGAATGGGCCTCGAGCTCTACTCCAAGGACCCGGCCGACGCCGTCACGGCAATCGCGCTTCCCGCCGGAATGGACGGCAAGGCGCTCGAAAAGACCCTCGCGTCGAAGTACGGCGTTACCGTCGCGGGCGGCCAGGGCGATCTCGTCGGCAAGGTCATTCGCGTGGCCCACATGGGCTTCATGGATAAATTCGACATCATTACCGCGGTGGCGGCTATCGAGTTGGCAATGAACGACATGGGACAGAAGGTGAAACTCGGTTCCGGCGTCGCCGCAGCTCAAGAGGTCTTTCTGCATGGCTAAGAAGAAATCCGGCTCCGATTGCCTGGTGATCCGCAAGGCCGTCATCGCCGACGTGCCCGAGATACAGGCGCTCGTGAACCGCTTCGCCGGCGAGCGCAAGATGCTGAGCCGGTCGCTCTCGGAGATCTATGAGAACGTTCGCGATTTCTACGTGGTAGAGGACGGGGGGGCGGTCGTAGGCTCGGCCGCCCTCCACGTTTTCTGGGCGGACCTCGCCGAGGTGAGGGCGCTCGCGGTGGCGGAAAAGTACCAGCGCAGGGGCCTCGGCAGACGGCTCATCTCCAAGTGCCGCGGCGAAGCCCGGAAGATGGGAATCAGGAAGGTCTTCGCGCTGACGTTTCAGTTGGATTTCTTCCGCAGGATGGGCTTTACCGACATCTCCAAGGACGAGCTGCCGCATAAAGTGTGGTCGGACTGCATCAAGTGTCCGATGTTCCCGAATTGCGACGAGAACGCGTTGATACTGGAGCTGGACGGGCACGCCGCCAGGAGCGGTGCCAAGGCGGGCCGCAAGTAGGGGCGCCTCAGGCTGATCCGCCCAGAAGCACCATTGCCGCCAGTCCGAGCGCGAGCCCGAGCCAGCCTCTGAAACCCGGCCTTTCACCGATGAAGACCGCCGACACAAGAGCAACGGTCAGCGTCGATCCGCCTGTAGTTGCCGGGAAGAACACGTAGCCCGGCACGTTCAGGTTTCCCATCGCAATCACCGCGGCGAAGTTGCCGACGAACTCGAACACGCCCACGCCTGCGCCGATTGCCACGGCTGTCAGTTTCGTGCCGCCCGCGGGACGTGACGCGCAAAGCGCGAGGCTTGCGACGAGAAACACGATCGTCTGTGCGAGAAGAAACGCCATCTTGTTCGGGAAGGCCTCGATCTTCCCCCATGCTTTGGCGAGAGTAAATACGTAGAGCGCCAAAGTGTTGGCGGCAAAGGCGAGCGCCATGAAGAGGCCCCAGCCGCGTTTGAATCCGCCCCTGGACCCGGCGGCAACGCTATCCCATCCGAGAAGGGCGATCGCGGCGGCCGCGACAGCAAGACCGGCCGCTCCAGACACAGCGACGCGCTCCCCGGGATACCCTATGCCCAGGAGCGCCACCGCGGCGAACGAAAGCGTGAGGATGGTCCATGATACCGCGAGGTTGCCGCGCGAGACCGCGCCCATGATCAGCGGCATCACTGCGGCGAGGGCTATTCCGCCTAACGCGCCCGCTGCGTAAAGGGCCGGCGGCGCCGAAAACGCATCAACTCCTGTCGCGATCATGGTAAGGAGCATCAATACAAGCCATGTGGCGGCTGCGCCCGCCGAAACCCATATCCTCGAGGCCCCTTTCTTTGTGCTCAGCCGGAACAAGAACGCAATCGTGCTCCAGCAGCCGATTACGAGGGCAATGACCGCGAATTTCATGGTGTTTTCCGATTACGGGAAAAGAGCAGTTATGTAGGGTGGGCTTTAGCCCACGCGGTCAGGAGAGCTTGCGCATAGCCCAAAACGCGTCGAGATCCGGCGAGACACTCGAACGGGAATTTCGATGCTTCATTGAGCTTCCAGATCTGTCAGAACGCGGTGGCTAAAGCCCACCCTACAGGGGTCCAGAAACGTGATGCGCGGCCCGACCCTACCGCGGCCTGTCGAAGAAGATGAACGCCCCAGCCACGAGCAGCGCCGACGCCGCCAGAAGCGCCCAGTTCGTCACGCGGCCTGCTACCCCTGCAGGCTGCATGGGAAGCGGCACGTAGGTAGCGGGTTTCGGGGATTCCACAAGGAGCCTGCGGTCCTGGGTCTGCTCCACCGGCACTTCGCGCTCGCCGGGCTTGGTGTACTTCATCCTGGAGCGCAGCACCGCCTCATTGGCGAAGGGGTCTGTCTGGAGCGAGCGTTCGCGGTCGCGCAGTATCCCCTCGGTAGTGGCGAGCTCCTGTGAAACCGTCTGAACGCGGACGAGGTTCTCCCTCGCAAAAGCGGCTTCGCGCGCGCCCGGCGGAATCGTGACTACAGCGAACAGCAGCAACCCCGCGGCCAGAAGACCCCAGAACAGCTTGTCCCTTGTTCTCGTGTCGGCCGCTTTGGACGTTACCGCTTTCTCCATATCTGTGCCCCGTACTTCGCCGAGTCGCCCAGTTGCTCCTCGATGCGGATGAGCTGGTTGTACTTGGCGACCCTGTCGGTCCTGCAGGCGCTTCCGGTCTTGATCTGGCCGGTGTTGGCCGCCACGACGACGTCGGCGATGGTCGTGTCCTCTGTCTCGCCGCTCCTGTGGCTGACCACCGCGGTCCAGCCGGCGCGCTTGGCCATCTCGATCGCGTCGAGCGTCTCGGAGAGCGTCCCGATCTGGTTAAGCTTGATCAGGACCGAGTTCGAGGCGCTCTGCTCGATGCCTCTCATAAGCCGCTTGGTGTTGGTCACATAGAGGTCGTCGCCGACGAGCTGCACCTTGTCTCCGACCTTCGACGTAAGGAGCTTCCAACCCTCCCAGTCGTCCTCGGCCAGGCCGTCTTCTATCGAGCGGATGGGGTATTTATCGACCCACTTCACATAGAACTCAACCATTTCCTCCGAAGTGAGCGTCTTGCCTTCGCCCTTGAGGACGTACTTGCCGTCCTTATAGAGCTCGGTCGAAGCGGGGTCGAGGGCGAGCCACACGTCGTGCCCCGGCATATAGCCGGCCTTGGTTATGGCCTGCAGGATGACCTCGATGGCCTCTTCGTTCGACTTGAGGTCCGGGGCGAAGCCGCCTTCGTCGCCGACTGAGGTGTTGAGGCCCTTGGACTTGAGGACGGATTTCAGGGCGTGGAAGACCTCCGCGCCCATGCGGATCGCCTCCTTGAAGTTGGGCGCGCCGAAGGGCATGACCATGAATTCCTGGAGGTCCACGTTGTTGTCGGCGTGCTTGCCGCCGTTGAGAATATTCATCATCGGCACGGGCAGCATGCAGGCGCCGGGGCCGCCTATGTACTTGAAGAGGGGCAGCCCGCTTGCGGCTGCGGCCGCCTTGGCGGCGGCGAGGGATACGCCGAGGATGGCGTTTGCGCCGAGCTCGCCCTTGTTCTCGGTGCCGTCGAGCTCAATCATGAAGTTGTCGAGGCCGCGCTGGTCGAGAGCGTCGAAACCTTCTATGCGAGGGGCTATGACGTCATTGACGTTCGCGACGGCCTGGCTTACGCCTTTTCCGAGGTAACGGGCCTTGTCGCCGTCGCGCATCTCGACCGCCTCGTGCGCGCCCGTGGAGGCGCCCGATGGGACTGCCGCCCTGCCAAACGCTCCGCTCTCGAGCAGAACGTCTACTTCGACTGTCGGATTGCCGCGGCTGTCCAGTATCTCACGCGCTTTGGTCTCAGCAATATACGTCATCTTAATGCCTCCTATCCAGTAGTGCCGGTGGAGTAATCCCCGGTGAGCCCCTCATCATCGCCGCCGAAAGCCAGCGGCGTACAGTGGAATGTTGCCGTTATGGTACCGCGGAGAGAAGCGAAGTCAAGCGGTTGTGGCGTCATTCACGCGCATTTCATATTGTCCGGCTGCGTGATGCGGCGTATAATCCTGTGCACGAGACCGACGGAGGACCCCATGACAAGTCAGAAAGGCGCCTCGCGCGCCCGGCGCGCGCTGTTTGTAGTCAGCGCCGCAGCGCTCCTGGCCGTGATCGCCGCCGCTGGCGTAATCGGACATCTGGCGCAAAGCAGGATTCCCACCTTCCAGGAGATTGAGTCGTCCGCGTCCACTCAGCAGGCCGCTGGTTACAGAGCGCAGACGGAAAGGATGGACGACTACATCTCCCTATCATACTGCGTATCAGCGGCCGCGGTTGTTCTCCTGCTGGGGCTCACACTTGTGACTGCGGGGCGCAATCCCCGCGTGGCGCGCTGGAAGGCATACCTCTTTGCAGTCGATGAGCCGCGTACTGTCGTGCGGGCCCTGTCCGCCGCCGCGATAGGGGTCGCGATTGCTCTCACTCTGGTCATGATCGTCAAGGCCAACTGCGCCAGCGTGGAGCCGGACGGTGAAGAGACTTCCTACCTGGAATCGGCCATGCACGCTGAGAGCGTCTACGGAACAGGCGGATTCGCGAAAGCGCTCTTCACCGGCGACTGGTCCGAGAATCACAGACACCCGCTATACATCTGGGCCATCACTCCCTTCGCAGAGCCGTCGCCGGCATTCTTTGTGAAGGCGAAGCTCGTGTCGGGTGTCTTTGCGGTCGCGAGCATCTTCGTGGTCCTCTTTGTCGCATGGCGGCTTTTCGGCCTGCCCGTCGCGGCTGTCACGCTTCTCATGTACGGACTTCTAAGGACGTTCTTCGTCGCGTCGTCCGCGATCACGTGCGACGCGCTGCTCGTCTCCCTCGTCACGCTGTCAATATACTTCACCGTGCGCGGCTTCGAGAAGGGCTGGAAGCTCATCCTCGGCGGCGTCTTTGCCGCTCTCGCCTACATGACGAGCCTGACAGGTCTCTTCCTGCCCATATCGTTCATCATGGCCGCGCTCGTCATGTGGAGGCTCGGCGCCTTCCGCAGGAAGTACTTCTACCTTTACCTCGCCGCTTTTGCGCTGGCGGCATCGCCGCTTCTGTCGCGAAACGTCGTCAGATACCACAATCCCTTCAGCAACGTCGCGTTTTCCAACATGTGGCTCGAGAGCAGCGAATGGAAGGAATCGATGAGCTCCATCGAGGGCACGGTCAGCGCCTCGGGCTATTTCCGCAAACACAGTGCGCTCGATGTCGCGCTGACCATCGCGGAAGGCACGGAGGAAGCCGTCAAGAGCGCCGGCAGCGCGGTAAGCCCGTTTACCATGGGCCCGGATGCGGCGCGCGCGGCTTCCAGAAGGTATATTAAGGAGCTCTGGATCGGCGTGGCGCTGCTTGCAGCGTCGTTCGTCTTCATGCTGCTCGACGCTGAATCCGGGAGAAGGGCATACTGCCTTGCGCTCGCGGCGATAGTGATCCTCTCGATGGGATGGTACTCGCGGATATCTCTCCAGCCTCGCGCGCTGCTGCCCTTCGCGCCTCTTATCTTCGGCTACGTTTCAGTGGGCGCAGTGCGCTTGGTTGGCTTGTGGCCGTACAGGGCGCTGGTGCTTGTCGCCGCATGCGTCCTCGGCACCGCAACCGCCAGTAGCAGGCTTGACATAGTGCATCCCTATGCCGTCAGGATGCCGGACAAGGATGCCGTGGTTCTTGCCGATTGGCTCGACGCCCATGTGAAGGGAAGCGACGTCTACCTTGTCGGCCCCGACGAGAGCCTAAGGCTCGGATGGTACAGGCAGCAGCGCGGCGTGGATAAGCCCGTGCCGAGGACCCGTGACGTCGAAACGCTCGTGCAGGCGTCGCGCAGGCTCAAGGCGAAGTATGTCGTCATATCGCGGGCCGTGTACTTCGCTCGCATTCTGCAATTCACAACTGCGTTCGATACCCCTAACAGCAGCCTGACGGTCACGCGTCCGATCGGAGGCTGGGCGGAGGTGTTCAGGGATCCCATCCCGCCCGTTGAGTACATCGTGTTCGAGGTGCTGCCCGCCGGTAAAGCCGAGACGGCTTCGGGAGCGGACAATGGCAAATGAGATCGAAGCAAAAGCCCGCGTGGAGAGCCTTGACGAGGTGCGAAGCCGTCTTGGTCGCCTGGGCGCGCGCCTTGTCGAATCGGGGTTCGAGCGCAATATCGTCTTCGATACGCCGGACGGCAAGCTTCGTGCCAGGGACAGCCTGCTGAGGCTTCGCAAGTATGTAAAGAATATGCTCACGTTCAAGGGGCCGCGCGCCGGCTCGCGCCCCGTCAAGTCGCGCAGGGAGGTGGAGTTTGAGGTGTCGGACTTCGATTCCGCGGCGGAGCTCCTGGAAAGCCTTGGGTTTGTAGGGGCCTGGACGTACGAGAAGCGCCGGGAGAAGTGGGCGCTCGACGACGCCAAAGTCTTCCTCGACGTCGTCCCCTACCTCGGAAGCTTCGTAGAGGTGGAAGCCGCGAGCGAGGAGCGCGTGATGGCCGCCCTCGACAGGCTCGGCGTGCCTAAATCGGCAATAACGCCCGGAACATATCTGGAGCTTTTCGAAGAATACAGACGAACGAACAGCGTGGGGGACACGAACATGGTATTCAGGGAAGGGGAGGGGCGATGAGCGCGAAAAAGGTTGCCGTGGTGATGGGGAGCGACAGCGATCTCGAAACGGCCATGAAGGCGGTGGACATCCTGGCGGGGTTCGGCATCGAGCATTCCGTCTCGGTCATGAGCGCGCACCGCAGCCCCGAGAAGGTATGGGAGTTTGCGACAAAGGCCAAGGCGGACGGGGTCGCGGTGATCATCGCGCTCGCGGGCGGCGCGGCGCATCTTGCCGGCGTGATATCGAGCGCGACGACGCTGCCGGTGATCGGCGTTCCCATTCCAACAAACGTCGCTGGCGGCCTCGACAGCCTGCTGTCCACGGCGCAGATGCCGGCGGGCGTGCCGGTGCTCTCCGTCGGAATAGGCAGTAGCGGCGCGGCCAATGCCGCTGTCGCCGCCGCGCGGATACTCGCGTTGTCCGACCAGAAACTCGCTGCCACGCTCGACGAGTACCGCAGCAGCCTTGCCGCCGCGGTCGAGGAGAAGGACGCCAGGGTGAAGGCCAGGCTGGAGAAGAAGTGAGGGCATAATGCCGAAACCGACGATCGAGTGGCGCGGCGGAATCGATGGCGCCGCTCGCATAATCGACCAGACCCGGCTGCCCCTGGAATACTCGGTGATCGACCTGCGGACGCCGGAGGCGATGTTCGAGGCGATACAGGCGCTGCGCGTGCGCGGCGCGCCCGCAATAGGCGTGGCGGGAGCGTACGGCCTGGCGCTCGCGGCGGGCGGTTCGGAGTTCGTCAGCGAGGACGCGTTTTTCGCGGCGCTCGAAACGGCCGCGGTATACCTCAAGTCGTCTCGGCCCACCGCCGTTAACCTGTTCTGGGCCATCGATCGCACGGTCCGGGCGGCCCACGCCGCGCGCGGCAGGGGCGTCGCCGCACTCAAATCGGCGCTTCTCGCCGAGGCCCACGCCATTCGCGAAGAGGACAGGGTCGTCTGCCGCGGCATCGGCGAGAACGGCCAGGAGCTCGTTCCTGACGGAGCGCGCATCCTCACTCACTGCAACGCCGGCGCGCTCGCGACCGTCGACTACGGGACCGCGCTCGCGGTCATGTACCGCGCGAAGGAGTTGGGCAAGCGCATAAAAGTGTTCGCGGACGAGACGCGGCCACTCCTCCAAGGCTCGCGCCTCACGGCGTGGGAACTCATGGACGCTGGCTTTGACGTGACGGTTATCTGCGACGACGTCGCCGCTTCCCTCATGCAGAGCGGCAAAGTAGACCTCGTCATAACCGGAGCCGACCGCATCGCGGCCAACGGCGATACTGCCAACAAGATCGGCACGCTCGGTCTTGCGGTCGCGGCGAAGGAATTCGCCATACCATTCTACATAGCCGCGCCCGTTTCGACGTTCGACCTGTCGATTGCGTCAGGCGCCGAGATACCGATCGAGGAGCGCGGCGCCGAGGAAGTAACAAACGGCTTCGGAAGGCGCACCGCGCCGCCCGGCGTGAAGGTCTTTAACCCCGCTTTCGACGTCACGCCCGCTCGCCTCATCGCAGCCATCGTGACCGAGAAGGGGCTCATTCGCAAGCCGAGCTTCGAAACGGTTGCGAACGTCCTGAGAGGCTGATCTGCACCGGCGCAACCTTCATAGGGTGAAACTATGAAGAAAGCCTCCAGTCGGATAGACTTGGGACAAGTGAGTTTGGCTACAGACTGTCCCGTATCCGGAAAGGAGGCTCACAATGTTGTATATTGGCATGGACGTGCACAA
>Ga0315282_10001605_pt1 | contig 42358 bp, 22 predicted proteins | sample YL17G07_20_MG_FD_203693 | JGI IMG/M metagenome (GOLD analysis project Ga0315282, IMG submission 203693) | Sediment microbial communities from Yellowstone Lake, YNP, Wyoming, USA - YL17G07_20 | ecosystem: Environmental > Aquatic > Freshwater > Lake > Sediment | place: USA: Wyoming | collected...
AGGAAGTGGTACATGGCCTGGGCCGCCGTCAGCTTGCTGATGGGGGGCAGCACCCCGAAGGCGTCGCAGGTCAGCATGATGATGTTCTTGGGATGGCCGCCCATCCCGTCCCGCACGCAATTGTCGATGTGGGTGAGGGGGTAGGCGGCGCGAGTGTTCTCGGTGAGGGAATCGTCGTCGAGGTTGACCACCCGCTTTTCGGCGTCCACCACCACGTTCTCCAGCAGGGTGCCGAAGCGGCGCGTGCACTCGTAGATCTGCGGCTCAGCCTGGTGCGACAGCCGGATCACCTTGGCGTAACACCCGCCCTCGAAGTTGAAGATTCCGCGGTCGCTCCAACCGTGCTCATCGTCGCCGATCAGCCCCCGCTGCGGGTCGGCCGACAGCGTGGTCTTGCCCGTGCCGGACAGGCCGAAGAAGATGGCCACGTCGCCGCCGGTGCCCACGTTGGCGGAGCAGTGCATCGACAGAACACGGGCCTGCGGCAGCAGAAAGTTCATCACCGAAAAGATGGCCTTCTTGATCTCTCCCGCGTACGCCGTGCCGCCGATGAGCACCATCTTTTTCTCGAAGTTGAGAATGATGAAGGCCTCCGAGTTGGTCTCGTCCAACTCCGGCGCGGCCTGAAACCGCGGGACGTTCAAGACGGTGAATTCCGGCACGTGTTCGGCGGCCTTGGTTTTCTCCAGGCGCGCGAACATGGTCCGCGCGAACAGGCTGTGCCAGGCGGTTTCGGTGATCACCCGGATGGGAAGGCGGTAGGCCGGGTCGGCGCCCGCGTAGCAGTCCTGAACATACAGCTCCTTCATCTGCAGGTAGGCCAGCAGCCGCCGGTAAAGACCCTCGAATTTGTCCCGGGCAAAGGGCTGGTTGGCCTTTCCCCACCACGTCTTACCCTCGCTGGTCGGCTCGCGCACAATAAACTTGTCGTTCGGCGAACGCCCGGTGTGATGGCCGGTGGAGACCACAACCGGGCCCAGGTGCGAGATCAAGCCCTCCTGACGCCGCACCACATGCTCGTACAGGGCCGGTGTCGGCAGGTTCCAATGCACGGCGCTCAAGTTACTGATGCCGTGGTGTTCGAGGCCGTACTGACTGTGCCGGACGTCACCTTGCATGACACTCCCTCCCTCTCGCGCACCCCAACACCGGTGCGCAGCCAATGGTTACTCCAGGATTGCACGTTATACTTTACGCCGGAGGCCGGTGGAGTCACAAGTATTCCCGGCGACCGGCGCCATGCCGGCATCCATCTCAAATGCTGTGATGACTTGGCGCTTAGGAAACAGCTATGAAAATGATCGTGATTCTCGCTCTTGCCGCTGCGCTTGCGGGCGCTCAGGCACAGCCGGCTCCCCGCAAGGCGCCGGAAGCGCCCGGGCGCGGCTTCGCGCTGGAAGAGGCCACCATCGAGCAGCTTCAAGGCTGGCTGAAATCGGGACGCTACACCTCGGCGGCGCTCACGCGCATGTACCTGGAGCGCATCCGCGCCCTCGACAAGCAGGGTCCGCACCTCAACGCGATCATCGAGCTCAACCCCGACGCGCTGAAGATCGCGGCGGAGATGGATGGCGAGCGGCGCGCCGGGCATGTTCGCGGGCCCCTGCACGGCATCCCCATTCTCATCAAAGACAACATCGACACCGCCGACCACATGATGACAACGGCTGGCTCCCTTGCCCTGGTTGGTGACCCGGCGTCCAAAGACGCGTTCATTGTGGGCAAGCTGCGTGACGCCGGAGCGGTCATCCTCGGCAAGACGAATCTGTCCGAGTGGGCGAACTGGCGTTCGCCGAAGTCGACCAGCGGCTGGAGCGGACGAGGCGGCCAGACCCGCAACCCCTACGCACTCGATCGCAATCCGTGCGGATCGAGCTCGGGCACGGGCAGCGCGATCTCCGCGAATTTCGCCGCCGCCGGCATCGGCACGGAGACGGACGGATCGATCGTGTGCCCGTCCGGTGTTGCGGCGCTGGCCGGCATCAAGCCGACGCTCGGGCTGGTGAGCCGTTCGGGCATCGTGCCCATCGCACACAGCCAGGATACGGCGGGGCCGATGGCGAGAACGGTGGGAGATGCCGCCGCGCTGCTCACCGCCATTGCCGGAGTCGATCCCGCGGATTCGGCAACCGCCGGCGCAACCGGCCACCTCGAAACCGACTACACGAAGTTCCTGGACGCGAATGGCCTGAAAGGAGCGCGCATCGGCGTGGCCCGAAAGAAGGTGACCGGCTACAGCCCGGCGACCGATCAACTCTTCGACCGGGCGGTCGAAGACCTGCGCAGGCTTGGCGCGGAGATCGTCGATCCGGCCGATATCGGATCAATAGGCGAGTACGACGACACTGAGACTGAGGTGCTCCTTTACGAGTTTAAGTCCGACCTGAACCAGTACCTGGCTGCGCGCACCGGCGTGCCGGTCCGATCTTTGAAGGATGCGATCGACTTCAACGAGAAGAACAGGGACCGGGAGATGCCATACTTCGGGCAGGAGCGGTTCCTGCACGCCGAGGCAAAAGGGCCGCTGACCGACGAAGCGTACCGGAAGGCGTTGGAGAAGAACCGGAAGCTTTCGCGCCAGGGCATCGACGACGTGCTGACGAAGCATCGCCTGGACGCCATCGTCATGCCGACGGGCGGCCCGGCGTGGAGTATCGATCTCGTGAACGGCGATCACTTCCTCGGCGACAGTTCGACGCCGGCGGCTGTCGCCGGCTACCCCAACATGACCGTGCCGATGGGCTACATTTACGGCCTACCCGTTGGGCTTTCCTTCGTCGGCGGCGCCTGGTCGGAAGCAACCTTGATCCGGCTGGCATATGCCTACGAGCAGGGCACGAAGCACCGCCGCCCTCCAAAGATGCTGCCGGCGGCAGACCTGCGCGCGCGCTGACCGGCTCAATGCGAATGCCCATTCTCAGTCCGCCGCGCAACGGCGCGGCGCAAAGCCGCAGTTTCAGCCCGTTCGCTGGAGCTCCTCGCGGATCACGCGCCGGAGGGTACTCACCAATGGTTCCTTTGCCGTGTCAACGTGCCGGCGCAGGGCCTCGTTGATCAACGCCTGATAGCTTCCGCCGCCCGCACGGTGGACCCGAGCGCGAAACCAGTCCAGTAGGTCATTGTCGAGCCGGATGGTGATGCGTGTCTTGCCAGATGGCACTCTGACCACAGGCCCCCGCTTGGCATTAGAAAAATCGTATTCCCGTTTCATCGTTGTTCCTCATACTGGCATCGCTCGCGCGCTGTCGCCGGTCGAGCGGAAATCAAGCGGATCCGGTCGCTGCGCCAGGTGTAGACGACAACCAACACGCGGCCCAAGCCGTCCAGACCGGCCGTGATCCAGCGCTCTTCGTGTTGTGTAGAAGTATCGCGCACGGTCAATGCCATGTCGTCCTCCAGCACGCTGACCGCGTCGGCGAAGTCGATGCCGTGCTTCCTGGCGTTCAGCCGGGCCTTAGCCGGATCCCACTCGTAGCGCACCTGCCCAATATATGCACAATTGTGCATCAAGTCAAGGGATGGCGCAGATGGCCGTCTCGACTGCAGAGTTCCGGCTCAACGCGCCGTTCCTGGTGGGCTTGAAGGCTGGCATCATCGCCGGCCACGGGCGCTCGTCGGCTGCGCGTGGGGGATCACCGACCATGCGCTCCGCGCCTTGTCGTGCGTCGCCAACAGGCGGGCGGCGCAGCGCGCAAGGGCGCCATTCCGCACCCCGAATGATGGGGCGCTATTTCGCTTGGTCCCTCAGCGTCGTGGGCGGTAAAAGGGCCGCATGGCTTGCGCTTGAGCCCGGACTAGCCGGGGATTACGCGCCGTACCGCGGCTCGCAGCCGGACCGGGCCGATCAGGCCGGACTCCAGCAGCGCATCGTCCTTGCCAAACCATTTCCAGGTGGCGAAAGCGACCCGCTGGCTCTTGGGCTTGGGCTTGCCCTGTGCATACCAGTCCGGAATCTTGGTGATCCCACCGGTGCCAGCCGCGCCGCCGAAGCCGCCGCCGGTGCCCGGGCCGCCCATGCCGCCACCGTACTCGTATTCGGGCGGCAGTTGCTCGTCGCCGATCAGCCGGTTCGGCCAGAGATTCGTCACCCGGATTTCCAGGTCGTTGTCTCCGGAACGAACCGCATCCGTGATGTCCAGCCGGTATGGGAACTTCCACACGTTGCCGATGGCCTTGCCGTTCAGCCGGACTTCGGCAATCACTTCCACCCGCCCCAAGTCCAGGAACAGCCGCTTGCCGTCGGCGGTGGCGCTGGCGGGAACGCTGAACCGTTTGGTGTAGGTCGCCGTGCCCGAGAAGTACTTCACCCCGGTTTCGGAGTGCCGATGCAGCGACAGCAGCTTGGGCATGGTGATCTCCGCCGGCGCTCCCAGGTTCGGCGGGAAGCTGACCCGCCATGGCCCGGTGATCTCCACCGGCTTGCCGAGGCCCGAAACCTGCACCGGGGTACTCCCGCCCGCGCTGTCGCGCAGGGTGTAGACCCCGTCCTGCCAGTAGAGCAACTCCGGCTTCGCGCTGCCTGCCGGCTCGAGCGGTGGCGGATCTTCCGGTTTGGGTAGGCCCGCTGCCGCCAACTGCTGGATGCCAGCGTCACCCAGCGCCTCGCGGAGCAGTTGCGGTTCCGTCATCTGCCCCATGAAGTCCGTGGGGGCGTCATTGGACTCGCCGAGGCCGGGGTGCACAACTTTCCCCGATTTCTGCGCCTCGCCGGCCGGCTTGCCGTCCACATACAAGGAGGGAGCGCCGTCTCTGTAAACCACCGCCACGTGCGTCCAGCCGGCGATGGGCCTTCGGACCGCCACTGCAGGCGCCGGATTGCCGGTCGTCCGCTCGTAGAGGGCTACGCCGTTGCGGCTCGCCACCAACCCGCAAGCCGCGTGGCCCGCGCCATATACCGTCTCGCCCACCGGCGGGAAAAAGACGAAACTGGGGCCGCCCCTCATGCCTCCAAAGCCTATATCCCCGGCGGCGGCCCCGATGCTGGGTATGGCGCCGTCCATGTCCGGCTTCACCCATACGCTAATAGTGAAGTTGTTCGTGACCTTGCGATGTAGCCCGGCGGCTTGCTTAACGAAGGGCCGGGTTGTCACGATTGTCGCGCCATCCTTGGCGATCTCCTGAAGGCGCCGCTCCGGGGCCGGAGAACGGAACACGACGAAGATGGACCCGGCCGGCTCAAGCCGAATCGGAACCCGCGTTCGTCCGTCAGCCACTTCGTAGGCGGCCACCTGCGCCACCTCGCCAGTCACCGCGTCCCAGAACTCCGGCTGCTTACCGCGCACGCGGAAGGTGCAGACCAAATCTTCGCTTCGCCGGCGTCGATTGGCCACGAAGTAGACTTCGGCGTCGCCGACGCGCCGGTGAATCCAATTGATCGGCGCATCCGCGGAGCGCGAGGTGCATTCGAAATCGGGTTTGACATTCAGCTTGTCCAGAATCGCGCGCAGGGGCTGGCCCCAGAACACGCGGCCCTTGCCCAACGCCCGCTCCGTAACCGTGGTTCCGTCCAGATCGCCCCACACTTCGGAGGCCAGGCGGCGCACCTCCGCGTCGTCGTCAGAGAGACTCGGAGATTGTGCCGGCTTGGGGCCCGCCAGCCACATCCCCTGGTTCACCAGGTCACGGAGTTTCCGCAGCAGTCCGACTGTCAGCCTGGTGTTGTCACGAAGCACCAGCATGCGGTAGCTCATCCCTTCCGGCAGAACGACACGCCCGTTCTGGATCTTGACGCGCGTCTGGATGGCACCCGCGTCAATGGTGTCCCAATCGTGTCCCGGCGGGGGTGGAGGGTTCAGAGCAGCCAGCGCTGGCGCTACGACGGGAGAGTCCTCTCCCGTGAAATAGAGCAGGTCCCCTACGAACAGGCCCTGCCGCAGCATGTTCTGGGCCCGGGCCACGTACTGGAGCCAGGCGCCGGACTTCTCAAACCAGGTGTTGGTGCGGTCGAAGTACCATCCCCACGGCCCCATGGTCATGCCCGGCGCGACGTCCGGATGGGGCTGATGGCAGTAGCGGTGGAAGACGTAGTTGTTCAGCCCCTGGGTATACATATAGTCGCCCAGCGTCTTCATGCAGTAGGGGTGTTCCTGCCATTTCGTCTGCCCGGTGAAGGATTCCGCGCCGACTACTTTCTTCCCGTACACGTGCGCCACCGAGGCCACCAGCTTGATGCTGTGATGATTGGCTTGACCCAGCCAGAACTCGCCCATGGGCATGTCGGCATACTGGCCGGCCGGCATCTCGTCGAAATTGCCCGGATCGTAAGGCTCGATGAAGCACCGCATCTTGCGCTTGTGGAGGTCCTCGGCAAAGCGGCCGTAGTAGTTTTCCTGCATCAGTTCGGCCTGCGTCTTGCGAACGTCCCACAGGAAGCGGTCGGAGACGTCGGCGCTGCCGACCACTCGGCCCAGCATGGCCGGCATGTACTTGCGCAGGTCGTACCCGCGGCGCTGCTGGAACTCCTGCGGAAACCCCACGGTCCAGTTCTGCACGCCGGTCTCGTAACTGTCGATGATCGAAGCCGCCAATCCCTTGGCAGCCAGCGGAGCGATGGCATCGAACAACTTTCCGAAGAACTGATTGAAATGAAAATCGTAGGCTTCCTTGCTGAGCTTGTCGACCTCCAGCCCCCCGCCACCATCCGGCGCGGGATGGTTCTCAACGCCCATGGTGGTGTGTCCGATGCGGAAAATGGTCCAGTTCCCGGCTGGCGCCTGCCAGTTGAGCCGGCCCTGCGCGTCCATGGACTGGGTGATGTCGAGTACCGAGGCGGGATCGATAACCGGTCCGCCGGGCGGCTCAGCCGTTGTTGCGACCGGCTGCGGCGCGGGTCCGAACCCGCCCCTAACCTGCGTGAAGTTGGCTTTGCTACTCCAGTTGACGATCCGCCCCGCCCCAGAAAGCCGGAACTCTGAGATGCGGCGCGCCTGGGTGGAAACCACGCGGAAGTGCCTCGCCCGGGTCGCGGGAAAGTTCGTCGCCGTAGGAAATTGGGCTCCTCCGCGGCGGCCGAGGCTGCCGCCCCCGCCGATGTCGGCAACCTTGCGGAACTGAACGCCATCGTCCGAGGCTTCCAGTGTCATCGCACCGGCTCCGAAGGCACCGAAACCACCTGGCCCGGCGCCGGGCGCGGCCAGCGATGCGCTGTTGACCGTCACTGACCGCGCCTCGAAAGGCTCGGCAAATTCCAGTTGCAGGTACGCGGACTGGCCTTCCGCGGCCGGGCGAATCTCGATGCCTCCCGCCGGATCGCCGGCGTTCAACAGCTTCGCGTCCACCGGGCCGCTATTGGATGTAACCCTCGCGGGCTGTATCTGGTCGCCCGGCTGCGCCGGGAACGCCAGCACCATGGCATCGCGGTAGTAGTTGCGCGTCGCGTTCGGCTGCCGCAGCGTGATGTTTACCCTCTGGCCACCGGCGACGGAGGTCTCCGTCCACGCCAGCACCTGCATGGAGAGCTCCGGCGTGATCCAGGGGCCGCCGCTCGACGACCAGCCGGGGCAGTTATGCATGGCGAATTCCAGCCCCAGCCGATGGGCTTCTTTGGCCGCGTGCTGCAAGAGCCGGAGATGTTCCGGACTCCCATAATCGACCGGGCCCTTCACAATGCCCGAGCCGACCTGGAAGATCTGAAACCCGTTGACGCCCACCCGCTTCATGGCCTCCAAGTCGCGCGTGATTCCAACGGCGCTGATGTTCCCGTTCATCCAATGCCACCAGGTCTTGGCGAAGGCCGAGGACGGCGGATTCCGGAAGGCTCCTTCCAGAGTCGTCTCCGCGGCACGCGTCAGTTGCGGCTTTTCAGCTACCAGTATCACTGCGCCCGCGGCGCAGCTCTGTATGAAGGTTCGTCGTTTCATGAGACACCTCAATAGTTCGGATCTCAATCTCTTATTCGTATGAACCACTCACTCGCCAAAGAAAGGGCCTTGGGGGACAGCCCCCAAGGCCCCGCCGTTCGGACCGCAACAAGTGGTTTGCGTCAGAACCTGAATCTCAGCGACAGAATCACGCGGCGGGCCTGAACCTGCGCGCTGCTGATCACGCCAAAGCTCGCGTTGGTTTGAGCCAGAGTCACCTGGTTTATGGTGAGAGATGTGTTCGGGTTGCCGGGGTTGAAGTGGTTGAACACATTAAACGTCTCGACCCTCAACTGCAGAACCCGCCTTTCGCTCCTGAGCGGGAAGTCCTTGGAGAGCGCCAGGTCGAAATTGATCGCCCCGGGCCCGAAAAAGAGGGTCAGCGGCGTGTTGCCGATGCCGAGCGAATCAGCCGGCGGAAGCGCGAAGTTGGCTTGGTTGAGCCGGTACTGCAACCTGGGGTCTTCCGTTTTCGAAGGATATTGCCCCTCGGAAAGCCAGATGTTGCTCCCCATTTGGCAGCGGAACGGGATGCCGCCGGTGGGCGTGCCGGTCCAATAACCCGCCGGCTGCCCTGTGGCTGAGCAGCTAACGCTGTTCTGCGAGCCGGAGAAAATGGCTCCGTTGCCGCTGAAGCGCCAGCCGTCAAGCGCCTGCTTGGTGAACCCATTGCTCCAGAACCGGCTGCCCTTGGGGAATGCGTAGCCGAAGTTCACATTGACGGCGTGCGGGCGGTTGGTGTCGTACCTTCCCAGTTTCAGGGGCACCCATTGGTAATTGGTACAGCATTGAGCGTTATACCCCGGATAAACGAGGGTCTTCTGCCAGGTGTAGTTCAGGTTCCATTGCAAATTCCCCATGCGCCGGTTCAACTGCACCTGAAGGGCGTTGTAACTTGACGCACCGAGATAGCTCCAAGCCGGACTCATTCCAATTCCGGCATATCCCACCATCGCCCGGATCAGGTTCGTCGAGTAGAACCCGGTGCTGGTGGGGTCGCGGAACCGCTGGATCTGGCCGTCTTTCGGGTTCCAAGTCGTGTACGGCGGGACGGCGTTGGAATCCCACACATATCCCCATCCATGCCTCATGGAGTTGCCAACATAGGACACGTCCACGATCATCCCGCGTCCGACATCGCGCTGAACGCCCAAACTCCAGTTGTACGTCGTGATTACCTGCTGGTCCTGCGACCCGCTGACGATGTCCTGAGGCGTCAAGTAGGCCTGGGCGCCCGCCAGGCTGGTGAAGTTCGTGTACAGGATGGTGGGCGCCAGGAAATTAGGAGGAGTCATCATCGGGCCCCGGCCCGCGCTGAGAGCGCCGATGGAGTCCACGGTCCAATTCCGGCCCACAATGATGCCAAACCCGCCACGCACGGCCGTTTTGCCGTTCCCGAAGAGGTCCAGCGCGAAGCCCAGCCGCGGCCCAAACTTGATGGGGGGCACGTTGAAGAAATGGCTATCGTACTGATGAATGCCCGAGAAGGGCATGCCGCCAGCCGGATACGAGGAGGTATCGAAGGTGCCCTGCCGGACATAGGGGAAAGTCGCACCGGTGACCCGATTGATCGCTATCTTGTTTGCCGTCGGGCAGGTGCCGGTAGTCTGTATCGAGCAGGCCGGGAACAGAAGCTGGCCGACCTTGGAAGCATTGTAATCTTCTGTGCGGAACAGCCCGAGCGTCGCGCCTTTCGAGTAGAGGTCCCCCACACGGTGGAACCGCGCGCCGTAGTCCAAGGTCAACCGCCGCGTGACCTTCCAGGTGTCCTGCCCGAACCACTCGATCTGGGTGTAGCGGGCATGGTTCACCAGCTTCGTGTTGTCGTCGCCGTAGGCAAAAATGCTGCCGACCAGGGCGTTAGAGTAGGGGTATCCAGTGTCGAGGGGGGAAGCCCTGTCGGAGCCGAAATAGTAGGTTCCGGCGGCGTTGTACACCGAGTACACGCTCACGTTGCGCGCCATGCGCTCGATGTATATGCCGGCTTTCACACTGTGAGGACCCTTAATCCAGGTGATCTTATCACTGAAGGACTGGACCATGTCGGTCCCTGTGAAGGGCCAGCGGGGGTCGTTTTGAAACATGGGAGCGCTAGTGATGCCCTGGCCGGATGATTGCGCGCCGAAGCTCGTGGGGAAGCTAAAGATGACGGCGGGGAGGAGCTTCAGGATGTTGCTCGCCTGGTTGATGCGCGGCAACGTAATGGCGTTGCCGCTGGAGTCCTTGAGGGGGAGCAGGCTGTCGGCGTATGTTTTTGCGCCGCCCGTGGCCGTACTATCCACCCGATCCAAGGGGTTCACGCCTTGCTTGCCGCGATTCACCCCCCAGGTGAACTCGTTGATCAGGGTTGGAGAAAAGGTGTAGACCAACGTCGCCATGGCGCCCGCGGACTGGACGTGATAGCTGTGCTCGAACTGTCCCCAGCAGCTTGGGGGCCCGACCGTGCCACAGTAGCCATCCACGGCCTGGTAGTCCTGCAACAGGCGCGCATAGAACATCGCCTTGGACCCGAGGTTGTAGTCCATGCGGAGGATCTTGCCCTCATTGGGACGCGATTGCGGCAGGATGGCCCGGTAGTTGTAGCGCCTCGCCCCAGTCGGGTCGAGGGCCAGGCCCAGCGGGTCCGGAAGCGGGAACAGGTTCAGCATGGCCAGCCCGGCCGGGCTGATCCGGCTGGTAGGAATCTTGTTTCCCGGAAACTGCAGCCCGGTCGCCGGATCATAGATCGGAACCTGCGCGCCGGTGGTAGTGACGGTCTGGGAGAAATCACCCGCCCGCTCCAGCGCCGTCGGCATCGTGAAGGTGTTGTCGATGACGCTCTTGTTGCGCAGCCGGTCGTAGGAGAAGAAGAAAAACAGCTTGGTGCGGCTCCTGTTGAAGTTGGTACCGGGGATGATCAGCGGACCGCCAATGGTGCCGCCGGGATTCTGGTACCGGTACTTCGGCTTGGCGACCTTCAGCTTGTTGTTGAACCACTCGTTGGCGTTGAACATCTCGTGCCGCCAGTAGTAGTACGCACCACCGTGGAACTGGTTCGTCCCGTTCTTGACGGCGAGGGTCAACTGGCCGCCGGTGCGCCCCCCGTACTCCGCCGTGTAGTTGGACACCAGCAGTCTGACTTCGCCAATGGCATCCACGCTGGGCGAGATGTATCCGGGGTTCAGGTTCCCGGAATCCTGGCTGGCCGCACCATCCAGGTTGAGGATAACCTGGCCCATCTGACCGCCGTTGATCCCTGGGATGCCCCCTCCCGACCAGCCGCGGAAGTCATTCCCGGCGAGTTGCTGCACGCCCGGCAGCGCGATGATGAGATTCAGAGGATTCCGGCCCCGGGTGGCGATGTCCGGAATCTGGCTCTCAGTGATGTTCACGGTTCGGTCGGAGCTGTCGGTCGCCACGTGCACGGCCGCGGCTTCGACCGTGACCGAAGTGCTCACGTCGCCGACCTCGAGTTTGATCTCGTGCAAGTCCACCCTTTCCACCACCGCGACGGTGATGGCCTTCTGGTCGTACGCTTTGAAGCCGGGCTGCGCAATGTGGAGGCTGTAGGCGCCCGGCATCAGGCCTACGAAGAGGAACGCTCCGCTCGAGTCCGACGTGAACTCGCGCACCTGCTTGGAGAGGTCGTGTGTCAACTGGACCGGGGCGCCGACAATAACAGCGCCAGTCGGATCGGTAACCCGTCCCGAGAGCTGGCCAGTGACGCTCTGGGCATTGGCTGTTGGTAGCATGACCGACAACAGAAACAACAGAGAAGCAACCATTCGAAGCGGCTTCATAACGCCTCCTTCTGAATCCTGATTCCTAGAATTGCCGTCGCATGCGCGGATGAAGGCTGTTGCCCAGTATGGAATTGACTTGCCCGGCGGAGAGTATGAAATGCCAGGAGAGCAGTAATGCCGTTCTGCGGCCCGTGTTTTGTCCATGACCTGACCCCCTCTTCCCCTACGAGCGAACCACACTCGCTCACCTGTGTCAGATCGGAAACACGCGCTTGTATTCTTCCCTAGACCGCTTGCTGGGCCAGAGTCTAGCACCACGAGCGAGCATGTCAACATAAAAACGAAATGCGTTCGCTGGAGCGGGGATGCCGCCCAAAACCACCAGGCCAGGACTGCGGGTCCCAAGCTCGCCATCCAAGGGGGCGAGGAACTGCCGCTCGGCCCGCTGGTGAACTTCAAACAGATACGCATCCCGGGTCTGGAGGAACTGATCGCCCGGGCATAAGCGTAACAGCGCGCTCAGGTGTCGGGCGCCAGGTGCGCAACGTAGCCCGTGGCGGGCAGGAGCGGCATCCGCGTTCATCCGCGTTCATCCGTGGCGAATTGTCCTAGCCAAGCGATGGCATTTTGGCCTCGGGCAGTGATACAACGGCGGCATGCCGTTCGCCCTGTTGCTATGCCTGCTGGTCGCCGCCGGCGGAGCCTGCGCCGGAGAGATTGCGCGCTGGGAAGCGGGTTCACCGCCGGTGTCGCGCGGAATCGTGCTGGCCGTACACCCGGAATCCGACTGGCACATCGAGACAGCGGCCGGGCAGCCTGCCGCCCGGCTGAAGCCCGCTGCCGACTATTTTCACCGCGCGGCATTTCTGCTGAAAATCGACCCGGCGCCTTCCGGCGCCGCTTGGCTGGTCGCCGAATACCTGGACCGCGGGTACTCGCTCATCACCATCAGTCCGGGCGTTCCGCAACGCAACCAGCACGGGGTGGCGCGGCTCGACAGCGGCCGCTTCCGCCGGGCGGTGTTTCGCTTCGATAAACCCAGGTTCGACCGCCCACTGCGGCTGGAAGGAATTGAGTACCTGCGCTCGGTATCGTTGACCGACAGCGCCCCGCGGCTCGAGCCGCTGCCGGAGGCCAAGGCGGCCGTCGGGTTCCGTGTGCCGTCGGAGCGGGTAACCACAGCCGCGGCCGAAGTCCCCAGTGTGGAAAGCCTGGAGGAAGCGCTGGCCGGCCTGCGCAACCAACTGCCTCTGGCCCGGGCCCTGGGCTTCAACGGCATCGAAAGCTACGTCCGGTGGGGCTTCGTCGAGCGAAAACCAGGGGTGTACGACTGGAGCTTCTACGATGCGCTGCTGGCCGAAATCGAGAAGCATGGGCTGCAGTGGTTCCCCATGCTGCTGGCCGGTTCCGGTTACGCGCTGCCCGAGTGGTTCTACGAATCGAGCGAGAACAAGGGGTTCGTCTGCCTGGAGCACGGCATCCAGCACGACACGCAGACCATCTTTTACGGCAACCAGGCCAACTATGCGCAGCGCTTCATCGCCGAGTTCGGCCGGCGGTACGGCCCGCGCCAGTCGCTGCTGGGCATCCGGCTCGGTCCCAGCGGCGACTACGGCGAGGCGCAATATCCCGCCAAGGGCCCGGGCTACAAGTGGCGCGAGTCGCACACCCATATCGGCTACTGGGCCGCCGATCCCTACGCCCAGGAGGCGTTCCGGGATTATCTGCGGGCGCTTTACCCGGACATCGCCGCGCTGAACCGGGCGTGGGACGAGCGCTTTCGGTCGTTTTACGAGGTGCGCACGTTCCTGCCCGTTACCGCCGTCAGCCGGCGAAAACGAATCGACTTCGCCAACTGGTACATGGGCGCGATGAGCGACTGGTGCCAGAAGTGGGCGGTGTGGGCGCGCGAAGCAATGCCGCAGGCGAGCATCCACCAATCCTCCGGCGGCTGGGGGCCGGTGGAGATTGGGACGGACTACAGCCGCCAGGCGCGCGACATGGCCCGGGTGAAGGGTGGCCTGCGCCTGACCAACGAGGCCGACAATTTCGCCGACAATTTCAGCATCACGCGCATGGCCTCGTCGGCGGCGCGGTTCTACGGCGCGCGCCTGGGCTACGAGCCGGGCGGGTACGGCAGCAAGCGGGGCGTGATGGCGCGCCTTTACAACACTCTGACCAACGGCGGGGACCACCTCTTCTACTACCTCAGCAACCTGACCGCCAACGACCATGCCATCGAGGCCTGGCTGCATTACGGCCCGCTGCTCGATCAGCGCGCCAAGCCAATCATCGAAGTCGCTGCCTTTTACTCCGACACCACCATCAAGCTCGATGACGACGTCCTCCGGTACCGCTTTGCTTCCGCCTTCCTGACCAAGGCGCGGGCGCTGCGCGCCGAGCTCGACTACGATTACGTGAGCGAGCAGATGATCCTGGACGGGGCGCTCGACCGCTACAAGGCGCTGGTGTTCCTGTGGGGCCACGTTACCGAAAAGCCGGTGCTGGAGCGCATCGACCGCTGGCTGCGGGGCGGCGGGACCGTGATCTATCCGGTCCAACCACGCGGCCTGCTCATGACCGTGGATGGCGACACCAGCGCGGCGCGGCGCTGGCAGGAGGGCGACACCGGCCGGGGCCGCGCCGTGTTCTACCTGGGCGACTCGATCCCCGGTGAGCCGTACGCCCGTTTCATCGCCGGCGAGCTTCGTCGGCTCCCGCAACTGCGCCCGGAGACCCAGGCCGCGCTGAAGCTGCGGACCCCCGCCGGCGTCTTCTGGAGTGTGCTTGAGAGCGGTAGCCTGGCGTTGCTGAATTTCGCCGACGAGGAAGCGGCGGTGCGGCTGCCCGGCGGTGGAACCGTGACACTTGCGCCCTACGCGGTTGCCGTGGTTCCGACCGGCCAGTGGAGAAAGCGCTAAAAGCCATCTCAAAATGGAGTCACCTCGCGCCCTTCAGTACCGGCCATGGCTCTACGCCCCAACGCCTGGCCCATCGCCCTGTCAGACCGAAGTAGAGGTGTCCCCTCTCTTACCGAATTGGAAATGTCCCCTTCTGCGCTGACGGTTTAAGGGAGAGGCCGCGTGCCCGTGGCGGGAGAAGGGCACCCGGCGCGCGCCGGGTTGTTGCATGGCCGCCGGGCGGCGCCGCCGGCGATGTAAACCACGCACCGCAGGATGCCGCTGCCTGGCGCATGACTTCGGGAGCCGCCAAAGAGAGGTGGCGCAAGTTGAGGGCGCGGTCCGACAACAGCCACGCGACGGCAAGAGCAGAAGTGGGGTAGGGCGGCCCACCGGCGGGCGACTACCCTGGTCGGGCGCCTTGTGGTACGATGCACCCAGGTTTATTGGGCGACGACTCCACTGTGGGTAACCGGGGCGCTTCATGCCGAGATGCTGGACATGCGGCTCACACGTCAGCGGGTACACCTATACCTGCTCAGGTTGCCAGAATCTGGTCCAACTGAGGAAGCTCAGAGGAAGCGTCTCAGAGGGAATGAACCATCTGGCAGAGGTCCAACGCCAAGGTCTTGCTGAGCTGACCGCGGTCGCCGGCGAAGGCGCCGCTCAGATCGCGTCAGCCCTCGAATGGGGCTTTGGCGATATCACCTGGAGACTCCAGCAGCAGACCGAGGTGTTGCGCAGCATAGATGACACGTTGAAGTCGCCGGCTGAAACACAGGCAAATGAGTGGCGCAAAATGGCCGAAGAGCTAAGGCGCAGGGGGGTGCTCGACGAGGCGGAGGAGTTTTACCTAAAAGCCCTTGAAGTGAACCGTTTAGACTACCGGATATACACCGGCCTTGCCGAGTCGTACCTGCAGAGCAACGAGTTTGACAGGGCTGCAAAGTGCCTGCAGAGGAGTCTTCCCCATGCCCCGAAAGGACGCAAACCAAGCGGGCCTGCAGTGCTACAGCCCACAAGGAGTCATTCACAGCTGACTTCTTCGACCACGGAATTTGACTGGAGAAGCCATTCCTATCGGCTCATTGGCCATATACACGCCTGTGCCGAGGATTACGCGCGGGCCGCCGAGACGTTGGCGCTTGCAATCGAGCTCTCGCCTGAGCACGAGGAGAGCCACTATGACTATGCACAATACTGCGCCCAGACCGGTAACACAGAAGCGTGCGTTTCTTCACTGCGAAAGGCGATCCTGGGCTGGCCCCCTTATTGGGCCCTTGCTAAGGCGGAGCCCAATTTCGATCCAATCAGAGGAAGCGTGCGGGAACTGCTTTCCGAAATGTGCTGGGGCCTGTGGCAGAGGGTCAAGGAAAAGGCCGCTGAGGCAAAATCATTGCTGGAGCTGGCAGACGAGCCAGTTTCGCATGCACGAGAGGCTTTACGGATCTCCAACGAGCAGGCCGGACTGAAGTCGCCTGGACTCTATCTGGAAGCGCACCGGACAACTGAAGCCGCCGCTGAGGTCCTAAAGCTGCACCCAGGCGACTACTTGGCGTTGCTCCCGGCAGCCCGGGGTGCCGAGGAAGGCGCTGGCCTTGCATCGAGGTGCATAACCATTGCCCATGAAGAAATAGCTCGATATAGGGGAGTACGTGCGGCGAAGGAAGCTCAGGCCCGCGGCACGTTTGGCGAGTCGGCTATGATCACTGGGTGTCTGGCAGTTCTCGGCTGGCTCCTGTTTGGCATGGGTGGTTGCGTTGTCCGTCAAACGCTAAGGTCCGAGGGCTCGGACGCCGCTACGGGTGCCATCCTCGGGATCGTAGGCGGTGTCTTGATCGCCATCTGGGCCTACAATGAAAAACTGAAGTAGCTTCGTCGAGCCCCCCTCCGCGTCTGAGCGGTGACCAGGAGCGCCAAGGCTACGCGCCCGTCGTTTTCCACACGCCCGGAGACGCTGCACGTCCTGCCGCGATCGTCGCTGTAGATCAGGTGGGAGTGCATGGCCTTCGTGCCCCGCCGGATGTGGTCGCAGGGAATGGCCAGGCGCCCCGACTGAAGCTGAATTCCGTTGCCGGGGCCGGTCGCGTACCATGTCCAGTCCGGGCGCTTCACCGAGGGGGTGATCTCGCGAGGCTTGCTCCAGGTAGCGCCGTCGTTGGTGCTGCTCATGAGCCAGACCGTGCGCGAGCTCTCGGCCGTGGAATCAACGATCTGCTTTTCCGTCACCTTGCCGGGGTTGCTGGTCAGCAACAGGAAGACGGTGCGCGCACGGCGCTCGATCACCGGCGCCGGGTTTCCGACCGTGTCTTCCCCGAAATCCGCGACCACTCGCAGATTCGACCAAGTCTTGCCGTTGTCGAAGCTGCGTTTGAGGACCACGTCGATATCGCCCGTGTCACTGCGCGAGGCGCGGCGGCCCTCGCAGAACGCCAGCAGCGTCCCTTTCGTCGTGGTGATCAACGCAGGAATACGATAGGTGTGATAGCCGTTCTCGCCGGCGCGGAAAACCTCCACTTGCGCCAGCGGCGGATCTGCGCCCAATCCGGCGACTGCACACAGTGTTACGAACAGCGTCGCGGCCACTCCTCTTGACGTTCTCATGCCCGCAGATTAGCTTTTTGGTCCGCGGTTTTCAAATTCCGCTAGCCCAGCGAGCGGACCTTGTACAGGCGCTGGTTGGGATCGGTCATCAGCGCCACCGCATACTTGAAGCCCGAGAGGCAGCCACGCATCACCGCCAGGCTGTGATAGTAGTCGTTGTACCGGAAAAAGCCGGTCTGGCCCCGCCACATGGGGTACAGGTCGCAGGCTTCCAGCCACTTCTCGCAAACCGGCGTGATGTCCAGATAGGTGTCCGGCTGGAAGTTGGTGGCGTCCTCCCAGTTGTCCGCGTAAAAGGTCTTTCCCGGATTGTGCGGCGGAAGCGCGCGGGCGATGGTGCCCAGACCGGCGTAGAAGACCGCGTCGCGGACAATCATGTGGCAGTTCTGGTGATCTTTGTGCCAGCTCCCGCTCCAGTGGGTCACGATGATGGCCGGCTTGTGCTCGCGGATCAGGTCGCACACGACGAACACAATCTGGTCGTTGAGGGGGATTTCGGCGTCTGGATAAGTGAGCAGGACGGCTTCAGCGCCAAGCATTTTGGCGGCCTTCTCGGTAGCCGTGCGCTGCATCGCGCCGTACTCGGCAACGGGGATGTTTTTTGGCGCACCCTTCTCCCCCAGCGACAGGCTGACGAAAACACCGCCGCCGCCGTTGTGGATATGCTGCGCCACGCTGGCGCCCATGGTGAACAGCGCGTCACCCGGATGTGCGGCGATGGCCATGATCTTGGATGGCACGAGTGCTCCTTTCAGAGACCTGGGACTTGGGACGTGGGACTTGAAACACCTTTTTCCAGTCTCAGGTCTCCGGTCTGAGGTCTCAGGTCCCAGGTCTCCGGTCTCCCACCAGTTCCCTGCGCCGCGAGACATCGTCGTCGGGCACCACCACCAGCACCCAGGGCGCGCCGGGCGAAACCACCCGGGCCTTCCACAGCAGTCCGCCGGCAGTGCCCGGCCGCAGGGTCAACTCCCGCACGGGCTGGTCCACGGCGAGATTTTCGGCCCGTACCGCGAACGTATGCCGGCCATCGCCGGAGGCCGTCAGGCGGATGGCGACCTCGCCACTCACAGCCTTCTCGGAGGTGATGCTGAAATCGAGGACGTGGCCGGGCCGCAGGTCCAGGTAGTAGTTTCCACCCGGCAGCAGCGTCACCGTGGTTTGCTGCCCGTTGTGCCGCACCTTGTAGTTCCCTTCCGGGAGGAAGGCGCGGAAAGCGCCGCGAACGGGATCCGGTTCCAGCGCATGCATGCCGGCCGTGCGCGTGTCCTCAAAAACCACCGGCTTCCCTGCCCCCGGCCGGACCCGGCCCTCGACCAGCGCCGGTCCGGCGAGGTCCTGCATCAGCCACAACCAGCGGCCCGTCGAATGGACCCACACTTCCTTATAGACATAGCAATTCTGGGCCGGCCAGTATGGCAGGTCGCTGTTGCCCCGTGTCTGGATGCCGACCGGAAGCGCACCCACGATGTCTCCTGTCGAGACGCTGTACTGCTGCGTCCAGTCGTATCCCTCGCCATACATGGTGCTCTGGACGAAGGGATTGCGCCCCACGATCCACTGCAGTTGCTTCTGGGCCAGCTCGGCCGCGGCCCAGTCGCCGCGCAGGTGGGCGGCGGTGGCAAGCGCCTTGGCCTGCGAGAGCAGCGGTCCGTAGTTGCCCCGGCGGGCGAACCAGACCGGAAACGCCTTCAGGTAGTAGCCATCGCCCATGGGCATGCCCTGAAGCACCTGCTCGCGAAAAGCCTCGCGGGTCGCCTGGTACATGCCTCCCTGCTCGGGCACCTGAAGGTACTCATTGTCCTTGTAAACGTAAGATGGCAGCACGCCGTAAGGCTCCGTGGCGAGGGCGCCTGACTTCTGGTACTCCGAGTACAAGGCCACCACCGCATACCACTTCATCCAGTCCGGGTGGTTCGGGAAGGCCTGGCACAAACGCGCCATGGCCACGATCGGCGCCTGGTCGTTGCCCCGGTGGAACTGATGGAAGATCGCTTCCTTGCCGGGACCGGTGTAGAAGAAGCCGGCCAGCGGGAACTCGCGGCCCACGTAGCTTTTCTGCTGCGAATCGACGACGATGCGCGCCAGCTCGACGGCCTTGTCGGCGTACTGCTGCTTGCCGGTGTCCTGGTACAGCTCCAGCGAGGCCAGGATGCCGATGCCGGCCAGCTCGACCTCGGAGGCCGCGAATGCGGGAGTGCTCCAGGTCTCCGGCCCTTCCTTGCCCACGATGGCATACATCCAGTCGTCCTCGGCCAGCCGGAGGCTGCGGGCGGCCTTCTCCGGATCGCTGTGTTTCAGGACGCGATAGGCGATGGCTTCCGCCGCCGCAGCGATGTAATTCACGTTGGGGTTGTTGAGGGCCTCGCGGGCGCGGTCATCGGCGTCGCCCAGGATCCCGTTGGTCCAGATGTTCATGCTGGCGAACCCGATGCGGTAGCCGCCCTCGAAGCGCACCTTCAGAACCCAATCCAGGCCCCACGTCGCTTCTTCGATGAGCCGGCGCAGCAGCACCGGATCTTCGTCCCGGGCCTGGAGCCGCTCCGCCAGGGCGAACATGGCGTAGGCCGCTTCGCCGGTGTTGACCAGGCCCTGGGAAAGATCGCCGGCGTCGTGCCACCCGCCGTTCATGACGATCTTCTTGTCGCCCAGCGTCGCCTGCCAGTCGCGGTGGCAGACGTCGTGCAGGCCCGGGATGGCGAAGCCGCAGCGCTCGCCGTAAAAGAAATTGATGGCCTTCCAGACGGTCCCTCGCCAGACGTTGGGGTCAATCCGGAAGGGGCGGGTCCTGGCGTCGCCGGCCTGAATGACGTAAGAGCCCGGCATGCGCACTTCGGAGAAGTCCATCTCCTGGAATTGCCCGAAGCGCGTCTTCCGGGTGCGAACTGGCCTGGAGAGAACGATTTCGCCTTGGGCGTTGTTATCCAGGCGGAGCAGCTTGAAATCGCGGGCGGCCAGATCGCTGGCGATCGCGCTTTTCGACGAACCCAACTGATAGCCGGTGTGACTGAAGGAAATCCGGCCGGGGGCCACGTTCCAGCCTTCGAAGTGGTCGGGATCGACGCGCTCCAGCTCCAGCCGGCCGAGGTCGAAGACCACGCTGTCGCCGGGGTCCGGCAGCCGCTTGTTCACCCAGTAGTGGAATTCCACCGACGTCACCTTGTCCCTGGCCAGCGGCGTGATCTCCCACACCACGTGCTGCCACTTGTGGTTCTGCAAGGTGACATAGTGCTGGCCCTCCCTTCGATAAACGTCCGGCACCTTTTCCTGCCCCTCGTTGCGCATCACGACCAGCATGGGCAAGATGTTGAAGCCGGACAGTTCGGGGCGCATCCAGAACGAAAGCCGGTTATAGCGGCTCCAATCTTCCCCCGGGAACGCCCGCTTCACGGCCACTGCCGGCAGGCCGCGCCCCGTGGGCCGGGCGGCATCCGGCGGGTTAATATCGACGCGCACGCGAAGATGCCGTATGCCCACGCTGGCGCTTTCGCCGGGGAAGGTCAGCTCTCCCTGGCCCTCAAATGACCAGGTTGTGGGATCGGTCACGTCGTCGAGCAGGCGCGCCTCCAGCACCTTCTTGTTCAGCCAGCCGAATTCGGCCGAGTTCTGAAACTCGATGGGCATGGGCATACGGGGCGCCTTGTCGCCGGCCGGGCCCCAGACGGCCAGTGACAACCAGACGACCATTGCCTTCGTGAATCTCATGGTGCTGACCAGTCGATGTCACTCGTGTTCGGATTGTGGCGTGCCGCGCCGGCGCTGTCATCAGCTCCAGCCGCGGGTTCGACGCCAGCCCGCAGAGGGTAGCCAAGGAGATAGGTTACACGGCAGGCGCCGAACGCACGCACGCGGCCGCTCTCCCATCTGTATCCCGGGCAATCAATGTCTTCGGTAAGATCCCGTAGTTCCTGCGTGGAGTAGGTACGCAGGCAGGACACCAACCCGTCCCACAAACCGGTGATCGGCACCACGGGAACCAGGTACGTCCAAAGAACGCGGCGCCACGTCAACGGCCTGAGGAACAGTGTGACAATCCAGCAAAAGACAGGCGTCAGCAAGATCGGCAACGCCCAGTGCAGCAGGTTGCGCTCTGTGTACTCGAATACGCCTATTCCCTGCCCCTTCCGCGCGGCGTCGCGCAAAATCGCCTTAGCGGTGGCCGGCCGAAAATGGTGAAACGAACCGAAGAGGGTTCGAAATCCACCCAGGGCGGAGGGCACGTCCGTCGCATCGACGGGCTCCTCGATATACGAAACGGCGCCGCCGGTCACCTGGGCCGCGCGGCGAAATGCCGCGAGGTTGGGATACTTGTCGGTAAGCACGATGGGGAGCGGCCGCTCCGGGCCGGACCCCAGCGCCCGCCACACGGCCAGGGCCGGTCCTCCCGCTCCCGAGCACAGATCGATCAGGCGGGGAGTATCCAACGCCTTCGCAAGCTGCGCCAGTTTCGGGATAATCGGCCGGAAAACGTGGAAGCGCAGCGCGAAGAAGCTCATGATGTCCGTCAGCATGTCTCGCCATGCGGACGGAAAAGCGGCCAGATCGTGAAACTCGAAAAGGTGCACGCGATTCACTGCGGGGTATCCCTTCCTTCCAGGCTGCGCGTGTTTCTTGAGGCCGATGACGGCCACCCCTCGTTCACCGCGGCCGTCCGCAGCGTGCTAGGCAACCAGGCATGGCAGCCATCTAACGCCTGCGTTGGAGCACCGCTCCGGGTCCGGAGCACGGCAGCTCAGTCCGCGCTTGCTGACCTGCAAGGCGAGGTGCGCAGGATCACCAGCGCCAGCAGGGTCACGCCGGTGGCGCCCAGAAGCGGGAGGGCCAGGCCGGCGCGGAACCCGGAGGCTTGCGCCAGGTGGCCAGCGGCCCAGGGAAACGACATGCCGCCAATCAGGGCGATCGAAAACAGCACGCCGAATACAGTCCCCAGAAACCGCGGAAAGCGGTCGCCGGCCATGCCCAGCGTGGTCGGATAGATGGCGGCATAAGCAAGGCCGATGAGCGCCACCGCGCCGGCGGCAGCGCCCGGGCTGCGCGCGGCCAGCAGCAGGGCGGTGGCCAGCGCCGCCAGCGCGCCGGAGGCGATCACCAGGTTGGCGTCGCGGACGTAACGCAGCAGCCTTGCCGAGAGCAGGCGCCCCAGCATCATGGCCGCCCAGTAGCCGGTCAGCGCCAGTGTGGCGAAGCGCACCGACGCGCCCGTCTCCTTGGCCACAAACGAAGATATCCAGCCGCCCATCGTGAACTCATTCCCCGACTGGAAAAACAGCAGGAAGGCGAACAGCAGCACGCGCGGGTTCCGGGCCACGCCCAGCGCCTCGCGCAGCCGGAAACCGCGGGCTTCCCGCGCCGGGGGAAAGGCGAGCAGCGCGTAGGCCGCCGCGCAGGCCAGCGGAAGGGCGGCGGCAGCCGCCAGGATCTGGCCCAGCGAAAAGCGTTCGGAGATGGCGGTGATGGTAAACGGCAGCGCAACGGCCCCAAACCCGAAGAAGATGCCGAGCACGTTGAGCGCCGGGCCGCGCTCTTCGGCATAGGCGTCGGAAACCAGCGCGTTGGCGCCGGTGTTCAGCCCTCCGCCGCCCAACCCGATGATGAAGACGGCCAGGCCAAGCCGCGGCACGTTGCCGGCGGCCGCCAGAACCAGCAGGCCGCCCGCCAGCAACAACGCGCTCACCAACAGCACCGGCCGCGTGCCGAAGCGGTCGAATGCCGGGCCGCTCAAGACCAGCGCCAGGAAGATGCCGAAGTTCATCACCAGAAAGAGATCGCCGGCACGGCCCGCATCCAGGTGGATGCGCTGGGCCAGTTGGAGCAGCGTGGCGCCGAGCAGCGCCATGACCACGCCGAACATGAAGATGCCGGCGGCGGCCGCGGCCAGCAGCTTGCGCCGGCCGGCGACCCGAACTTCGCCGCCATGTGAGATTGCGTCCAAGGGTGCCATGTGCGGTCTCCAGGCGGCTGCCGCCTACTGCTCACTGCCTTCTGCCTTCTGCCTTCTGCCTACTGCCTTCTTCCTACTGCTTCTTCCTGAGCGCGCGGTCGTACTCTTCAAACACGCGCAGATTGTGGTCCGGAGTGACGCCGGCCACGTTTGGGGAAACGAACACCCCCGGCTTCAACCCGCGGCGCGAGAGATCACCCGCCACCTCGGCAACCAGGGCCATGGAGATGACAATGGCGGCCGCGGTGGAGCCGGCGGCGACCTTGTACGGCCACCCGTCAATCGATACCAGCGAGTCCTCCGGCGGAACACAGTTGTCGATGACCAGGTCGGCGTTCTCGGCCAGCTTGGGACGATTGGCCAGGCAGGTGACGGCCACCACCTTCAGCCCGCGCCCGCGGCACTCCTGGGCCATCTCCACCGGCACGGCGTTCATCCCCCCGTGAGAGTAAACCACCATGGCGTCGCCGGCCGCGACCGGCTGGGATTCCAGGATGATTCGCGCGTATCCTTCCCGGCGCTCCAGCCACAGCAGTTCCTTGACCCCGCCCGGCCCCAGCACGTTCGACCACATCAGGCGGGGATCCATCAACGGGTGAAAGCCGGCAAAGCTGCCGTAGCGCGGAAAGACATCAAGCACGGGGATGACCGAGTGGCCGCTCCCGAACAGGTGCACCAGCCGTCCTCCGGCCATCACTTCGCCAAGCATCGCGCCGGCCTTGGCGATCACCGGCCCTTGCGTAGAACGAAGCTTCTCAATGATGGGAACAATCGCGGAAAAATAGTCTGTATTCATTTGCCGTCCTTCGGTTTCGAATTGCGGGTTTCGGATTGCGGATGGCCGGGATCGGAGAGGTCCAACGCCAGGCGGGCGGCGCCCAGCAACTGCGCCCGCCCGCCGAGGCGGCTGCCCGTGATGCGCACCTGCCTGGCCGACAGCGGCTGTGCCCACTTCACGGCAGTGCGCCGCAACGGCGCCAGCAGTGTTTCTCCCGAAGACCCCAGACCACCGCCGAGAACGATCACTTCCGGATCGAATAGGCTGATAAGGTTGGCGACGGCCAGGCCAAGGAGCGAGGCTGCCCGCTCGACGACTTCGCGCGCGGCAGGATTCCCGCGGCGCGCGGCGGCCAGCACCTCGCGGGCGGTGAGGTTCGGCTTCTTCAAGGCCAGCGAACCGGCGGCGCCTACGGCGGGCCCGGCGGCCATTTGTTCCAGACTGCGGCAGCGTCCTTCCGCGTCGAACACCATCCAACCCGCGCATCCGGAAAGCTCGTGCGCGCCGCGCAGCAGGCGGCCGCCGGACAGGATACCGGCGCCAATGCCGGTGCCCACGATCAGATAGATGGCGTCGGCCGCCCCGCGCGCCGCGCCGCGCCAAACCTCGCCGAGCACCGAGGCATTACGGTCGCTTTCTACCACCGCCGGCAGGCCTGTGGCCTCGCGCAACCGCCGCCCCACGGGCACCCGCGTCCAGCCGGGAATGTTCGGCGCCCAAACCGTGCCGTCGCGGCGCACCAGGCCCGGGACGGAGACTCCGATGGCAGCCGCCCTGTCGCCGGCCAGCCGCCGGGCGCGCTGCGCCTCAGCCAGCAGTTGATCGAGACAGGCGCGCCCGCTGGAAACGTCGGTTGGCGCCGACCATGCTTTCCAGATGCGGCCATCGCCGGTGACCAGCGCCGAAGCCAGTTTTGTGCCCCCCAGATCGAGCGCGATCACCAGCGCGCGGCGCCGCCGTTCACTGTTTGCCGTTCCGCCCACGTTCGCAGGAAAATGACGAAGAAAAGGTCGGGGCGCAATCGTATAGTGATTCGCTTGCCAGCGTCAAGCCGCCGCCGGCAATGGTGCGTTGTTGCAGACGCGGCCAGGACCATCTATTCCTGCTATTTGTTGATTGATTTTGGGATAGAAGGCGGTACCATAGGGCCATCGAGGCCCCGGCGGGGGCCACAGGCCCGCCGCCATCTAGCTTCCCCGGGCTCCCCTCGCACGTTGCGCCCGGCTGTCCTCGAGGGGGAGGTTTGCTGTGTTCCACCGGAGCGCGATCCCGGTTGTGCTGGGCATGGTTCTGGGCGGGGTGCTTCTCGCTCCCGCACAAGTGTCCCTCAACCTGGGACAAACCGTAAGCGGCAACCTGTCGGCATCGTCGGGCCGCTCAGTGGGCTGCTCGACCTGCTACGCTGACCTGTACCAATTAACGGTACCGTCCGGCTCTCCGCAAGTGGTGTACATCACCATGACCTCCTCGGCCTTTGACACCTTCTTGCGCGTGCTGGACTCCAGCGGAAAAGCCCTGTTCGCGAACAACGACGATAAACGCACCAGCACTGCTACCACTAACTCCTTCATTGGCGCGCTGCTGAACCCCGGCACCTACCGGATCGAAGCCACCAGCTACAACCCGAGCGAGGCCGGCGCGTATACGCTGGCGGCGGCGGGAACCGCCGCCAACATCCAGACGATCAGCGTGGGGCAGACCGCGAGCGGGAACCTGTCGGCGTCTTCCGGGCGAACCGTGCTGGGTGACGGGTCCTTTGCCGACCTGTACGAGTTCACGCTGGCCTCCCAGCAGGTGGTGACCATAACCATGAGGTCGGGGGCCATGGACGCCTACATGGTCCTGGTGGACTCCTCGGGCGTGTACCTGGCCAGCGACGATGACAGCGGCGGCGGCACCGACTCCCAGATCGTCCGCACCCTCGCTCCCGGGAAGTACCGCGTTGAGGCCGGTACCTATGTCGGCCAGGGCGGCGCTTATACCTTGAGCCTGCAGGCCTCCGCTCCCACGGTTACCACCATTACCGTGGGGCAGACCGTGAACGGCACCCTGTCGGCTACGTCGGGCCGGTCGGGAGGCTGCGCCGGCTGCTATGCGGACCTCTACCAGTTCACCCTGACGTCCTCCCAAACGCTGTCGGTGGCCATGAATTCCACCGTCTTTGACACCTACCTGCGCGTCCTGGACGGCAGCGGAAACACGCTCGCCGAAGACGACGACAGCGGCGACGGCAGTAACTCCCTTCTCCAACGCCCCTTCGTGGCGGGAACCTACCGCATTGAGGCCACCAGTTACAATTCCGGGACCGGCGGAGCCTACACGCTGGCGTTGCGCGCCGTCACCGCCCAGACTCTGCCCATCTCCGTGGGGCAGACGCTCAGCGGCAGCCTGACAACCTCGTCGGGGCGTTCGGTGGGTTGCAGCGGTTGCTTTGCGGACCTCTACCAGTTCAGCGTGACTTCTTCCCAGACCCTGAATATCGTGCTGGCCTCCAGCGCGTTCGATGCTTTCCTGCGCGTGCTGGACTCGGCGGGCAGCACCGTTGCCACGGACGATGACGGCGCCGGGGGAAGCAATGCCCGCATCTACCGCACCTTCACCGCCGGCACCTACCGGATCGAAGCCACCTCCTACGCCAGCGGGTTGACCGGGGCCTATACCCTGGCGCTGAGCACCGTGAACGTCACGGTCACCCCCATCACCGTGGGCACAGCGGCAACCACCGTCAACGGCAACCTCAGCGCCAGTTCCGGAAGCTCGGTGAGTTGCACCGGCTGTTACGCGAGCTCTTATGGATTCACGCTGAGCAGCGCGCTGACCGTGCAGATCGACCTGACCTCCACGGCCTTTGATACCTACCTGCGCGTGCTGGACTCGAACGGGGTGGTGGTGGCGGCCGATGACGATAGCGGCGACGGCAGCAACTCGCGCATCCGGCGCAGTTTTGCCGCCGGCACCTATCGCATCGAGGCCAGTTCCTACAGTACCGGGTCCACCGGGGCCTTCACCCTGGTGGTGCAGGTGGTCAGCGTCACGGTCACGCAGATCGCCGTGGGGCAGACGGTGAACGGCACCCTGTCGGCCACCTCGGGCCGGTCGGCAGGATGCGCCGGCTGCTATGCGGATCTGTACCAGTTCACGGTGAGCAGCGCCCAGCCGCTCATCATCAGCCTGAATTCCACCGCCTTTGACGCTTACCTGCGGGTTTTAGATGCGGGAGGCGCCACGGTGGCCACCGACGATGACAGCGGCGGGGGAACCAATGCCCGCATCAGCCGCACTTTCGCCGCCGGCACCTACCGGGTCGAGGCCACCTCCTATAGTTCCGCGAAGGCCGGCGCGTACACGCTGTCGGTGGCCACCCCCTCGCCCAGCGTGCCGGCGCCGGTATCCATCACCTCCCTCTCGCCTTCCAGCGCCCAGGCGGGCGGCGCGGCATTCACGCTGCTGGTGACCGGAAGCGGGTTCGTCTCCGGCACCGTGGTGCAGTGGGTCGGCAGCGACCGGTCGACCACCGTGGTCAGCGCCACGCAGTTGCAGGCCGCCATTCTGGCCGGCGACCTGGCCGGGTCCGCCAGGACCGTTCTGGTCACGGCGCGGTCCGGCTCGGTGGTATCGAATTCACTGAGCTTTACCATCACCAGCTCCGCGCCCACGCTCACCGTGAGTCCGGAGTTCCTGAACTTCAGCGCTTTGGAGAACCAGGCCAGTCCGGCGGCCCAGAACCTGGCCGTCGCCGGGAACGTGGGCTGGACCGCCAGCGTGCGGACCAGCGCGGGCGGGAATTGGCTGACCGTCACGCCGGCCTCTGGAACGGCGCCCACCACCGCGCGAGTCGGCGTAAGCTCCACCGGCGTGGCCGCGGGCGTCTACACCGGCCTGATCACCGTCCAAAGCACCACCGGAGGGCTGCTGCAGGTAGTGGCGGCCACGCTGGTGATCACCAAGGCGCTTCCCATTCTTCAGCCCAGCCAGACCGGCTTCCTATTCCAAGGGATCGAAGGCCAGAGCATTCCGGCGTTGACCTTCCAGATGATGAACGTGGGCTCCGGCACCATGAACTGGCAGATCCGCGCCCAGACTCCCGATGGACGGAACTGGCTCTCGGTTTCTCCCGCCGGCGGCAGCACCGGGGCCGGCTCCAGCGCCACGGCCCCCACCGCCACGGTCCGCGTGGATTCCACGCTATTGAAGGCCGGAGTTTCCGTGGGTTTGTTGACCTTCGAGGCGCAGGGCGCGCCCAACTCGCCCCAGGCGGGCCTGGTCCTGGTGAACATGCTGCCGCCGGGGAGCGATCCGGTGATCCTGGTGCAGCCGGCAGGCTTCGTTTTTGTGGGCACAGCCGGCGGGGCGGCGCCGGCCGGGAGAGACTTGGTCGTCAGCGCCAGCGGCGGCGCGTCGATCCAATTCGCCGCTGCGGCTTCCACGGCGGGAGGAGGCAACTGGCTTACGGTGACGCCTGCTTCCGGCTCCGTCGAGGGGGGCCGGACCACGCTGCGGGTTCGCGCCGACTCGGGCAGCCTGGCCCGCGGAGTCTACACCGGAACCATTACCGTGACGCTGGGCACCGGCGTGCGCCAGGACCTGTCCGTGGTTCTGATCTTGTCGGAAACGGGCGGGGTCGCCCCGCAGTCAGTCGGCCCGCCGGTGGCCGAGGCCGTCTGCACGCCCAGCCGGCTCACCCTGGTCGAAACCATGCTGGCCGGGAACTTCACGCTGTCGGTGAGTTGGCCGGTGTCGCTGCGCACCGTGGTGGTCAACGACTGCGGACAGCCGGTGACCGATGCCACCGTAATCGCCTCCTTCAATACCGGCGATCCCCCGGTGGTTCTGGCCAGCCTGAAAGACGGGAACTATACCGGGAATTGGATTCCCGGCAAATCGGACCGCACCACGGTGACCATCCGCGCCCGAGCCACAGGCCTGGCCGAGGCGGTGACGCAGATTGATGGCAAGGTGGGAGCGTCGGGAGGCAATCTGCCGCAGGTGGCCCGCAACGCCACTCTGAATGCCGCCAGCTACCAGAAGTACGTTCCTGTGGCCCCCGGCACGCTGGTTTCCGTGTTTGGGACCAATCTGGGCACCTCAACGGCATCTGCCTCCACCACGCCGCTGCCGACGTCGCTGGCGGACGTGCGCGCCCAGCTTGGCGGCAAAGACATGGGGCTGGTGTTCGCCAACAGCGGCCAGGTGAACGCGCAGGTGCCCACCGACCTGGCGCCGGGAACCACCGCCTCGCTGGTGGTTACGGTTCGCGGGGTGGCGGCGGCTCCCGATCAGATCACCTTGTCGGACGCCCAGCCGGGCATCTTCGCGCTGAACTCGGCCGGCACCGGGCAAGGAGCCGTCCAGATTTCGAATACGGCGATCTTCGCGGCGCCCGCGGGCAGTGTTCCCGGCAGCCAGGCCCGCCCGGCCAACCGCGGCGAATACATCACGATCTACTGCACCGGCCTGGGGGCCACTGAGCCCCCGGTGGCTACGGGCTTGGCCGCTCCAGGGTCGCCGCCGGCCACAGTGAAAACCGCTGTGACCGTGAGCATCGGCGGCATCCAGGTGCCCGCCGCCTTCGCCGGGTTGTCGCCGGGCTTTGTGGGACTCTACCAGGTGAACATCCCGGTGCCCAGCGGAGTGCAGCCCGGCGACGCCGTGCCGCTGATCATCACGCAGGGCGGAGTCAACAGCAACACGGTGACCGTGGCCGTGCGGTAGTGTGCATTCGGGCTAGAGGAGGAGGAAGTGCTGAGAAGAAGTTTGCATTTGATGCTGGCTCTCGCGCTTTGCGCCGGCTGGGCTTTGGCCCAGAAGAGGCTTCCCGAGTCGGACACCCAACCGCGGGGCACGCTGATTGAGACCCAGGGCGAACCCGGCGAGGATGCTCAGGACCAGGTGGTGATGTACCGCTTTCGCTTGGCGGCGGCGGACGCCGGCCTGCGTCTGGCCGTGACCAACTCCTCCGACGACGCGGGCCTGCTCACCGTGGAGGGCAACTCACGGAAGGTGGACCCAGGCGAGACCGTGGCGCTGGACCAGCGGGAGACCGCCTGGCTGGGCGCGGAATCCGTGGTGGTGAAAGCGTCTCGGCGCCTGCGCTTGAGCCTGCGCTCCTCCGAGAGGAACGAAGACATCGCGCTGCCCCAGAATCCGAAAGCCTCAGTGTTTGAGGTCTTCAGCCTGGAACGCGCGCCGGCTGCCGCCGGCGGCCGCCTGGAGCTTCTGACGGCCCGCGGCAAGTTCGCCCAGACCCTGGCCGCCGGCGCCGATGTCTCGGAAGCCGCTCAGGCTCTGCGCCGAGCGGCCGCGAACGCTCGCGGCCTCCTGCTGCTCTATCACCCGAAGTAGAAGCTCGCAAAGCCGCCGCTGTACCGGATTCCTGCGCGGAGCCGACTACGGTTGCGGCAACCGCGATGCGATCACTTCAAAGCCCGGTGCGGCCCCGCCGATCTTGCTGGTTTTCAGCAACATCTCGAAGTAGGGGAATCGGCCATTACGATCCATCGGTACGAATCGAGGCAGGCCGGAAATCCATCGTTCGGTCGTCAAGAACTCCCCGCCAAGTTCCGTTCCTTCCATCTCGGTGCCGGATATAACAAGTACCTTGCCGGTCCCACCGAGGTTCGGCAAGAACGCGATATTGCAGTAACTGACGATTGAGTCGTTGCGATACGTTGCCTGCTCGCCCCGCTTCGGCTGCTTGTTCTCGAAATACGATTGGCGCGATGAGCCATCAAAGCCGAATCGGAAATTCATCTTGTTTTCAACGAGTTCGACCCAGGGGTTGGCTCGCCTGCTGCCCAGCAAAATCACGTTATCGGACTTCATCTGGCGGATGTTGAAGTCGCGCGCAAAGCACAAGGCGACATCGCCCTGATTCGTTCCAGCCATGGCCAGGATCCGCCGGGTGATATTTACGTTGGCCAGGCTTGTATAACGCCGGTGGGCTGCCAGTCTCGCTGCAGCCTGGGCATCCGGTTTCGAAGCAAGGCTGTCGGCTCGAGCCCACAGGTCGGGATGGAGATATTCGGAGAGCGGAATGGGGCGCTCAAGGAGGTCCTGGATCAAGCCGAGGCTGGAGTCGGTCACAACGATATCTGTCCGCTTGTTCTCAGTGAGGAGTTGCGACCAGAGCGCGTTCAGAGTGGGGTTGCTGTCGAGTTCGCCCTTCCCTTCTGAGCGTGCGCCACGCCAGGCGACAGCCAGCCATGCGCATACGACCATCAGCAGGAGGGAAAGCGCCGCGAGGCAGAACACCGCTCGGCGGAGCGTACGGTTGTTGGAAAATGAAGGCCCAAGCGCGGCTTCACGGGCTACTGAGGCCTCCGGCCGCCCGTCTCCCGACGCGCCCGCGCGCGTTCGGAACACGGGCACATATTTCCCCTTCGGTATCTCGAAGATGAGCGGCTCTGACGCGCCTTCGCATGCGAAGTACGCCTCGAGTTTCTTGCGGAGCTGCGAGGCGTTTACGCGCACGATATTGTCCGCATTCGTGTCGTAGTCTGGCGGACGACCGAATACGGCGCAACCGATGTCCTGTTCGTGGATCTCTGCTCCCGGTTCGTCCAGCGCCCGTTCGCAGACATATGCCAGAAAATCCCGCATGCGCGCTGACTTCTCGAAAAAGCGGCTCCAAACCACTCGCTGCACCAAGGCGTGGCGTTCATCGACGACCCTGGGTTTCGCGCCGCCGTATGGGATGTCGCTGTGGTCACTTGTTGACATGAGCCAGTCCCGGGGAAGTCTTAACGGTAAAACCACCCCAACATGACCGAAAGCATAATCCAGGCTTCCTGCCCCGACACGCGCGATTCACTATGAGACGTTCCGGTTGCGAATCTAGCACTTGCACCCGCTTCCGAGGATCCCGCCGCCTTGGGCGGTCCTCATCCCTCCAGGTCTAACCGTGAATTACAGCGAATTCTCTTGTGCATCTTCAAGTCAGGCCTTTAGGCTCTCCGAGCGGATGCGGGGGTGCCGTTCGCGGTGGATCCGGGCTCGCAATGGGGCAGACATCCTTCCCTGCCGCAAAAGGCAGGCAGGAATGCCGGCCGCACCATCATGCCGGGCGACCACAGGAGTCGCCCCTGCATGTGCCACCCTTTAGGCTGATGCACAGACGCGATTTTCTTCGGCATAGCCTAGCCTTGGTGCCCGCCGTGGCCGGCTTAGCTGCGCCCGTGGACGGGTGGACCGGAATTCTGCCCGGAATCCTGGAGCGTATCCGGCCACCCCGCTTCCCTGACCGAGACTTCAGCATCTTGCATTATACCGCGGCAGGAGATGGCAAGACCGATTGCAGGACGGCCTTCGCCAGAGCGATCGCGGCATGTCGCAAGTCCGGGGGAGGCCGGGTCGTGGTTCCTCCCGGTACATACCTCAGCAACGGGCCCATCCATCTGGCCAGCAACGTCAACCTTCATCTCGCGGAGGGCGCTACCCTCCTGTTCGGTGTCAATCCCGCGGATTACCTGCCCCCGGTGCTGGTCCGTTGGGAAGGCACGCGGTGCCATAGTTACTCGCCGTTGATTTATGCCTTCCGGCAGGAGAACATCGCGATAACAGGACGCGGCGTTCTGGACGGTCAGACGCCGCTCTTCTGGCACGATTGGAAGCGCCGGCAGACGGTGGACCAGAATGCGTTGCGCGAAATGGGGGCCCGGCGGGTAGCGTTGGAGAAGCGGATCTTGGGCCAAGGCCATTATCTGCGCCCCAGTCTCTTTCAGGTTTACGACTGCCGAAACGTGCTGGTCGAAGGCGTCACTCTGAAGGGAAGCCCCTTCTGGACCGTGCACCCCGTTTTCTGCACCAACGTAACGGTAAGAGGCATTCGCGTGCTCCCGGGCACCACCAACGATGACGGCGTCGACCCGGACTCGTGCAAAGACGTGCTGATCGAGGATTGCGTGTTGGACACCGCCGACGACAACATCGCGATAAAGGCCGGGCGTGACCAGGATGCCTGGGGCGGGAGGCCATGTGAGAACATTGTCGTGCGGCGTTGCACAGGCGTGCGTTCCAGAGCAAACGGCTACTGCATCGGCAGCGAGATGTCTGGGGACGTCCGCAACGTGTTCATCGAGAACAGCAAGCTCGGAGATGTCCAATCCGCACTGTGCGTGAAATCCAACAGCGACCGCGGCGGTACCGTCGAGAGCGTCTGGATGCGCGGCAACACGGTCGATGCCTGCGACTATCTCATCAAGCTCGAGACCGACTACAAGGGCGTTCTGGACCATCAGTACCCCTCTGCGTACCGCGACCTCCATTTCGAAAGCCTGACGTGCCGGACGGCCCGCAAGTGCGGCATCTACGCGGTCGGAATCGCAGGGAAACCGATTTGGGGCATCTTTCTCAAGGACATCAAGGTTGACAGTGTCGGCACGGAGACCAACATCGCGAACACCCGCGGCCTTGAGATGCAGAATGTCAGTCTTAACGGGAGGCTAGTACGCTAGGCGGGTGGCACGGTAGACGCCTATATTCGCTGCATCCGCAGGAGCGGAGCACAGTAGCTGGAGAGGCAGTAATCGTATCGTTGATAAGGAGAACCCCATGCGGATTTTGCTTTTGTCTGTGGTTTTTTTTCTGATGGTTTCGAGTTGCTGGGCGCAAACCGAAACGGCACGTTTGCAAGGCGTCGTAGTAGATAGCTCCGGAGGCGTCGTCCCCGGCGCTACCATCACTGTGACGAACCTCGCAACCAATCGTGTGGCCGTCATCCAGTCGAATGAAGCGGATGGGGGCTACTCGGTCCCGGCTTTGCCGGTGGGCCGTTACAAAATCGAAGTCACGAAGACAGGCTTCAAGGCGGTCAGCAGGGAAGTGCTGTTGCAGATTTCCCAAATTGCCAACATTCGCTTCACTCTCGAACCGGGCGCGGTTTCCGAGGTGGTGACGGTCACTGCAGCAGCGGCGCTCGTGGACAGTGCCAGTTCCGAAGTGGGCGCGATCGTTCAGGGGCGACAGGTGACTGAGTTGCCGCTGAACGGACGGAACTTTACGCAACTGGCGACTCTGATTCCGGGCGTCACGCGGGGCGTCCCTGATGGGGCGCCGACCGGGGCGCAAGGCAATGTCGAAACGTTCCGGAACGGGAATTCGGGCGGCGCGGCGCTCTCCGTCAATGGCTTACGGTCCCAGGCGAACAATTTCATCCTTGACGGACTGGACAACAACGAGTCGATGGTCAACTCCATCATCTTTTTTCCGCCCGCGGAGGCCATTGAGGAGTTCCGGGTGCAGACCAGCATCGCGCCAGCCGAGTTCGGCCGCGCCGGAGGCGGCCTCGTGAGTGCGTCGATCAAGTCGGGGACGAACGTGATTCACGGCAGCCTCTTCGAGTTCTTGCGGAACTCCACGCTCGATGCCCGTCCCACTCTCGCACCCCAACGAAGCCCGTTCAAGCGCAACCAGTTCGGCGGGACCCTCGGCGGGCCCATTATCAAGGACAAGCTGTTTATCTTTGGTGATTATCAGGGATTGCGCCAGAGTTTGCCGCTCAGCTCGGAGTTCCTGACGGTGCCAACCGCGGAATTTCGGCAGGGCAACTTCTCCCAACTTCTCAATCCCGCCCTTTCCGGCCTCAATCAGCCGATCCTCATCCGCGACCTCAAGGCCGGACAGCCGTTCGCTGGCAATCTCATTCCTGCATCCCGCATCAACCCGGTCGGAATGAAGTACCTTAGCGCCTACCCTCTTCCGAACACGAACGCCGGGAAAGTGAATGGTAATTACGTAGTCCAAAGGCTGCAAGTGCAGAAGTTCGATGACTTCGATGCCCGCACGGACTGGAATATCAGTAGCAAAGACCTGATCTTTGGACGGGTCAGCTTTGGCCAGGACAACTCGACAACGAGCTCCGCTTTTTCCGCACTTCCCGCGGGATTCGGTAGTGGACAAAACTTCAATCGCACACGCGGACTTGCCATTGGCGAGACTCATACGTTCAGGCCCAACCTGGTTCAGGAACTCCGTGTCGGGTACGCACGAGTTCATTTCGGCTACCTCAACCCATTCAATGATCGTCCGCTTGCCGCTGACCTCGGTATCCCCAACGCCAACCGTACAGCCGAATTGGGCGGGGGCGCGTCAATCAACCCCGGAACCCAACTGACAAACACGGGCGACAGCGGCCCCAACAGGGATGCGCAGAACACTTATCAGGCTGCGAGCACGACCAGCTACATTCGCGGTCTTCACAGCTTCCGTTTCGGCGCTAACGTTATCCGCCGCCAGGTAAACATCTACCGCAACTCTAACGCGAAGGGCCAGTTCGACTTTTCGGACCCCACTGCCCCCAACTCGACAGGTTTTACCCAGGCCGATATGCTCGCTGGGTTCGCCAGGATTTACAACATCGGCATTGTGAGCGGAATGCTCGGCACCCGCAACTGGGATAGTGGCTACTTCGCGCAGGATGATTGGCGCGTATTCCGCAATCTAACGTTGAACCTGGGCGTGCGATATGACCTGTATACCTGGCCGAGCGAGGCTCATGATCGGCAAGCGAACTTTGATATCGCTAGCGGTCAGATCCTTTTGGCGGGTAAAGATGGAAACTCTCACAGCTTGGTCCGGACCGACAGGAACAACTTCGCCCCGCGTATCGGCTTTGCTTATGACCTTAGGGGCAGTGGCCGGACGGTGCTGCGCGGCGGCTATGGTGTCTTTTACTTCCTAGATCGCGGCGGCCCGAGCAACCAACTTGCGCAGAATCCGCCGATCAGCGGCGTCTCCGCCTACAACTACAGCGCCGGATACCGCATCGCGCTATCAGGCCGGGCTCCGGACGGCAGCACCGATTCCACGCTTGCCACGGGACCGCTGCCCCCCGGGACCTATGCGGCGCTTGACCTGCGCAACCCGGCAAACTTAAACGTCTTTGCGGCGCTTCCAAATAACGTTAACTCCTACGTCCACCAGTGGAGCCTCCAGATGCAGCGCGAACTCACTCATTCCACTGTACTGAGCGCCGGTTATGTAGGAACCGGAGGAAGGAAGCTTACCTCCTACTATGACTACAACAGACAGTGGTTCAACGCGCCCAACGGCACGAAGAATCTCCCAAAGATGGGCACCGTGAATGTGCAGGAGACGCGTGGTAACTCCTCGTACAACTCGCTGCAAGCAGGACTCGAGCGACGTTTCTGGAAAGGGCTGCACTACAGGCTCTCTTACACTTGGGCGCATTCAATCGATGACTCGGAAGGCGCATTTGACCGGCTCCAGCCGGCGGACATCCGCAATTTCGCGCTCGAGCGTGCCTCTTCCAACTACGACATCCGCCACCGTCTCGTCGTTAGCTCGATGTATGAAATCCCGTACGGCAAGGGGCGTCACTTCGGCTCCGGCGCGCCCGCCATCGTTCAGTACATCCTCGGCGGATGGCAGGTGAACGGCATCCTGACGTTGCAGAGTGGCATCCCGTTCAATCTCTCGACGCCCGGAACGCCGAGTAACAATCGCCCCAACGTGATTGCTCCGGTGATCATCTACGGGAATCCCGATGGCTACTTCAGCACCGGTTCCTTTTCAAGAGCTCTGGTCAGTAGCAACATTCTGGTCCGCCCCGGCACACTCGGGCGCAACGTCCTGGTCGGACCGGGCACCAGGGTGCTGGACGGCTCCTTGTTCAAGGAGTTCCGGATCATGGAGAGGGTCCGCAGCCAATTGCGAGCGGAGTTCTTCAACGTCGCCAATACACCAGTGTTTGCCAATCCGAGCGGTGACATCAGCAGCTCTGACTTCGGACGTATCCGTGGAACCCGGCTTTCCTCCGAGCGACAGATTCAGTTCGCACTGCGGATAACGTTTTGAGGGAAGATAAGCGGTGCGCTCCGCGCCTCGGCGGGCCTATTCGATAAGGGTTGAAGCGGAGGCGAGCCATGCGGGTGCGTATCGCATGGACTGTCTTCAAATGCAATTGCGAGGCAGCAGTGGGTGTGCAGGCATCGAAAGGAATCAGTACCGGAAGGGAGTACGATCACATGGACCGAAGGCATCTTCTTCTTGGGCTGACGCGTGGAGGGGTGGCGGCCGGCTATGCTTCCTGGGCGTTGCCGGGATTGGCGGCGGCCAGGGCCAGATCGGGAGAGCGGGTTTTCGATATCACAGCGTACGGTGCGACCGGTCGCGGCAAGACGCTCGACACGCAAGCCATCAACCGCGCCATTGACACATGTAATGCTGCGGGTGGGGGCGTGGTATACATGCCTCCCGGCGTATTTCTCTCGGGAACGGTGGTGTTGAAGAGCAATGTGACCTTGTACCTCGAGGCCGGTGCCACGCTCCTCGGCAGCAGGAATGTCGAGGACTATGCCAACCACCCCGGCCCTCCAGAAAAGGGTGACGCGAACCAGAAGCATCTCGTCTTCGCTCGGGATGCCGAGAACTTGGGGGTGGCTGGGACGGGCCGGATCGACGGCCAGGGGCCGGCGTTCTGGGTGCCAAGAGGGCACGACCGTCCTGCCGAGGACAGTTGGAAGGACGTCGCGATCTACCCCTGGGTGCCCCTCGACCGTCCGTCTCCATTACTCGAGTTTGTTGGATGCAAGAACCTGCGAATCGAAGACGTGCGGATCGAGAACGCGCCGGGCTGGACGTTGCGCCCAATCAACTGCGATGACGTCTTTATCCGCGGCATTATCATAAAGAACCCGGTGACCGGACCGAACACAGACGGTATCGACGCTACCGGATGCCAGAACGTGTTCATTGCGGACTGCCTCGTTGACACTGGTGATGACGCGATTTGCCTCAAGAGCGAGAACCCGTATGGCGATTCGGTGCGGGTTTCGAAAAACATCACGATCACCAATTGCATCCTGAGATCGTGTTGCAACGGGCTGAAGTTCGGCACGGCGACTCAGGGCGGCTTCGAGAACGTGACGTTCACCGGTTCGGTGATCTTCAGCGAGCGCGTGGAACTGAGGGCCCGTGTTATCTCTGGCATCGCGATCGAAATGGTGGACGGCGGCTGGTTGGAAGGGGTGGTGGCCTCGAACATCCGCATGCAAAACGTCCGCACGCCGATTTTCATACGGCGCGGCAACCGCAACCGCGGCGCGCGGCCGGACGCCCCCCCGGGGCTGCTGCGCGGCGTGATGATCGACAACGTGCACGCCACGGGGTCGATTCTTGCCAGTTCCGTGACGGGATTACCAGGATTCGATGTCGAGGATGTAACTCTGTCCAACATCCGGATCGACAGCGAAGAAGGCGGCCGAGTCGAATGGGCGGATTTGGAAGTCCCCGAGGTTCCAAAGGCGTATCCCGAAGCACACATGTTTGAAAGGTTGCCATCGTACGGCTTCTACTGCCGGCACGTGGACGGGTTGCGGATGCGAGGCGTGGAGTTTGGAACGGTCGCATCCGAGGCGCGACCGGCGATCATTTGCGACGATGTAAAGAGGCTGGACATCGACGGTTTGAGAGCCCCAGTGGTCGCCAGTAGGCAGCCGGTAACGAAGCTCATACAGACAAAGACGGCGCTTTTGCGCGGCTGTGTCGCCGCCTCTGGAACCAAGAGCTTCCTTGAGGTTCAGGGCAACCGGACAGAGCGCATCGTTGTGGCAGGCTGTGACCTTGTCGGCGCGGAGGAGCCGATCCGAGTGGGTTCGGATGTTGCCAAGGGCGCCGTTTCGCTTGCCATGGCTATACCAATTGGGAACAGGTAATTGATTGTCGGAAGTCCCCGTCTACAGACATACAAACTCGATTCTCTTCGGCACGGCGCTACATCCCCCACCACCTCGGCCGGTGCGCTGCCACAATCCGTCAGGGGGAAATGGGGACACCTTCAAGGGCGCAGTTTCCCAGGAGGCTCCGGTTTACGATGCCTGCTGCCGGGGTTTCTTGCCACATCGCCCAGCGCGGGGCGAGCACCGCCAAACGTCCCCGCTCTTGCGATGAGGATCGGCTGCGTCCCTTCGGTCTGTGGGGAGCGGAATCCGGTGCGAGCCGGAACGGCCCGGAAGAAATGGGACGCAGTTGAAGTCCGTAGCTGAACATGCCGCAAGGCGAATCGTCCGGCGTGGCTATAGCCCGCAGGAGTTACTAGTTTGACACTTGACAGCCATGAGATAATAGCAAATAGGAATAATAAACGATGGGACGGCTGTTCCGAGTGCGGAATGGGGAATGCGGAGTGAGGAGTGACAAGAATTCCGCAGTCCGCATTCCGCACTGGACAGCCTGTTCCTGCACGGTGAGTCCGAGGATGGCCCAGTCCTTTCAGGCACTTACGGCCTGCACCTGTTTTCCACCTGTATTAGCAGGCGACGGCTCCGTAACCTGTTGATAATGCTCGTTCAGGAGCTGTGGTTCGCTGCCTGTTTTGATGGATCATCCCGCGCGGTTACCGCTCGCTCGGTTTCTCCGTCAGAACCAATCCACGGACCACCGCCGTGTAGCCGCTGGAACTGGCGTTCTTGCCGGTGCACTCCAAACGGAGACTGTGTTTGCCGGCGCTCAAACGCGTGGCGGCCAGGCGGCGCGCCGCCGGCGCGTACGTTGTTGCCTGGTACAAATCGGTGTGGCGCGTCTCCAAAGGCTGACCGTCGAGCATGTAACGGAACCTGCCTCCAGCGGGGCCATACGTCAGGTAGGCGGCCAGTTCGTAATTCCCTTCCCTTGCGGCCTCGAACGGCAGGTCCAGCGTAGCGCCCGGACCTTCCGCGGCAAACACGACCGCGGCGGGATTCTTGACAATCTTTCCGCCCTGCGCTGCCGCGCCAGCCAGCAGCGTGGCGCCGTCGATGAGGTTGTCCAGGTCGTAGTGCAGGCGCGTTGCCGCGGGCGGGATCGCTCCGAAGGGCTTGTGGGGCTCGGTCTGGTACCACAGCGCCACACTGGCGTAGTCATCGCCGCGCTCGCCGTACTTGCTGTTCTCCGGTGGGGCAATCGGTCCCCGGTGCTCGATTTCCACCCGGATGGATCTTGTGAACGGCACCGGGTCGGGAACGTGGAAGCGATAATAGGTGGTCAGATCCTCACTTTGGCGCCCTTCCCAGATCGGCACGCCGTAGTACGGGCCGTCGAAGCGGCGGAAACCCCAGGCGTCCCCCACGTAATCCTCGGTCCCCGTCCCGCGCAGCGACGGTTCGGCCTCTCCGTCGATAAAAAAGAAATCATCGCCCTCTCCGATCCACCCATTGGTGCGGGCATGAACCGACATGATGGTGCCCACGTAGTGACCTTTGCCTTGGGCTTCCAGGATGACGTAGTTGCCGGGCCGCGCCGGGAATTCCTGCTTATAGCGGGCGTGGAAATAGGGCACGTCGCCCTCGAGCGACGGCAGCTTTTCCCAATCCACCTGGTAATAGAGCGAGCGGATGGGCAGCTTGCCGTCGTTGGTGATGGTGACACGCGCCGACTTGTGAAAGGGCATGGGCCAATAGCTGTTGCGCGCCCGTCCTTCCGAAGTCACACGGATGGGGAGGGAATTGATATCCACTTCCATCCCGTGCCCGGCGGCAAAGAAATCACCCAGGGGCGCTTCGACGGAAGGGTCCTGTTCCCCGTCCCAGTAAATGCGCATGACCAGCAGGCGCGGGAAACTCGGTTGCGCGCTGGCCACGGTGAACCATACATGCACGATCCGGCCGGGACCGGCCAGCTCGGCAATGGTGACGGTCTGGCCGGGAGCTACCGGAATGCGGTCGTCATTGGAATTTCGCCAGTCGGCGTTCGAGCTGGAACTGCGCTGCATCCGATAATTCCTGGGCTGATCGAGCCCTTCGATCGGATTCAGCGGTGTTTGGGCCGCCGCCAGCGCGGCGGCAAGAAGAATCAGGAGTACCGGCATTGCTGCCTCCTTCGGCCCGGATGCTATCACACGGCGGCTAAAAAACGGGCCGCGCACGGATTTCCTGCCGGCTTCATTTCTTGTTCTCGAAACTTAGCGGTCACGGCCCTAGTTGACCCAGGGACGCGAGGCTTTGTATGCCGCGACGCGGTCCGGAAGCCAGTCCCGCAACCCGGCCGCCAGATAGAAACATGGGGACAGCAGGTCGGCATCGCGCTCCGTGACTCCCTCCGCCAGCGCGGTTCTCGCCAGGGGTGTGTGCGGATAGATGCGGATGCCGGTGGTGATCTTCAGGGCGTCCAGTTTCAGGGAATCGGCGAAGGCCAGGCTTTCCTCGACGGTATCCCGCGTCTCCCCGGGCGCTCCCAGCAGCAAGAATCCCCAGCGCGCAATCCCCGCTTCCTGAAACAGCTTCGAGGCCGCCTGCACCTCCTGCCGGCTGAACCGCTTGTTCAGGCCGCGCAAGATCCGGTCGGACCCGCTCTCAAAACCCAGGCTGACCTGGCGGCACCCGGCTCGGCTCATTAGTTGCGCCAGCTCGGCATCCACCCACTTGGGATAAATGATGGCCCAGAAGGTGATCTCCAGCCCCGCTTCTATGATCCGGCTGCAAAGTTCCTTGGCATAAGAGGGCGGCAGGTTGAAGGTGTTATCGACGAAGTTGAAGTTGCGGCATCCGGCGTCGTTCAGCGCGGCGAGCCACCGGACCACCCGGCCGGGTGAACGCCTTCGTACCGATCTGCCCTCGATCAGGCTGGTGGAGCAGAAGATGCAGTCCATCGGACAACCGCGCCTGCTTTGCACCGGCACCCAAAGGTCGCCGCGGCCGGCACCCGAGGGAATCCAGAGCCGCGGCTCGGGCAAAGGCAGGTCATCCAGATCTCTTGTGAAGCGTCTGGCCTGAGCGGGCCGGTCCGGCAGGGAAACGCCCGCCAGGTCGGAAACGTCGCCGCCGCCGCCGATCCGCTCCAGCAGCGCGGGGAAAGCCGCCTCTCCTTCGCCTTGAATTCCCATATCCGCGCCCAAGTACCGCAGTGTGCTCTCGGGGAAAATGCTGTAGCCCGCGCCGCCCAGGATGATGGGGGCATTGGAGACGCTTCGGCAGGCGGCGACAATCTCTCTGACCGGAGCAAGCAGGAAGTGCGGATTGGCCATGACCTGGTCATCGATGTTGCGGACCGAGACGCCGATGGCCCGGGGACGAAAGTCGCGCACGGCATCCCTGGCGGCCGACTGCGCGTCTTTCTGAAACATCAAGTCCAGCAAGAGCACGTCGTGGCCGGCGCTCTCTGTGGCGGCGGCGACGCTGGCCGGCCCCAGGGGAAGCGCCGGCATGTTCATGGTTTCCGTATTCGCGGAGATCAGCAGAACCCTCACCGCGCCCACCTCACGCACCGGCCGGAATCACACCCGCGGCGCGCAGTGCGCGGGCGTTGGCCACCACCTTGCGGATGCCTTGTGCGTATTGCTCGAACAGGTCCTCGCTCGGCTCCGCCTTATCCCAGGACTCGATGTGCAGCAGGCGCGGGTAAACGCTTTCGGTCACCGGGAGGTCGCCCGGCTTGTAGGTAACCGCGCGAGTGGCGTCCGAGAAACTCCACGGCCAGCCGGCGCCCAAGGGGTTCTGCCGCCGGTACATGGCGCACAGGTGCAGCATCGGATACCGGTCGCGTTTCAGCGGCACACCCTCGGCGTTCACCGCCCGGAGGAACGTCTCCATCGGCAGGCCGTCCAATTCCTCAGGCTTATAGAG